>Ga0209392_1000105_pt1 | contig 15977 bp, 11 predicted proteins | sample PPLLak3cmMay2015_FD_187252 | JGI IMG/M metagenome (GOLD analysis project Ga0209392, IMG submission 187252) | Freshwater sediment microbial communities from Prairie Pothole Lake near Jamestown, North Dakota, USA - PPLs Lake P7 Core (1) Depth... | ecosystem: Environmental > Aquatic > Freshwater >...
GTTGCGTGGTGCGTTGCCTGAAGCACAGTGCCGGCAGTTGCGGCGCGGTTGTCATTATCAACCAGCCCGGGCCCGGACTGCTTGATCCACCGCAATAAATGGCACCCGGCGCAGCCCCTGCTGCCCATAATGTAGCCCGAAACCGCGACAATGATGTGACAGCAGGGGGCTTCCCGGATTCAGGCTGCAAGGCTGCGCAGCAACATGCGAACCGCGACCAGTAGCAGGAATACCCCGAAGGCGACACTGAGCTGGCGCTTGTCCAGGCGGTGGGCAAGCCGCGCCCCGATGGGCGCGACCAGCACCGATACCGGGGCGATCAACGCCAGCCCGATGACGTTGACGTAGCCCAGGCTCCCGGGCGGCAACCGCGGATCCCCCCAGCCGGACACCACATAGCCGAACGCGCCGGGCAGGCCGATCAGCAACCCGAACAGTGCCGCCGTGCCCACCGCCCGGTGGATAGGCTGGTTCATCAGGGTGAGCACCGGCACACTGAGGGTTCCGCCCCCGATGCCCAACATGCTGGACAGGCTGCCGATACCCAGGGGTATTGCGGGGGCCAGCAGGCCACGGGGAATTTCCTTACTGATCAACGCATTGTGCAGCGGCAGGATCATCTTGACGGCCACCAGCAGGGCCACCACCCCGAACAGTGCCGCCAGGGCGCCGCCCTCGAGGTGAGCGGCCAGCACCGTGCCCAGGAGGGCCCCCGCAAACATCCAGGGGCCCCACTGGCGCACCAGGGTCCGGTCGAGGGCACCCCGGGCGCGATGCGCCCGGGTAGAGAAGATCGAGGTGGGGATGATGACCGCCAGGGAGGTGGCGACCGCCACATGCATGCGAATGGCGGGATCGACCCCGGTCAGCTGCAGCGCCGTATCCAGCACCGGCACGATCACGATACCGCCGCCCACGCCGAGCAGGCCCGCCAGCAGGCCCCCCACCACCCCGGTGAGCAGCATGGCCAATGCCAGTGGCAACAGGGCGCCTGCCGTCTCCATGGATTGATCCCCGCGCTGGATGTAGCGGCCAAGCTACCATATCCGGGGCCCGGGACCGGCGATCCGCCACTGGAGATGACCCAAAAGTGTACTTTCTGCCCCACCCGGCTGGAGAAAGCCCGGGGGTGCTGCTACGCTTATCCGCCGAATCCGCAACAGGGCAGCGCTGGCTATGTTTGACCGTCACAAGAACAAACCGGCTCCCCCCCGGGCTGCGGAACCCGTGGCCAGCGCGCCGGCCGCGCCCGCCCCCGCTGCCACCCCGACTCCCCCACCCCCCGTTACCGCCAGAGCTGCCAGGAGTGTCGCTATGATTGGACCGAGCATCAGAATCAAAGGTGAAGTGTCAGGCGATGAAGACCTGCTGATCCAGGGGCGGGTCGAGGGCAGCATTACGCTCAAGGCCCACGAAGTCAGTGTCGGTGAATCCGGCCAGGTGTTCGCCGATATCCTCGCCAAGACCATCCGGATCGACGGCAAGGTACAGGGCGATATCACCGCTGTGGAGAACGTGGTGATTTCCAAGCTCGGCAATGTGCGCGGCAATATCGTTGCCCCCCGGGTGCTGCTCGAGGATGGCGCCGTGTTCAAGGGCAGCATCGACATGGACCCGGGTGACTCCGCCGCCAGGATGTTGGCTCAGCCCGCCAGGGAGCCCACCGCTTTCCCGACTCCGGAGCAAAAGGCGCCGCGGCTGGACTTGAAGAGCGGCTGAGGCCATCTCCCTGTCGCTGCGGGGAGGACGCGATCGCCCTGTCCCTGTAACCACCCAGGCGTCAACGCTGCTGCCATCCCTGTTCCAGCACATCGACGAAGGGCGCTGCCTGACCGTGCTGCATATCGGTGGCGCCCTGCCGGAGACCGTCGATTTCTTTTCCCGCTACCGCTGCAAACTGCATTTTATCGACCTGTTCGGGGACCTGCCGGAGCTCCAGCCCGTGGACGATGCCGGCGCTTCCCTGCCGCAACGTTTAAGCGGGCTGCTGCACATACCGGAGGGCACCCGGTTCGACCTCTGCCTGTTCTGGGACCTGTTCAACTTCCTGGGGCGCGACGCCATCGCCGGCCTGCTGGATATTCTGCGCCCGCACCTGCACCGGGACAGCCTCGGCCACTGCCTTGCAGTCCACAGCCTGAAGGCCCCCCAGTCCGGCAAGGTGTACGGGATCAAGGAGCTCGACCAGGTCAGCCTGCGGCCGCGGCCGGCGCCACTGCCCGGTTACAACCCCCACAACCAGGGCCAGCTGGAAAAGCTGCTGGACTGCTTTCGGATCACCCGCAGCGTGTTGCTGGCGGAAAGCCGGCTGGAGCTGCTGCTGGCCGCGAACTTGCGCCGCTGAGCCCGCTGCGGGCACCCTGCCCGCGAAAAAATTACCCCGGCACAAATCCATTCCACGGGCGGCGGCGTACCTACCCCTGAACCACCTGATGATGAACGACTGACTACTAAACCTGCTACCGCTGTACAACGAATGGAGAACACCATGGAATCTTCTGTCGCTGAAAAAATGTTGACCTTCCCCAGCCATATGTCGCCAGAGGCGATGCTGGTGCGCGACGCCCTGGTGGCGCGCGGCCTGGAAACCCCGATGGTACACAACGGCCTCAGCCGGGATGAAAAATACCGCAGAATTACGGCTGCCTTCACTGATATCACGCGGACGCTGGGCCTTGACCTGAATGATGACAGCCTGTGCGAGACACCCCACCGCATCGCGAAGATGTATGTCGACGAGATTTTTTCCGGGCTCGACTACAGCAAATTCCCGAAGGTCACCGCTATCGCCAACAAGATGGGCGTGGAGGAGATGGTGCAGGTCGATGCCATCGACCTGGTCAGCACCTGCGAGCACCACTTCGTCACCATCGATGGCAGCGCCCGGGTTGCCTACATTCCCGCCAACAGCATCATTGGCCTGTCGAAGATCAACCGCATCGTGCGCTTCTTCGCCCAGCGCCCGCAGGTGCAGGAGCGCCTGACCCAGCAGATCCTGGTGGCACTGCAGACCCTGCTGGGCACCGAGGACGTGGCGGTGACAATCAACGCCGTGCACTACTGCGTGAAGTCCCGCGGGGTCATGGATACCAACTCCACCACCCGCACCACCGCCCTGGGCGGCGCCTTCAAGGCCAATGCCGCTACCCGCGCCGAATTCATCAGCTGACAGGTCCAACCCCAAAGTCCTGGCTCCCCCGCCAGGCACCTTCGCACCCGGCTATGCCGGGTGTTTTTTTTCTGCGGGATATGCCGGGCGGTGCAGGCTTGATCGCGCACGCTCTCAGTCGCGCGTGGCATGCACAGCCCGCCCCGGATTTTCGGGGCTTTCTTGACCCGCCTCAAACCCACTACCCGGCTCAGTTCGCTAGACTGCGCCGTTATGCCTGAGCAGCCCATACCCCAAGCCAGATGGTACAGCCAGTCGCAGGATGAACTGCTCGCTGTACTCGACAGCAACCCCGCCGGGCTTGCCCAGGAGGTGGCAGCCGCGCGGCTTGACCAGTACGGACCCAACGAGCTGACTTTCCGCAAGACCCCGGCCTGGGTGCGTTTCCTGCGTCAGTTCAACGATCCGATGATCATCATCCTGCTGCTGACCGCGCTGGTAACCGGCGCCCTCAGCGCCCTGGGCAGCCATATGTTGCCGGATACCATCGTCATCGCCAGCGTGGTGGTGCTCAATTCGGTGCTGGGGTTTGTCCAGGAAGGCAAGGCCGAGGGGGCGCTGGACGCGCTGCGCAACATGCTGGTGCAGGAGTGTCTGGTGCTGCGGGCCGGGGACCAGCGCCGCATCCCCGCCCGTGAACTGGTGCCCGGGGACATCGTGGTGCTGGAGGCAGGCGATAAAATTCCCGCGGATGTGCGCTTTATCGAGGTTCGCAATGTCCATGTCGACGAATCTTCCCTGACCGGGGAGTCAGTGGCGGTGCAGAAGCAGACCGCGGCGCTTGCAGCTGACATGCTGGTGCCGGGGGACCAGAAAAACATGGGCTTTTCCGGTACCTATCTCACTCAGGGCACCGCGCGGGCACTCGTAGTGGAAACCGGGCGCGGCACGGTCTTTGGCCAGATCGCCGATATGGTCCAGGCCGCGGACAAGGGTTTGACTCCCCTGCAGCGCAAGATGAAGGAATTTGTCCGAACCCTCATCATCGCTATCCTGGCGGTCGGCGCCTTCAATTTCGGCTACGGGGTCTACCTTGGCTACGACACCGCCTACAGCTTCCTGGGGGCCGTGTCACTGGTAGTGGCGGCCATACCCGAGATGTTGCCGGCGCTGGTTACCTCCATTCTGGCCCTGGCCGGGGTGGCGATGGCAAGCCGCAAGGCTCTGATCCGCAAACTGCCGGCGGCGGAGACACTGGGAGCCACCTCGGTGATCTGCTCGGACAAAACCGGCACCCTGACGGAAAACCGCATGACCGTCACCCGGGTTTACGCTGCGGGCATGACCTACGACGTCACCGGTACCGGCTACGATATCGAGGGACAGTTCCGGTACCAGCAGCTCGCAGAGCCACCCCTGGACCACCCGACCCTGATGCAGTTGCTGTATTGCGGCTTCTACTGCAATAACGCCCACCTGAGCGGTGCCGGTGGCATCGGCGACCCCACCGAGCTCGCCCTGCGCATCTCCGGGGCCAAGGCGGAGATGGTGGTGGAAGCTGAGCAGCGCCTCGCGGAGATCCCCTTCGATTCTGCTGCCAGATACATGGCGGTACTGGTCCAGAGCGGAGGCAAACGTCTGATCCTCGCCAAAGGCGCGCCCGAGGTCATTGTGCGGATGTGCAGCACCGAACCCGATGCCGCCGGCCAACTGCGGCCGCTCGATCCGGACAGGGTACTGCAAACGGCCCGGTTGTTCGCCCGGGACGCTCTGCGCACCCTGGGCTTCGCCATCAGGGAGATACCGGCGGATCACGCCGACCTGTGCCACGCCGACCTGGGGGATATGTGCTTCGCCGGTCTGCAGGGCATGATCGACCCTCCGAAGCAGTCCGCGATTGACGCCATTGCCCAGTGCCGGGAGGCAGGCATCCGCACAGTGATGGTCACCGGAGATCACCCGGATACCGCCCAGGCGGTGGCGCGCCAGTTGGGCATCGCCGCGCAAGAGGTGATCGCGGGGGCCGAGCTGAGTGGGCTGGGTGAGGCAGAGCTGCGTGAGGTGAGCGAACGGGTCTCGGTGTTTGCCCGGGTAGCGCCGGAGCACAAGCGGGCCATCGCCAGGGCGCTGCAGGCGAACGGCCATGTGGTCGCCATGACCGGCGACGGCGTTAACGACGCCCCTGCCCTGAGGGTCGCCGACATCGGCATCGCCATGGGCATCAGCGGCACTGAAGTAGCCAAGGAGGCCTCCGACATGGTGCTGGCGGATGACAACTTCGCCACCATCGTTGCCGCCGTCGAGGAGGGCCGCCACGCCTGGAACAATCTGGAGAAAGCCATCCTCTACACGCTGCCAACCAACGCCGCCCAAGCGCTGCTGATCATGGGCGCGATCCTGCTGGCCGCCTGGGTGCCGTTGTTCTCGGTGCGCTTTGTACTGGAGCCGGTGCAGATTCTCTGGATCAACCTGCTTGACTCGGTGCTGCTGACCATGCCGCTGATGATGGAGCCCAAGGATAAAGGCCTCCTGCGCCAGCCGCCGCGGAATCCGGCTGCGCATATCATCAACGCTCTGTTTCTGCAGCGGGTCGTGGTGATGGGTCTGGCCATCGCGGCACCGGGCTTCGTGCTGTTCAACCATTTCGGCGCAGCGGCGGTAGTGGACGGCCGGATCGTCGATGAACTGCTGCTCACCCAGGCCCAGACGGCGGCCTTCTGGGGTGTCCTGCTGGCGCACTTCGGCTACGTGATATCCGCCCGCTCGATCTACGGCTCGGCATTCACCCTGAACCCGTTTTCCAACCCCTGGCTGCTGGCCGGAATCACCCTGAGCATCCTCATCCGTCTCGTCCCTACCCTGATCCCTGAGGCCGCCGCCCTGTTTCGCACCGCGCCCTTCCCGCTGGACTGGTGGCCCTTGATCCTGCTGAGCTTCCTGCCCAGCTTTCTCGCCATAGAAGGCGACAAGCTGTTGCGCCGGCTGTGGTCAGTACGCGGCTGATTCCACCGCGGCGGCCTATGGTATAGTCTGCCGCTCGCGCATCGCGCAGGCGACGCACCGGCAACCAGAGGAGGGGCAGACTATCTTGCGGAAACTACTTATCGGCGTTGTTGCCGTAGTGGCGCTGCTCGCCTCCATACCGCTGGTCCTGATAGCCACCGGCACCATCAGCAGCAGCAGTCTGCGGATGATTCTGAATGTGATGACGGGCGCGGCCGGGCCTGCCGCCGTTCCCGCCGAGGTTCAACAGCGCTTGCAGCTGCCGCCGGGTTTCCAGCTCCAGGTCTATGCGGGCGATTTGCCGCGGGCACGCTTCCTGCGCTTCACCCCGGGCGGCGACCTGCTGCTGAGCCGGCCCCACTCCGGGGATATCATGCTGCTGCGCAAGGATGCCGACGGCAACGGCCAGCCCGACGCGGTGATCACCCTGATCAGCGGCCTCAAGCGCCCTCTGGGCATGGACATTGCCGGGGGTTACCTCTACATCGCCGAATCGCACCAGATCGGGCGGGTGCCCTTCGACAGCGCCACCGGCAAGCTGACCGGCGCCTATGAACCACTGGTGGAGGGCTTCACCGACGATGGCAACCACTGGAGCAAAACCCTGGCCTTCGGCCCGGACGGCCTGCTGTACCTCGCCCAGGGCTCCACCTGCAATGTCTGTGTTGAAGAGGATGAGAGGCGCGCGACCATGATGCGCTTCCAGCCGGACGGCAGCGGCGGTGAGATCATCGCCACCGGCCTGCGCAACAGCGTGGGCTTCGACTGGGCGCCGTGGAACGACGGGCTGTATGCGACGGACAACGGGCGCGACCTGCTGGGCGATGATTTTCCGCCCTGCGAACTTAACCTCATCGAAGAGGGTCGCTTTTACGGCTGGCCCTTCTTCAACGGCGCCAACATACCCGACCCGGATATGGGAGAGGACCCGCTGGCGGGCCAGCGCGAGCCCACGGCGATGGCCCATGGCTTCCGCGCCCACAATGCACCCCTGGGCATCGCCTTTATCGACGACACGGGCTGGCCATCAGGCTACGAGCGCACAGCCCTGGCGGCCCTGCACGGCTCCTGGAACCGCAGCGAACCGGACGGCTACAAGGTCGTCTCCCTGCACTGGACCGACCAGGGCATCGAGCAACGGGATTTCCTCACCGGCTTCAACCAGGACGGCAAGATTTCCGGGCGGCCGGTCGATGTCGCCCAGGGACCGGACGGAGCGATCTATATCTCGGACGACTACGCCGGCGCCATCTACCGGGTCAGCCCTGGCGATAACAAGGCGGGCTGGTCGCCCCCTGCCGGCGCGACGACAGCGAGCCGGCTCGACGCCAAGCCGCCCGCGTGGCTGGCCGGGGCGGACCTGCCGGCGCTGGCCCAGCGGGGCGAGCAGTTATATCTCTACTACGAGTGCGCCAGCTGCCACGAGTCCGGCGAGAATCCGAAACCGCTGACCGGGCTGGCCGACAGGCTCGGTTACAATGCCATTATCGACGTGCTCAGGGCCCCCCAATCGCCCATGCCCATTTACCCCCTGAGCGAAACCGAGCTGCGCGAGATGGCGGTGTACCTGCTGAACCGGCACGGGGCGAACCCCCCTGGAGCCACCGCAGCACCAAAGGCCGGCGGCGCGCCCTGATTACGAGCCGATGCTGCGCTACCTGCCCAACACCCTGACCCTGTCCCGCTTGCTGCTGGCAGGGCCGCTGGGGTATTGCATCCTGCAGGGGAGTTACCAGTGGGCGCTGGCAACGGCGCTGGTGGCAGCCGCGACCGACGCGCTGGACGGTTTCCTGGCCCGGCGCCTCGGCGCCCTGTCCCGCTTTGGCGCCGCCATCGACCCGGTGGCCGACAAGGTGCTCGTCACTGTCGCCTTTGTCTGCTTCGCCATGACTGCCCTGGTGCCCTGGTACCTGGCGCTGGCGGTGATCGCCCGGGACCTGGTGATCGTGGCTGGCGCCGCCTGTTACCGCTGGCTGATCGGGCCCTTCGAATTTGCCGCGAGCAGCCTGAGCAAGGCCAACATGGCCATACAGATCGGCTTCTGCGCCCTGGTACTGGCGGCCCAGATCTATCCCTGGATACCGCAGGTCGCCGTTACCGCCGGCTCCGCGGCGGTGTTGTTCTTCGCCGGCGCCAGCGGCTGCGATTATGTTTTGAAGTGGTCTGCCAGGGCGATCGGCCAGCGGCGCAAGGCCGCGTAGCATGCTGCAACCGCATCACCAGTAAGGAAGTTGCTTGAACCACAAAATTTGCGTCCTGACCTATAACATCCACAAGGGCTATTGCACCGGCAATCGCCGTTTCGTGCTCGAGTCCATGCGCGACCGCATCGCCGAGTCCGGGGCCGACGTGGTGTTCCTGCAGGAGATTCACGGCACCGCCATCAAGAGCGCCGCCAAGCGCCGCCGCTTCACCTACCCGGACCAGCCCCACTTCGAATACGTGGCGGACCAGAGCTGGCCCCATTACGCCTACGGACGCAACTCCATCTACCGCAAGGGCGACCACGGCAATGCCATACTCAGCATGCACCCCTTCGCAAGCTGGGAGAATATCGACATTTCAATGTTCAAGCGCTCCAGCCGCAGCATCCTGCACGGCGTGATCGAGATCCCCGGGCGCTCGATCCGCCTGCATACCCTGTGCGTGCACCTGGGCTTGCTGGAACAGGAGCGCCGCGACCAGTTCCAGGCCCTGACCGATCGTATCAACGAGCATGTGCCGCAGGACGAGCCCATGATCATCGCCGGGGAATTCAACGACTGGCGCCAGCGGGCCGAGCGGCACCTGCACCAGGACCTGGGACTGGAGGAACTGTTTGTGAAGATGGAGGGCCGCCACGCCCGCACCTTCCCGGTGTGGGCGCCGCTGCTGTCGGTGGATCGCATCTACTACCGGGGCCTTAAGCCCCACGCCTGCCAGCGCCTGAACAAGGGTCCCTGGCGGGACCTGTCGGACCATGCGGCCCTGTTTGGAGTGTTCAGCCTATGATTCTCCCTAGCGCTGCAAGCTACCTGCTGCAGGATCCATCTTTTCTGGCGGAATTGCGCCAGGCGGCACAGGCCAGCGGCAAGACCCTGGAGCAGGCGCAGGCCTACGCCGGCAAATGCCTGCACGAGATCGAGGCCACCCCGAAAGACTCCTGGCTGCAGCCCGCCGCGAAGATGGCCCGCTTTATCTACACGCGCAGCTATGAGCGGGAGCTGGATATCAACTTGGAGGCGCTGGAAGAATTGCGCGAACTGTCGAAGGACCACCTGCTGCTGTTCCTTTGGTCGCACAAATCCCACATGGACAGCTTTGTCTTCCTGCTGTCCCTCTACCAGAACGATTTCCGGCCGCTGCCGCTGATCTTCGCCGGCATCAACATGAATTTCCTCGGCTTCGGCAGCCTGGCCCGTCGGGTGGGCGCCATCTTCCTGCGCCGCACTTTCCAGGAAGACCCGATCTACAAGCTGGTCTTTCGCAGCTACATCGACCACCTGATACGCACCCGGCAGCCGCTGTCCTGGTCGATCGAGGGCACCCGCTCCCGCACCGGCAAGCTGGCGCCGCCGAAACTGGGCATCCTCAACTGGGTGGTGGAGTCCTGCGAGAAGGAGAAGGTCGATAAGGTGCTGCTGGTGCCGGTATCCATCGCCTTCGACCGGATCGCAGAAATCGATGACTATGTCGCCATCCAGCGCGGCGAGCCCAAGCGCAAGGAATCCCTGGGCTGGTTTTTCAATTACATCTTCGGCATGACCCAACCCTACGGCAAGATCTACGTCCGCTTCGCCAGGCCGGTGGCGCTGGCTGAGGCGTCCAGCCTGTCGGCAGATCTGCCTGGCACTGAAGGCACGGACCCCAGCCTGGTGACGCGAATGGGCTTCGAGGTGTGTGCACGCATCGAGCAGATCACACCGATCAAGTCCGCCGATGTACTCACCATGGTTCTGCTGGGCGCCAACGGCCGCGCCCTGACCGCCGCCGAGATCCACGCCCAGGCCGGCGACATCGCCGCCCTGGTGCGCTCGCGCAAGCTGCCTGCCGCCTCGGGCTTCAGCCTGGACGACGAGGTGCAGGTGCGGGCCGCCGTGCTGGCACTGCAGGGCTCGGGACTGGTGCGCTGCTTCGACAAGGCGAATACCCCGGTGTATTACATCCCCCGGGGCAAACAGCTGGCGGCGGCCTACTATCGCAATACCATCACGCACTATTTTCTCAGCGCCGCCCTGGCGGAGATCGGGCTCGCCGCCTGCGCCCGGGACATCGAGTCGCCCAACGCCCAGCTGCTGGAGCGGGAGGTCCTCGGCCTGCGCGACCTCTACCGATTTGAATTCTTTTTCAAGCCCACGGCCCAGTTCCTGCAGGAGGTACAGGCGGCGGCGCTGGAGCGCTACCCCGGGTGGAACAGCGGGGAACAGTCCCTGCAGAAACTGCTGCGGGAGCGGCCGCCACGGTTCGGCCACGCCATCCTGCGCTCCATCACCGAGTCCTACCTGATCCTCGCGGTGACCCTGCTGGAACTGGAAGCGCAGCCGGTAAATGACCGCAAGAAGTTTATCTCCCGACTGCTGGCACAGGGGGAGCAGATGCTGCTGCGGCGCACGATCAGTTGCGAGTCCTCGGTGTCCCAGGACCTGTTTGCGAACGGCCTGCGCCTGGCCGAGCAGCTGCAGCTGCTGGCTGGCGGGTCCGCACTGCTGCTGGCGCGGGAGGCTTTCGCCCAGCGGGTGGTCAGCGCCCTGTCCGCCATCAACCTGTTGCAGCGATCCTACGATGCGGCATGGTTCTCCCAACTCTCGGCGGGGAAGGTCTCAAACCTGCTGGGGCCATAAGTGCGGGACACCGCGCTCACACGCCGGCCGGCCCGGCTCCTGCCCGCCCGGCTTGCCCCGCCAGGGCGGAGCGGCTATCTTGCTCCCCTGAATTTACCCTGCGAGGGACCGAATAATGCGTATAAATGAAGTCGCCGCCACCCTGGCTGAAACCAAAGCCCTTCCCGCACTCGCCCGGGCATTGAAGCCGCGCCCAATGGCCACCCGCGATTGTTTCTCCGCACGGGTCGAGGCCACCGCCGCCCGCTGCCCGCAACATACGGCGATCATCTTCGAGGGCCGGGAGATGAGCTGGAGCGAGCTGAATGCCTGCGCCAACCAGTACGTCGGCGCGCTGCGCGGCATCGGCCTGAAGCGCGGCCAGAGCGTCAGCGTGATGCTGGAAAACCGGATTGAATATGTGGCGCTGCTGATTGCCCTGAACAAGCTGGGCGTCGCGGCGGCGCTGATCAATACCAACCTCACCGGCGGCCCCCTGGTCCACTGCATGGGAATCACCGACTCCGTCATGTGCATTTTCGGCGAGGAGCGCCTGGACGCTATCGCCGACGTGCGCGATGACCCCGCGCTGGCAGCCGTGAAACACTACCTTTTCGTGCCCGACGCCGGCGCACAGGGCTGTCCGGGTTGGGCCTCAGACCTCGCAGAGGAGGCCGCGGACGAAGATCGCCGCAACCCGCCGGACACGTCCATCAATACCCTGGGCGAAACTGCGCTCTATATTTTCACCTCCGGCACCACCGGCCTGCCCAAGGCTTCGGTCCTCTCCAACCGGCGCTACCTGATGACGGCGGCCCTGTCCCACAAAGCGGGTTTGCGCTGCGATGAAAGGGACTGCATCTACCTGTGCCTGCCCCTGTATCACGGCACAGGCCTGTTCCTCGGGGTGGGCGCGGCATTCTGCTCGGGTGCCACGATGCTGATACGGCGCAAGTTTTCCGCCAGCAACTTCCTCACCGAGGTGCGCGAGCATGGCGCTACCTGTTTCATTTATATCGGCGAGCTGTGCCGCTACCTGCTGAACACGCCCCGCCAGCCTGACGATTACCGCAACCCCCTTGGCACCATGATGGGAAACGGGCTGCGGCCGGACGTCTGGCATGAGTTCAAGGAGCGCTTTGGCGTGCGCCGGGTGTCCGAGTTCTACGGCTCCAGCGAGGGCAACGTGGGCTTCGTCAACTTTCTCAACAAGGACTGTACGGTGGGCGCGACCACCCTCCCCGTCGCCCTGGTGAAATACGACGTGGATGCGGATGAGATCGTGCGCGACAGCAAGGGCCACTGCATCCGGGTTGCCCCGGGTGAACCCGGCCTGCTGCTGGGCAAAATTACCCCCAATACCGTGTTCGAGGGCTATACCAACAAGGAGGCGACGGAGAAGAAGATCCTGCGCAACGCCTTCAAACAGGGAGATGCCTGGTTCAACACCGGCGACCTGATGAAGACCGTGGATGTGGGTTTTGCCCTGGGTTTGCCGCACTACCAGTTTGTCGACCGCGTGGGCGATACCTTCCGCTGGAAGTCGGAGAACGTCTCCACCAACGAAGTGGGGGAGATCATCAACCAGCACCCGCAGGTCCTGTTAAGCAATGTCTACGGCGTGGAAGTACCCAAGGCCGATGGCCGCGCCGGCATGGCCGCCCTGGCGCTGGCCGAGGGTGTGCGGCAACTCGACCTGGACAGCTTCTCGGCGCACGTCTGCGGTCAGTTGCCCGCCTACGCGAGGCCGGTATTCCTGCGCATCCAGCGCGAACTGGATACCACCGGTACCTTCAAGCTGGTCAAGGGTGAACTGCGCAGCCAGGGCTACGACCTGGCAAAGGTGCAGGATCCGCTGTACGTGATGAAGCCCGGCTCCAGCCGCTATGAACCGCTGGATCCCGCCTTCGCCGCCAGAATCCTGGCGGGTAGCGCCGGGTATTGAGTCTCTCCCGGCGCGGGCCGGGGCATCACCGCTCTCTCAAGCTCTAGCGGCTGTTGCCCCGGGCCGGGCGTGAAGAGCGATTACCCGGGCGCTGGTTGCGCTGCTGGGGCCGGTTATGGCCCTCGCTGCCACGGCCGCGAGAGGTATGCTGGGCGTCGCCTGCGGGCCGCTTGTGATGCTGCTGTATGCGGGCCTGGCCGTGCACCTGCGGTTTGCGCATGGGCGCGCTGGCGGGCACTTCATGATCCGGCTCGAAGCCGTCAACATACTCCCGGGTAAGATGGCGCTGGATCACGTGCTCGATGTCGTTGAGCTGCTTGATTTCATCCGCGCTGACCAGTGAGTAGGCCTTGCCGGCAGCGCCGGCCCGCCCGGTGCGGCCAATGCGGTGGACATAATCCTCCGGCACGTTGGGCAGGTCGAAGTTCACCACCTGCGGCAACTGGGCAATATCCAGTCCGCGGGCGGCGATGTCCGTGGCCACCAGCACCCGCACCTTGCCCGCCTTGAAATCGGCCAGGGCCTTGGTGCGTGCCGCCTGGCTCTTGTTACCGTGGATGGCGGCGGCATTGATGCCCGCCTTCTCCAGTTGCTGGGCAAGCTTGTTGGCGCCGTGCTTGGTGCGGCTGAATACCAGCACCTGCTGCCAGTCCCGCTCTTTCACCAGTTGAATCAGCACGGCCGCCTTGTCTTTCTTGTCCACCGGGTAGACCCACTGCTCCACGCGCTCGGCAGTGGCATTAGGGGGCGATACCTCCACCTCCACCGGGTCGTGCAGGATAGTCTTGGTGAGCTGCCGGATCTCGTTGGCGAAGGTCGCGGAAAACATCAGGTTCTGGCGCTTGGGCGGCAACAGTTTGAGGATGCGACGGATATCGTGGATAAAGCCCATATCGAGCATCCGATCCGCTTCGTCGAGAACCAGGATCTCCACTTCGGTGAAGCGCACCTCGCCCTGCTGGTAGAGGTCCAGCAGGCGGCCGGGAGTGGCGACAAGAATATCCAGGCCCTTGCGCAGCGCGGTGATCTGCGGGTTGATATTCACCCCGCCGAATACCACCGCCGATTTCAGCGGTAGGTGCCTGCCGTAGGTGACGACGCTCTCCTGCACCTGGGCGGCCAGCTCGCGGGTAGGGGTGATGATCAGCGCCCGCAGGCGGTGCGGATGGGCCGGGGCGGTGGCGCTGAGCAGCTGCAGGATGGGCAGGACAAAGCCCGCGGTCTTGCCGGTACCGGTCTGGGCAGCCGCCATAATGTCCCGGCCGGCCAGCACGGCGGGGATGGCCTCCACCTGTATCGGTGATGGCTCGGTATAGCCTTTCTCTTTCACTGCGCGCAGCAGTGGCGCGGCCAGGCCGAGCTCGTCAAATGTCATGGTGTTTCTCTTGGGTTGGTGATTGATGCGAGTACGCCCAATGGAAACCGGGCGCATAGCGGGGGCGCATCTTACTCTATCGAAGCATGGATTAAAACAGCGGGGCTTTGCCGACCTGCGACCAAAGCCCCGAATAAACGCTGCTGCCGCCGTTACAGGTGCGCTCCCCGCAACATATAGGCCAGCGCCATGGTTTCACCGCTGGGCGCCTTGTCGTCCTGTTTGCCACGCGCCTTGGCGGAGGACGGGAACAGTGCAAAGGCCCGCGCCAGCACGCTGTCGTTGAGCTTGGGGGCGACCGCGTAGCTCATTTCCATGGTCTGGCCGAGAATGGTCTTGACCCGCTTGGTCCTGTTGATCGCAGAACCGACAACCAGGCTGGAGGCTTTATCCACCGACCAGGAGGGTGCGTAATTGTAGATCTTGGTCGGTGCGATCATGGCCGTGCGCACCAGCGGCATGTAGATCGTGGTGATATCGATGTTGTCCTTCTTCACTTCCGAGGACAGGCTGCGCGAGAACGCATCCAGCGCCGACTTGCTGGCCACATAGGCGGCAAAGCGCGGCGCATTGGTCAGGCAGCCAATGCTGGAGATATTGATGATCTGGCCGCCCTTCTGGGTGACCATGGCGGGCAACAGGACGTTGATCAGGCGCACGCAGCCAAAGTAATTCAGCTGCATGGTGCGCTCGTAATCGTGAAAACGGTCCAGCGATTCCATCACCGCCCGCCTGATTGAGCGGCCGGCGTTGTTGACCAGGATATCCACCCGGCCAAAGTCCGCCAGTACCTGCTTCGCCATACGGTCGATATCTTCCATATCACTCAGGTCACAGGAATAGGCATAGGCTTCCCCGCCCTGTTTGGTGATGATCTCGACCTGCTCTTCCAGTTTGGACAGGGTGCGGGCCACCAGAATCACGATCGCGCCGTTGGCGGCGAATTTGCGCGCCGACTCCAGGCCAATGCCTGCGGAGGCGCCGGTGACCATCACCACCTTGCCCGCCAGTTTCGCCTTGCCGCCGCGGGTGGGCTTGGGGAAGTCCAGGTGCGATTCCCAGTAGGACCACAGCACCGGGGCATAGTCCTTGAGCTTGGGGCAGCTGATGCCCGTGCCCCTGAGGGCATCCCGGGCCTGCTTGTCGTCAAAGGAGACCTGGCTGGTGATGTAGCCCAGCGCCGCGGCGGGAATCCCGGTGGCCTTCGTCATCTCCGTTGCGGCGGCCTTCAAGGGCAGCAGCCTGGCGGTCTGGCGCAGGCCTTCCCCCACCAGCTTCGGCATCCTGGGCAGTTCAAACTGCTTGGCAAAGCCGGGGCCGTGGGCCGCGTCGAACAGGATCTCCATGATTTTGCCGGTGCTGTCCTGGGGCGCCTGCAGCAGCTGGAAGGCCTTGCCGTCCAACCCGGGCTTGTGGGCGATGGCGACAGTGGCATCGGCCACATAGTCCACCGGCACGATCGGAATCTTGCCGCCCTCCACTCCCAGCAGGGGCAACCACTTGGGTACGTTATCGACAATCGCCTTGATGGTCGGGAACAGGTAGTAGGGGCCGTCGATCTTGTCCATCTCGCCGGTGACGCTGGACCCCACCACGGCGCCGGGGCGGTACACCCGCCAAGGCACCTTGCACTCCTCCCGCACGATGCGCTCCGACTGGAACTTGGTGCGATAGTACGGGTGCGAGGTGTCCTGGCCCTCGTCGAACATGCTCTCCTTGAACACACCCTTGAAATGGCCGCCGGCG
>Ga0209392_1000107_pt1 | contig 15857 bp, 17 predicted proteins | sample PPLLak3cmMay2015_FD_187252 | JGI IMG/M metagenome (GOLD analysis project Ga0209392, IMG submission 187252) | Freshwater sediment microbial communities from Prairie Pothole Lake near Jamestown, North Dakota, USA - PPLs Lake P7 Core (1) Depth... | ecosystem: Environmental > Aquatic > Freshwater >...
CTGCTCGTTTTGCGAATACATAGATCGCCCAGGCGAGGGCCAGGCTGGAAAGCAGATACGGCCAGGCCAATCCGTTTGAAAGATTGATGAAGACCCGAGGGATCTGTCCGACGGCTGCCTGAAAACTCGACCAGGAAAGGAACGACGCAAAGAGGTACTCTCCAACCCGATCCACAAACCAGATGAATGTTTCAATCACGATGGACACCGTCTTCCACACTTGTGACGGGGAAATGGCGGAATCGATCCACGTTGCTCCTCCGTCGATCTCTCATCTGCTCCACCCTTACACATCGTCCGGTCGAGATGGGTTGGCCGGTTGCTTCAACCGGCCAACCCATCCACACTGCGCGTCTTCTGCCTATGGCATCATAGGGCAAGACTAGTTGGCGCAGGCGGCATCCGCCGCCTTCTGGCACTGCTCCTTGTACTTGACTCCCGTCACATCGCGCAGCAATTCATGCACGATCAACACGGGCTCTGAGTACGATTCCTTCTTCTGTTGCTCCATGGTTCTTCACCTCCTTTCGCTGGTCAAAGTCCCTCAGAACGCACGACATCCTGAGAGCGAGTGCGTGGGCCGGAGGCGAGGCTTCGCCGGACCAGCCCTCCGGCACGCTGGAACGGGCCAAGATACAACTTCCCGACCGTCGCAAAATCGTCCTTCTTCATGCCGACAAGCCCGAATTGGAGGCATTCGTGGCGATCCGGCACGCAGAGCGTCCCAAACAGCCAATCCCACAGCGCAAACTTTACGCCGAAGTTCTTGTCGTAATGCCGGGGGTCGATACTGTGATGCGTTTGGTGCACGATGGGAGTCACCAGAACACGATCCAGCAGAGGACCGTAGGAAATCGGAAGATGCGAGTGCTGAAGATGAGGCCCTGAAAGTCCGTACATAAACCCCACGAGGCCGACGCCGAATATCGTCGTGACGGCCAAGTCCTGCGGCGCGATATGCTCATAAAAAACAAAGGCCAAGCCGATCACTGGCGCACGCAGTATCGCCGTCACGAAAAATTCCAATGGATGCGCACGGTACGCTGAAATGGGTGTCAACACGTCAGCCGAATGGTGCACCTGATGAAACGACCACAAGAGTGGGACTTTGTGGAGTAGCAGATGAGCCCAATAATTCACGAAGTCGTGCAGCAGGTAAAACCCCAGCGCCGCGGCGAAGAGGGCGGGCACCGGCAATGTGGCCGGAGATTCCCACGCCAGATAGCCGATCAAAAATACCTTCCCCATCTTCTCTGCGAGGATCCCGACGCCGGCCAACATGGGAACAAAGAGCAACACATTGAACAGAGCACTCACGAGATAGAAACGGTAGTCCAGCAGCGCAGAGGGGTGACCGTACACAGGACGAGGAAACAGAAACGCCCTGAATGATGGCGCAGACGGTACATCTCGCTTCCTGGACAAGCAGTACGCCACTCCCGCGATCGTCGCACTGGCAAGCAGATAGGGCCAGGCCAGGCCGCTAGTAAGCCGGGTGAAGGTCCCGCCGATCTCTCCGATGGCTGCCGTGAAATGGTCCCAGGAAGAGACGGCAGACAGGGAATACTCTGCCACGCGCTCCAGAAACCATCGTACTGCGTCAATCACCATCACCCTCTATCTATTTCTTGCACCACGTGAACGACCGAACCTGCCTTGTAATATCTGTGGGTTGGCCGACCGAAGCCGGCCAACCCACACTCTCGGCTACGTATACGATTCGTTGCCGGATTTCTCTCCCACGGCCTTGTCGCTGGTCTTTACACCGGACGTTCCGCCGGTGATGTCGCGCAACATTTCGTGCGCCATCAATACGGGTTCGGTGTAGGACTCCTTCTTCTGTTGTTCCATTCTTCTTCACCCCCTTTCGCTTGTTAAAGTCCCTCATGACCATGTGCGTCACGAGAGCGTATCCACATCTCTCTTGCGCAGCCCAATTCCCAGACTCACCGATAGCCCACAGGGACTGTGGATTACGCCGCGGATCGGGCTTCAAGCAACGGACGGATCAACTTGGGCAGATCAAGGATGTCCCGGCCGAAGTGCAGCCGATAGCAATCGACCTGCTGGACGAGTTTCGATAAGGCCTGAAACTCACGGCGAGCCACCGTCTGGTCATAGACCAGGAGGCCCTGCGGCATCAGAGCCTCGAGCGCACGACTCTTCGTCAGCGGTTCCAGACAGCTATGCGGCATGTCGACCACATGAGGGAACATGATCATGGCCGGAGTACAGGAGCGGCCGATGGACTCGGCATAGAGATCTTCAGACTGAAAGTGTTTCTTCTGGATTCCCTGTTTCAATAAGCCGGGGGCCGCATCGCGCAACTCAGGAAAGAACTCGATCGTCCGGTCCGTCACATCGATCTTCATGGGAAAGGCCAACAGTTCCATGTGCGTGCCCCGATCGCGCAGCAAGGGATAGTCGTCCGACAGGTAGCGGAACCCCGAACGGAGGAGCGATAAGAACGACGTCGTCTTTCCCTGGCCGCTGTAGCCGGGAATCAAGATGCCCTGCCCCGCATATTCGAGCGCCGTCGCATGCACGGTAAAGAGGCCGTTGCGCTTGAGCAGCTCGGCCAGCGCGAAATGCAGAAAGCTCGTCCGCACGTCCGAATGCATCGCATCGGGCCGAATGAAGTAGCCCTCCACCAGATTGCTGGCGCCATCGATCACCAGCACACCCTGCTCATGAAAGTCGGCAATGAGCCGGTCCCCGTCCTGAACGATCTCGCATTGCCAGAGTGAACGCACCGCATCCCCCAGGGATGGCCGCTCCCCTGAAAACAACACCTTCGAGCCGCCAGACATCTTTACCGGCGCCTCAGCCCGACTGGTAACCTCGTCAAACTGGATCGTCAGCACCGGCGCTCCCTGCGCGACGTCCGTCTGGAAATAACGGAGGAATGCGAGGGCCGGCTCGACAAATGCGGGAACGGACGTCCGAAACCGGAGATCGAGGCCATGACAATTGAAGAAATATTCGCCTGTCGTGATCGTTGCACTCATCGCTTCCCTCATCTGGTTAGCTTCCGCTCTCTCTCGCTCGCCACAAGCTGGTCGACCTTTTCAGGCCGGCCAGCCCATAGCTCAGACCACGGACACGGCCTCAACCTGCGTTGTCGGCAACCTTGTCGCTGATCTTTTCCTTGTACTTCTGACCCGTCACATCGCGCAGCAATTCATGCGCGATCAACACAGGCTCTGAGTACGACTCCTTCTGCTGTTGTTCCATGCTTCTTCACCCCCTTTCGATTGTTAAGAGTCCCTCGTGGCTCAGATGTGTCACGAGGGCGAACAGATCGTCGGCAATCCGCTCCGGCGGAGCGTCGAACCGCCCGCACAGCGCCACGTGGATCGCCTGAAGGGATAGACTTCCGTTGCAGGCCTCCCAGATCGCACTGCCAACCCGATTCAAGGTGTAGTAGCGGCCGGTTCCCAAGTGGAGCAACACGGTTTCGCCGTCCAGCGTCGTTCCCTGGACATCCGGATTAGGGCGCGGCGCCGCCGACATGAGGTCCTGGCGGGTATCCTGCCTACCTCGTTCTATCTGCTGCTGTTCCCCTTCCGACAGTACGGCACGAGCCGCTTCGGCCAACTGTGCGGTGGTCGCATGGCCAGCCGGCGAAGCTTGTCCGGGATCGGACTCCACGGTCATATCCGGTCTCAAATCGGCGGTAATAAACGGCTGTCTCCCCATGATGACGCTCCCTTCGTTGTGACTCGATATTTCCACACTCATTACGCCCGTCCGGCACATAGCAAATCGGCCAAGGCATCGCCGATCCGTTGACCCGTATAGTTCTCGAAAAAGGTAAACCCAGGGCTGGTATTGACTTCGAAACAGTAACAGGCGCCGTCCGGTGTCCGGCGAAGATCGATCCCACTCAGGCTCAATCCCAGCCCCTTGGCGAGATTGAGGCAGCGGGTCTGCACGCTCCCCTCCAATTCGACCGCCCGCATCGTGCGTTGCTTGTCCTCGCGCTCGGCATACCGGTAATCCGCCCCGTCCGACAGCACCTCGGTCGCGAACAGTCGGTCTCCCACCGTGTGCACGCGCAGGTCCGCACCCGGAATCATTTCTTGCAACTGCACGGGGCAGGAGCGGATTTGCTCCAGGCGAGGAAAATCGGCCGGCGTAAGCGGCCTCACAATCGATCGCTCCGCGCTGATGGATTTGTAGATGACGCGCCCCTGACATTGGTCATAGAACCGGCGCGCTTCCTCCGGTACCATCGTCACCAGTGTCTTCGGAACCAGGAAGCCGTACTGTTCGATCAGCCGCTGCTGATAGGGCTTCGACATGTTCGTGTGCCCGGCCCGGCGCCGGTTGACGACCAGGACCGGAAGACTGTCGGCGAACTCCCAGAGTGTCGTCGCGATGATCCGGGCTCTCGGAGTCGAGGCCGAACGAGCGCCGACTCCACGCAGATACACAGCATCGATACTTGCGGCATCGATAACCCGCTGGCCGAGACGGATGCGCCCCACGACCATGCCGCCATCGCTCGACCAGGAGACATCCCAATCCTGTCCGTCCGACTCCGGATGGACGAGCATGAGATCAGCGTTCCGGACTGCGAGTCGGGCGCACACGTTCGCAAGCACTGGATCGGCCATCGGCCCCATGAGAAGAATCATGATGCGAAAGACTCCTCGGTTCGGAAAGATGTTCGAGCAGATGCGCCACAATCTGCTGCTGGGCATCCTGCGGACAGCGCCAGAAGTTCGGCGCGCTACTGATATCGAGGCAGAAGACCCCGTCGGAGTTGATCACGATCTGGCACTCGGCGAAGGCAAGCCCCAATGCGCGAACCAGACCAAGACACTGCGCGGCATGAGCCGAGAGCACCTCCATCGGCTGGGGCACAGCTTCACCCGGACGAAGCACCGTGGCGACCACTTGCTCACCCGCCACATAGATCGACGCCTGCTGCCCCGGCGGAACCGCTTGGAGTGACACCGCCTGCCGCTCCATGACTCGGCTGATCTGCTCGACCCCATCGTGCGAATGCAGGAACTGACCCGGTTCAGTTGACCCGAGAGGCTTGAGATAGGCCGACTCGCCCCAGGTCATGAATTGCTGCAGGGCATCGGCCTGGCTTGACGTACAGCGGGAGGCCGGAAGGAGAAAGCCATGATCCCGAGCGAGCTTCGCCAGCAGCGGGCTTCCCGAAAGGAGCGTGGGCCTGCCGCCGGGAACTGGTCGGTTGACAACGGAACAGGGCATGGCATTCAGGAAAGCCAGCCAGGCAGCGGTGACCTCCTTCGTCACATATTCAGCATCAGAGTCCGATAGGCCATCAAGATCCAAGCGGAGCGGGAAAGGGAACCGGGCAAAAATCCCGGTGAGGTCCTCTAGAGCAATCCTCCGGCCGTCAATGTCCAGGAATCCTGGAACGACCATTTCCCCGGCCAAAACTGGCCAATTGAGCAGGATCTTATCCAGAAGCCGCAACGGTTCAACCCAGAAGACATCACCACCCGTCCGTTGGGCCTCCCGATGGACAAGCGTGGCCCAGGGATCTGTCGAATCGGCAATAATGAGAATCACTGGTGGTGACTCCTCTCCGGCGCCTGAGATTGCAGGATTGTTGCTTTGGAAGCAGTGAGGCGCGCCATGTCTTCGAGGAGAGTAGCCCCGGCCGAACGTTCTGCCTAGATCACTAGAAGCGGGGGAGCACCCCTACGTAAGTCTGTACGTAGCCCTACGTGTCACCGAAGACTTGGCCGGGAGGGTGAACCGCAGGCCCTTCGATTCAACCGGCGAGACGGCTCCAAAGTGAAAGATTCGCCCGGCAGTCCACCCACGCAGGCGTTACAAGACAGGCCAGACTGTTCAATTCTAGCCAGGGGACAAAAGCGATCAGAGGGGGGTGACTACTGGTAGTGCTGCGCTTGCGTGAGGAATAACGAGGCATAGAGGCCTTGGCGACCCATCAAGTCATCATGGGTACCCTGTTCCACGATCTGGCCACGATCCACTACGAAAATCCGGTCGGCCATTTTGACCGTAGACAACCGGTGGCTGATTAAGATGGCTGTCCGCCCTTGCGCAAGTTCGTGGAACCGTTCGAACAGTTCCGCTTCCGCCTTGGCGTCCATGGCACTGGTCGGTTCGTCGAGAATCAGGACTTGGGAATTGCGGAGAATAGCCCTAGCCAGCGCCACCTTCTGCCATTCTCCGATACTCAGTTCATGCCCCCCGTCGAATAACTTGCCCAACAAGGACTCGTAGCCCTTCGGCAAACGCTCGATCGCCTCATGGACCCCGGCTTGCCTGGCGGCCTGCACGACCACCGGAAGGGCAACTTCCGAAGCGTGCACCCCTAACGCGATGTTGTCTTTGGCGGAAAACTGAAACTTCACAAAGTCCTGAAAAATCCCGCTGACCGCCCTGCGGACATCGGCGATGGCATAGTCACGCAGGTCCACCCCGTCGATCGTAATGCGACCGCCCGTCGGATCATAGAGACGACACAGCAACTTCACCAACGTGGTTTTCCCCGCACCGTTGGCTCCGACAAACGCCACATGCTCGCCGGGCTTGATCGTAAAGGTGAAATCCCGGACAGCCACCCGTTCTTCATTGGGATATTGAAACGACACGCGATCGAACCTAATCCCCCGCCCGAGCGAGGAAGGAAACGGCCGGGGCTGGACCGCTGCGGGCAACCTCGACCGAATCGCCAGGAATTCGTTCAGAGTCGTCAGAAAGAGATTGCTCTCATACAAATTCGACACACTCCAGCCCAGCCCTTCGAGAAACCCCGAGGCTCGCTGGATAGCCTGAAAGAACATGACGAGGTCACCCACCGTCAGGAGCCCATGAAACGTTCGCACCGCCACAAAACTGTAGACCCCGAAGACTCCTGCGACCCCCACGATCTGCGCCGCCAATCCGGCGAACGCCCACCGGCGCTCTAAAGCGATCCGCTCCCGACGCAGCACCGTTCGCACCTCGCGGAACCATTCCCGCAACCGTGGACCGAGGTCGAACAGACGGACTTCTTTGGCTGCCGTGGCCTGCGTCAACAGCATGTTGACATACCAGGCCTTCCGTTCCAGCGGCGTCCGCTCGCGCTCCCAGGCAAACAGCCGGTTGGACTGCTGCAAACGGACAAAGAAATAAGGAATCGCCGTCAGAGCAAGGACCGGAATGACCGCCCAATGCAACCACCAGAGAATGCCCGCCATCGCCAACAGCGAGATGCCATCCTGAAAACATTGCAAGAGCGCGTTGAGAATCGCGGTGGGACGATACGGCGCTTCCTGCTGCGCCCGATGCAGCGTATCCTGGTATCGCGCATTCTCGTAATACTCGAGGTCGACCTCGACGGACTTCGCCTGCAGCAGCGCATGCATATGATCGGTGACGACCTGGGCATGGATCCGGGAGATCAGGGAAGCGACAACGGTGAGCATGGCGCTGATCACTGCGGCCCCTGCCAGGCCACCGAGAATCGTCGTGATGGGGGTCAACGAGGCATCCTGCGAGGGAGCCTTGAGCCCCTCCGTCACCGCATCGATCAACAGTTTCGTCAGATACAGCACAGCCAGCGGAAGCAGCCCCTGGATCACCCGTACGACAATACTGCCGACCGCGAGACTCGGGCTGCTCTGCCAGACAAACGAGAGGGCATATCGAAGCGTCTGGAGGAAGGGACGTATGCGGAGTAAAAGACTATTCATGGAGATAGGTTGCGCATGTTCTTACGTCAGATGACCACCGTCGTCCCATTCCGCGGGCGCACAGGCGGGACCGGCTCACGATTGCCCGAGTGATCGGGAGGGAACGAATAAGTGACGGTGAAACGCTGCCAATGCCGGCCGGGCTCGTGAAACGGCTGACGATCGAGCGTCAACCAGGCATGGCCGTCAAGGCCGGCTCCGTCCTTTCGCACCCCGCAGTGAAACGACACCGGGTAGCCTGATCGTTTGGCGAACCAATACAACGCCAACGACCGGGGAAAGCAATTCCCTTTCGCGTTGTAGGGAAAGAGATGGAGCCACCGATCCGCATAGTAGACCAGATCCTCAAATCGCGCCGAATCAGGCTCCCCGGACAGAGCGACAGGATCCAGCCGCTGCAGCACCGCAGGAAGACTCTCACCACGCAACCGGAAGCGAATCCAGGACACGACCGCACCCACCTGCAGCAGCGTCCAATACTTTCTTACGACTCGCTTCATCGTGGGCTCAGTGTAACAAGTCGGCCGGCACATTCCAGCAATCGCCGTCGCACCGGACCTGGCGGGCATGTCGGCCAGGGTTCGTCGAGCTTGGAGAATGGCTGGCCTGTAATGAATTCGATCAACCGGACCATCAGCCTCCGTGCTCCACCCATCGATTGATCGCGCCCCGAATTGAAGATGGAACCAGATTCCTCACCGCTCGCTGGCACGGCCGAACGAGATGTGACAATCGCGTGAGCCCCCTCCCACGGGAAAACCAGCCTGGCGGATTATCCACAATTGGAGAGCCGTACCGGCACAGCACCAGGCCGAATCGCCACCGTTCCCACCAGGTATCTTTCAGCATAAAGTAGAATGCCACGGCCTGCTCCTCAGTGACGCCCTTCCGTGGACTCGCCAGGAGGCCGGCCGGCATACGCTCGGACAACATCCGGAGATCGGCGTCGGCCGAATAGCGAGCACGAACGGATTCCGGGATCGGCGCATCCAGCACCCGATGGGCAAGCGCCAATCCAATGTGCACTAATCGTTGGCAACGCCAGGCCGTAGCATTCGAAAAGATCCGCTCCCAGTCAATGTCCGGATGCGAACGGACCAATTCGGCGACATCGCAAACCCACTTGAGCTGCTCCCAGGCATGCTTCGATCCATGCACACAGAGAAGAATCAGGAGTTCCTCCGGCGCCAACCCTTGAACAGTCGACTTCCCCAGAATCACAGGCGCCCGATGTGCCCAGAACTCCGGACGATCCAGCTGAAAGGCAAAGTGCTGATGCGCCATCACCCACTGGAGATCGACCCGAAACAGGCTGCGCTTCTTGATGAACACATGATAGGGCCCTTCGTCTTGCTCGACTTCCGCAGGGTCGCTCGACGGATCTTTCCGTTCATAGCCCTGGGCGAACAAGACCGCTTGCGCGGCCCCGATCGCAGATTCGGGAATCAGGAGATCGAGATCGCTGAAATCGCGGAGCGTCAAATCGCCATAAGCGGACAAGGCTAAGGTCGCGCCTTTAATCGGCACAACCGGCACGCTGCGCGCAGCAAACGCGTCACACAGGCTTCCCAGCTCTTGCGCAAGCGATCGATTCAGTAAGGCACAGGCCTGCGTCTTCTGACGCAGCTTCGTCAACGCATCGCCGGGCACGAGAGAAGGACAGATGGTCGACAGATTCCGGTAGAGTAACGGAAGCACCCCGTGATACGTGGCAAGGTCCAGCATCAGTCCCCAATCTAGAGGCTCCCGGACACGCGCGCAGATATGCGCGCGCAGTTCCTCAGTGACGCACGTGCGTGCGCACCAGACCAGGAACTCTGATTCCGGCGACCACGGACATTGTCGTTCCTCCTTCATCGCCCCTTCTCCAGCAGCGGAGTGATCAGTTTCGGCAGGTCCAGAATATCGCGACCAAAATGCAGACGGTAACAATCGACTTGCTGCACCAGTTTCGCCAGCACCTTAAATTCACGCCTGGCGACCTCTTGATCGTACACCAGCAGGGCTTGCGGCAAGAGCGCTTCCAGCGCGCGGCTTTTGGGAAGCAGTTCGAGGTGGCTCTGTGGCGCATCCACGACATGGGGAAAGAGCACCAGAGCCGGCTGGCAGCGCTCACCGACCGCCGTGGGATAGAGATCTTCGGCATAGAAGAATCGTTTGGGCACACCCGGATGGAGCACCTGCTCTGAGGCCGCTCTGAGTTCCGGGAAAAACTGCACCGTGGCGTCCGTGACATTGATCTTGATCGGAAACGGCAGCACTTCCACATGCGCCCCGGAGTCCTGCAGGAGCGGATGGTCATCCGACAGATAGCGATAGCCGGACCGGAGCAGGGAGATAAACGATGTGGTCTTGCCGCGGCCGCTGTTGCCGGGAATCAAGATGGCGCGCCCGTTGTATTCCAATGCCGTCGCATGAATCGTATAGAGCCCGCGCCGCCGCAGCAATTCGATCAGCGCCAGGTGAAATAGATATTCAATGAGATTGGAGGGCAGCCGATCGGGATTGATCAGATACCCCTCGGCCCGGCTCTGCGCGCCGTCGATCACCAGGACCCCGATGCCATGAAACTCCGCGATCAGAAGCCCCTGATCCAGCATCACGTCATAGGGCAATCCGGTAGCTCGCCGATCCCCGACGGCCTCGCCGGTACCGGACGCCAGCTTCCTGGCCGACGCAGAAATCGTGAGAGGAACCGCTGCTTGATCCTTCACCTGGTGAAAGCGAATAGTCAGATCCGCGTCGGCTTCGAGCGCATCATCCCGACGAAAATGCCGCAACAACTCGTGCACCGGTTGCGCCAGAATCGGCCCCTCCGTTTCATACCGGACCGCTGTCCCATACAGTGAATACCGAGAGTCAGCCATACTCATTCCTACCATGTCCTCAGGATTCAACCGACCTATTTCGTTCTACTATCCGTCGCAGCGAGGAGACGCGCCGGCCGCTCTCTGCAAACCGGCCAGCCCCCTGACGCCTGAGCTGTTCGAATCCTCACTGAGAATCCGAACAGCTCACAAGCAGATTCCGCTGATCCCGTTAACGAGTGATGTCCTGAAACACAGAATTTCCAGGGACGCAATCGTTACCGCCATTGCCGAACCCGTTATTGCAATTACCGGCGCCCGAACTCCCGGCCGTGATGTCCCGCAGCAACTCGTGCTTCACCATCACCGGCTGAACGTAGGATTCTTTCTTCTGCTCCATTGGTCTTCACCTCCTTTCTTGTTGAAGTAACCCTTCTTGAATCAATTCATTGACCAAGGCCACGAGATCATCGAGGGCTCGCTCTGGCGCGACATCGAACCGGTCACAGATGACCGCATGAATATCGGCCATCGTGCTCTGCCCGGCACAATGCTCCCAAATCACGCTCCCCAATCGATTCAATGTGTAGTAGCGCCCGCTGCTCAGATCGAGGAGGACGGTTTCTCCATCCATCGTCGTACCTTGGACATCGGGGCTCGACCGTAAAACGATGCCATCGAGCCGGGTTCGATCAATCAAAGATCCTGTCGTACCAGGCAAGGTCGTCGTAGATGCGAAGTCGGCCATGCTCTCTCCTCCTCTGTCTGTCATTTCCGATTTTCCTTGTTTGCGAGGACTTACCCGACATCACATTTCTACACCGACCTCCGGCAGGCGCGATCACATCGTGTCAGCGTCTTCAAGAAAGGTAGCCTGACAATGGGTTTCTGCCTATACCCACAAAGACCAGGGGAAGCCCCCTACCTTGGTAGGAGGCCAGGCAGCGCCCGCGTGAACGCACATGGATTTCTGGTTTTGTCAGATCACTCAAGCAAGAACCTCACGACCCTCCCGGGGTAAGAAGTTACTGCAGATATGGGCCAGAAAATGAGAACCAGAGCCTGCGAGATTGAGCCGGGAGAAGGGACGTTCCGGAAGAAACCGTGCCGAACCCTGGGCACTGTTGGCCGCAGAGCCAGACTAACCAGCTTTGCCGCACAGCGTCCTGAGGGTGACTCAGATAGAGGGGATCTTTGGGCGTTGAGGCCTGATTGTTACAAGGACCGGATCAGCTGCGTGAGAACAAACACTTCCTTACGAGGCTGGATTTACATCAGTCTGATTTAACATCTGCTGGAGTTGGGTTTTGGCATTCCCTTCGAACCGAACAAACTCAACGCCGAATCGATGATCCCGTTGCCAGCGAACCGTTGCGATGGCAATGTCGATCGGGTTCCGCGCGCCGGAGAGCTGAATACGCACCCGGAAATGGGCACCGATTTGGGCATGCAGATCCGACGCTATCTCGCCACCGGTAATGGTGAGGTTCGTCATCGTCCCGGTTCCGTCGCCCCCCTCTCCACTCAAGGTGACAGGATAGTTCACTTCGATCCTCGGCCGACCGCGTTCATGCATATCGAACCACCCTCCCGTGAGACACAGGTGACACAATGACCGACTAGGTCAACTTCCTAACATCGGTCGATGGCCCGAACAACCCGAGCTGCATTTCTTCTGCGCGGGTAAAGGCGATCGGATACTTTTCAGTAAAGCAGGCATTGCAATATTGCGCAGGAACACCGGGCGCCGACTCCAGCATACCGTCCAGACTCAGATATGCCAGCGAGTCGGCGGTAATGTATTTGCGGATTTCTTCAGTCGAATGATTCGACGCAATCAGCTCTTTCTTCGTCGGCGTGTCGATGCCGTAGAAACAGGGGGAGACGATCGGCGGAGAACTGATCCGCATATGGACTTCTTTCGCGCCGGCGTTCCGCAGCATCTTCACGATCTTCCGGCTCGTGGTCCCGCGTACGAGCGAATCGTCGACCACCACCACCCGCTTGCCTGCCAACACCTCAGGCACTGCGTTCAACTTCACCTTCACGCCGAAGTGACGGATGGACTGCTCGGGCTCGATGAAGGTCCGGCCGACATAGTGATTGCGAATCAAGCCGGTCTCGAAGGGGATGCCACCACCTTCGCTATAGCCCAGCGCCGCCGGCACGCCGGAGTCCGGCACCGGAATCACGATATCCGCATCCACCCAGGATTCTTTGGCCAATCGACGGCCCAACGCCTTACGCGTCGAATAGACCGCATTCGCACCATAGATCCGGCTGTCCGGTCTGGCAAAGTAGACATACTCGAACACACACATGGCCGGATCGACTTTAGGAAACGGCCGGTGGCTGTCGATCCCCTGATCGCTCAAGACCACCAGCTCGCCGGGCTCGATCTCGCGAATGTACTCGGCGTCCAAGAGGTCAAACGCGCAGGTTTCAGACGCCACCACCCAACTCCCGCGCACACGGCCCAAGCAAAGCGGCCGCAGACCATGCGGATCGCGCACCGCAATCAACCCGTTATCCGTCATCAAAACCAGCGAGAACGCGCCCCGCACCTGATTCAATGCATCCATCACGCGCGCCAGAAACGTGCTGGCCCTGGAATGGGCGATCAGATGGATGATGACTTCGGTATCGGAGGTAGACTGAAAAATAGCGCCGTAGGCTTCGAGTTCGTTGCGCAACACCTGGGAATTGATGAGATTGCCGTTGTGCGCAAGCGCCAGATTCCCGAAGGCGAAATTGACATTGAAGGGCTGGACGTTTTTGAGATCGTTTCCGCCGGCCGTGGAATACCGATTGTGGCCGATGGCCATCCGCCCAGGGAGCTTCTCCAGAATGCTCTTGTTGTAAATATCCGCGACCAGCCCCATGCCCTTCTGGATATAAAACTGTTCGCCGTCGCCGGACACGATGCCCGAGGCTTCCTGCCCGCGATGCTGGAGCGCATAGAGTCCCAGATAGGTCAGATTCGCGGCCTCTTCGTGGCCGAAAATACCGAACACGGCGCATTCGTCGTGAAACTTGTCCGGCGAAATGATCGGAAGTTCTTTATGCATAATCGTACGAACCAGCTTACTCCTGGCTCAATCTCCGTTCCAGCGAAAGGCCCCAGCGATCGGCAATGGTCGCGACCGGGAGATCAACCGTCTTCGTGGTCGACCGCTCGCCTCCTACATAGATGACCAGCGACGCGCCCCCCACGACTCCGACCACCGTCGCGGGAACCCCCATCTGCTGCGCCTGATCAAGAATGGCCTGCCGTTGCGCCGGTTTGGCCGACACGACAATCCGTGACTGGCTTTCACCGAACAGCATTGAATCGTTCCTCTGGCGGCCAGGCGTTAATCGTACCACAGCGCCGTGCGGCTGATCCGGCCCGGACATACAGCATTCGGCCAGCGCGACGGCAAATCCTCCATCGGAACAATCGTGGGCGGACTGGATGAGCCCGGTCCGGATCAACTGCAGCACGCAGTGCTGCACCGCCTGCTCCGTCTCCAGGTTCAAGTACGGCGGGGAGCCCTGTTCCCGCGAATGTTGAACTTTCAGATATTCCGACCCGCCTAAATCTTCACGTGTCGCCCCGAGCAGAATGATGTCGTCGCCGTCCTCCCGGAACCATTGCGTCATGGTCTTGTCGGCGGACTCGATGAGCCCCACCATGCCCAGCATCGGCGTGGGATAGATCGAGAGTCCGTTGGTCTCGTTGTAGAAGCTGACGTTGCCGCTCACGATCGGAATCTTGAAATGCTCACAGGCATCCTTCATTCCCTCGATCGCCATCACAAACTGCCACATGATGTCCGGCCGTTCGGGGTTGCCGAAATTCAAACAGTCCGTCAGCCCGATCGGCTCGGCGCCGGAACAGGCGAGATTCCGCGAAGCTTCCGCCACCGCCAGCCGCGCGCCTTCATAGGGATTGAGCAGACAGTACCGGCTGTTGCAATCCACCGTCATCGCCACCGCTTTGTTCGTACCCTTAATGCGCACGACCGCGGCATCCGACCCGGGGCGCACCATCGTGTTCGTCCGGACCATGTGGTCATACTGTTCGTACACCCATCGCTTGCTCGCGATCGTCGGCGACTCCAACAGCGCCAGCAAAGCCGCATTCGCATCTTTCACATCGGGCAGGGCATCGTAATTCAAATTCGTAAGCATGTCCTGATAGCCGGGCGGCGAAAAGGGGCGCTCATAGCGAGGTCCGTCATCGGCCAGCGACTTCGCCGGAATCTCCGCGACCACTTTGCCCTGATCGAGCACACGCAGAATGCCGCTGCCCGTGACCTTCCCGACCACCGCCACATCCAGATCCCACTTCTTGCAGATCCTGATGCACTCCTCTTCCTTGCCGGCCTTGGCCACCATCAGCATGCGCTCCTGAGACTCGGACAGCATGAGTTCATAGGGCGTCATGCCCGGCTCGCGGCGCGGCACGTGCGTCAGATCGAGATCGATCCCGTTCCCGGCCCGCGAAGCCATTTCGCAGGACGAACTCGTCAGTCCGGCCGCGCCCATGTCCTGAATACCGACCAGGAGATCACCCGCCATGAGTTCGAGACAGGCTTCCAGCAACAGCTTTTCCTGGAACGGGTCGCCTACTTGCACCGTCGGCCGCTTCTTTTCCGATTGGTCATCGAAGGAGTCGGAGGCCATCGTCGCGCCATGGATCCCGTCGCGCCCCGTCTTCGAACCAAAGTAGATCACCGGATTGCCGACACCAGCCGCGGTCCCGAGGAAAATCTTGTCCTTCTGCGCGACACCGAGGCAGAACGCATTCACCAGCGGATTGAGCGAATAAATATCGTTGAACACGACTTCGCCGCCCACCGTCGGCACGCCCATGCAATTGCCGTAACCGGCGATTCCCGCCACGACACCTTTTACAATGTGGCGGTTCTTCGCCGTATCCAGCCCGCCGAAGCGCAGCGAATCCAGCAAGGCAATCGGCCTTGCCCCCATCGTAAACACATCGCGCAGAATCCCGCCCACCCCCGTCGCCGCGCCCTGATAGGGCTCGATGAACGACGGATGGTTGTGCGACTCCATCTTGAAGACCACGCAGAGCCCGTCGCCGATATCCACCACGCCGGCATTCTCACCGGGGCCTTGGATGACGCGCGGCCCCGTCGTGGGCAGCTTCTTCAAATGCACGCGTGACGACTTGTAGGAGCAATGTTCCGACCACATGACGGAAAACATACCCAACTCAGTCAGATTCGGCTCCCGACCGAGAATCTCGACGATCTTTTTAAACTCGTCGTCCGTCAGATTATGCTGAGCGATCAGTTCTTTGGTAATAACAAGCGACATCGACCCGTTCCTCTATTGGCAATCAACCCGTCAG
>Ga0209392_1000109_pt1 | contig 15766 bp, 12 predicted proteins | sample PPLLak3cmMay2015_FD_187252 | JGI IMG/M metagenome (GOLD analysis project Ga0209392, IMG submission 187252) | Freshwater sediment microbial communities from Prairie Pothole Lake near Jamestown, North Dakota, USA - PPLs Lake P7 Core (1) Depth... | ecosystem: Environmental > Aquatic > Freshwater >...
AATGCCAACAGCCCGAGTCAACCCCTCGAAGAGGGCATCGCTCAGTTCAACCCGGCGCTCACGAAGCTTCCCCATACATTCTTCCATGGGATAGGCAATGTCGCCGATGACGGTAAAGCCAACAGTATGCCCGGAGCCCTTCAGCGTATGAGCCGTCCGAAAGAGTCGGTGAATCGCATCATCGTCGTGTGGGTGAGCCTGCAAAGTCCGAATCAGACTATCGATCGTATCCAGGTATTCCAACGCCTCAGGGACAAAATACGACAGCACTTCCGCATCCACGTTTGGCACAAAATAATCCTGACTCAATTGAGCGCCATCTCCAGCACCCGGTGCACCTTCATCATCTATAGAGGCCAGCTGACCTGTTGTTTTAGCGGGGAGAAAACCATCGGAAACAACCAGACATCGATCGATTGTCCCCTGATCTTCACCCCCACCTTGTCCAATCACATCAAGCTGAAACTGGACCCCCTGCACAATTTCCCGCATCGCACCTACAGCGCGAAGCCAGTCCGCCTCTGGGATCGTGTGACTCTGCTCAAACAACGACTCCAGCCTTTCGCTCAACTGGGCAATGCCGGAAAATCCATAGAGCGCCGCAGCCCCTCGAATCCGGTGCGCCACAATAAATTGCTCATGCAATTGTTGCGAACTTGGAACGGACCCATCGGCTGGCTGTAAGGCGCGTTTGAGCTCGGCCATGCCATCTACGGCCTCGGCCACAAATATAGTCATAAGATTGTCCGGATCGAATTCTGCGCTCATCCTGGTCCCTTCTCACCCGGAGGATGACAGACATCCACCGGGCAATCTCATTACACCAGTTTGAATTGCGATACAGAGGCCGTCAGCGTTTCAGCGAGCTTCGCCATATCTTCTACGGTGACCCGCGCGGAATCCGTGGCTTTCTGCGTGGCCACCGCACCACCGGTGAAATCCTTAATCGAGCGTCCCACCTTGTCGGTAGAAGCAGTCTGCTCAACCGCAGATGACGCGATGCTTTGCGCCAGCTCAGATGAACGCTGAGCGATCGTAGAAATTTCTTTGAACACATCACCCGTACGCAACGCAGAAGCCGAGCCCGCTTCCACGGCCTGAGTTTCATGTTCCATCGCGACCACCGCGTCCTGCGTTTCGCTTTGAATCACTTTCACGAGGTCCGCAATTTCTCGCGTCGCCTGCGTGGAGCTTTCCGCAAGCTTTCTCACCTGGTCGGCGACGACCGCGAATCGGGCGCCCGCCTCTCCGGCGCCGGCGGCTTCGATGGCCGCGTTCAAAGCCAACAGGTTGGTCTGATTGGCAATATCTCGAATCGTCGATACGATTTGCGAAATTTCCAAGGATCGATCACCAAGGGCTTTCACCTGCTTCGACATACGTTGCACCGCAGCGCGGATACTCTGCATGTCCTGCACGGTTTCTTGGACCGCCACACGACCGCGCTCGGTCGCTTGCAACACTTGGCGGGCGGATTCAGAAGACGCACCGGCTGTTTCAGCCACCTGGCGCATCGACGCCGCCAACTGTTCAACCGCGCCCAGCGTCTTGACGGATTCGTCAGCTTGATGCTTTGCCGTACCAGACATCTGACCGGCGTTGTCCCTCAGCGTCCCGGCCGACTTATTCACGCGTTCTGCCGCTTCACGGACTTGACGCATCAGCTGGGCGAACCGCTGAATCATGAGATTGAATCCGTCGGCCAAGTTTCCGAACATGTCCGCTGTGACTTCTCCGCGCTTCGTCAAGTCTCCTTTACCGACGTCTGATACCAAGACGAGAAATTGCATCAAGCGCTTTTGCATGACGTCTCGCTCTTCCTCGGTGGACACAAGGGCCGTAATACGATCCAACATCGAGTTGAACGCTTTCGCCATGTGACCCACCTCGTCGTCGCTGTCGAGCTTCGCGCGAGCCTGGAGGTTACCCGCAGCGGCTTGCTCGGCGACATCGGCCACATGCACAATGTTCCGTGCAATATACCGAGCCAAGTAGTATCCGATGGCGCCTCCGAGGATGAGTGCGATGAGGCCTCCGAACAGCACCCAATTCGTACTGCGCGACGCTTCGGCCTGTCCGCTCTCGTTCAATTCTTTGGCCAATTCTCGAATCGTGGCCATCAACTCTCGTACCCGCAGGGTAGCCGTGCTGTACTTGCTCGCGACTTCGACTGAGAGAGCCAAGTTACCCAGGTCTCGCATACTCTGCTTCTGATCTTCGGAGAGTGACACGGAGTAACTATCAGCAAAGGCGCTGACCGCACCGTCGGTCGACGCAAAATACTCGGCCAACGCTGTTTTCAACGCAGCGATATCCTTCGCTTCGTTTCGCCCCGTCGCCGATTCGCGCAATTCCGACCCCTGATAGGCCTGCAAGGGTTCCAGTGTCTGCTTCTTAAGATCCGCCAGCGGTGCGATCGCATCGTCAAAGTCACTCTTCCGTGACTGACGACCGGCATTCAGCAGTGCGTCGTGGTACAGACCAAGGTTCGTACTGCTGACTCCGGTGTTAGACAACGCGACCGTTGATCCGTCATAAATATTCTGCAACTCGGTTTTTAGCCGACCCAAACCGATAAGACCCACCAGCCCGACCATGATCATGATGACGCCGACGGCAGAAAATCCGAGAATCAACTTCGGCAGTGTTTTGAGATTATTGAACCACGTCTGAATTGTCCAAGCTGACTTGCTGTGCCTCGCCATAACATCCTCCTCCTCAACCCATAGGGTAATCGATTCCTATCGTCGTCGGGCCGCCTCCCTGAGCGGCCGTCAGCCAACTCAGCGGACAAACTCACGCATCGGTCATCTAATTCAACACACCTTCCACACAGGCCAAGAGCTTCTGCACGTCCATCATGCCGCTCATGCGTTCTTCAATCTTGGCCAGTCCGGAAAGGAATGGCCGTGACTCCGATAACCCACTTGACGTCACGTTCAACAGATCATCGGGATGGATCGTGCGGATTTCAGGGACCGCGTCGATCAGAATGCCGACTTGCTGCTGTCCATGACGCACGACCACCACAAAAGGCAGGGACGTCGTCGTCGGAATCCCGAGCGACGGACGCAAATCCGCCAGCGGCATGACTGTTCCCCGAAGATTGGCCACCCCCACTAATGTGGACGGCATCCCTGGGACTGGGGTCACGGATTCCAGTTCGAAGACTTCCCGAACATGACGAAGATCGATAGCAAACAGTTCCCCCCCGAGAGTGACGAGGCAGATACGCGACGGAACGGGTGTTTTGACGCCTTCAGCCAGGGCAACTCCGACCAATTGAGATGTACTGAGAGCTGGTCCCATGATTTCCCTTCAACAACCAGATTCGTTGTCTCGCGGAAGCCTAGTTCAACGCCCGCTTCACGGCGGCCAAGAGGTCTTCAGCCTTAAACGGCTTGACCACATATCCATTGGCTCCCTGCTGCTGCCCCCAGAACTTGTCGCTTTCCTGCCCCTTGGACGTACAGAGCACCACCGGAATATTCTTAAAGCGATCGTCGGCTTTCAGATCGCGGCAGGCCTGGAAGCCATTCCGTCCCGGCATGACCACATCCATCACAATGAGATCAGGCTTTTCGGAAACGATCTTATCCTCCAGCTTGTCCGTATTCGGGAATGATACTACGGTGTGGCTGGCCGCCTTGAGATACCCTTCGATCATCTGCAACTCAGCGTACGAATCATCGACGACTACGATCTTGCTCATAATGCTCGTCCTCCAGCTCGAATAATTAAATTATTACCCTTATCGCATCGGCACAACGACGCTGATTGCGCCGGCCAGATCTCCCTCTTTCCAGCCTTCTTTTTTCGTTCCGGTAATATCTCGTTCCCCTTTGGGCCCCCCATGGCAGGTGAGACAAGTCGGTCCGGCATATTCAGGATCCATGACACGCATGACCGGCTTTCCCCCGACCATCGTCGCCTTGGCATATTGTTGTCCCTTCGGATGACGGGAATCGGCGAACATGCGCAACACCTCTGATTCAAAATCATCCGGCTTGTTGCCGGGGAAACGATAATCAATTCCCGTTAACTTCAATCGAATGCCGGTTTTCTTGTAAAACTTTTCTCCGGACTTGCGAGCGAATACAGCAGGAATAAATCCTTTGAAGGCGACGCCCTGCTTATTGATCACCGGCTGCCCCTCCAACACCACTTCGCGTTCCGCTTCGAGCAACGCCAGGAGAACGCCGCTTTGCGGGACTCCATTCGGGCGACTCAGATCCACACGCGTCTTTGCTTTGAATTTCTCGATGACTTGATGAGCCATGAATTCGTCAGTGAATCCCTTATTGCCTTTGCCGGGATCGTTAATCAGGGCCTGATGTTCCGACACCACTGCGCGGCCGGATTTCAACAATGCAATCAGCAGCTCCGCCGTCTCGCTCTCATCGCCTGCACGAGCGAGCGATGGCAGCCCCATCACCGTCGCACACACTGCCGTACCAAGAATGAGTGCTGTTAACTGTGCCTTCATAGGATCCCCTCCTCCTTCAAGACTGGCTCGTCCGGTCGTTCACGCCCAAGTGTAGTCGCTTGCTCTCCATTCGCAAGAAATCGATGAAAATCGACACCCCCTTCATCTCCTGCGTCTTCGCACAAGCTGGACGACACGGAGGTGCGGAGACCGCAACCGGGAATAACATCGTGAGGAATAGCAACTATTGCGCCTGGATGAGTGAGAGACGATCGGGAAGAACGCTCGAAAGGAGAATGCGTTCAAATGCTGACATATCTGCACGAATTGTGAGCGACGCAGACAGAAGGATACCCTCGACGAAGATTGCTGATGTCCGCGCACTGTTGTGCATCAAGTGACAATTCTTGTTACTGAATGTCACGGATATCGAGAAACCTGTAGACGGCAGATGTGCGCGTTAGAGACGAGTGGAGACTGCCTGGATAAGCGGCATAACCTTGAGATGTAGCTGCAGATGATCCGCCCAGGCATCCAGCTGACTGCCGAGTGATTGAGAAATATCCAGCGAAACTGCGTCTGCCAACGGCGGGAGCGACTTTCGAGCACGGATTCGGTTAATCCAGGCCCGCCTAAATCCTGGAAGATCGAATACGCCATGAACATAGGTACCCCAAATCAAACCGGTTTCGTTCACAGCTCCATCGAACGCGACATCTTTCCCTCCCCCAAACTGTCCAGCCTCACCGCTGATCGGACGAACATGAAAGCAGCATCGCGCTCCATATCGGGTCGTCTGCCCCATATGAATCCAATACCCCCGAATGGGCAGGTTGCGCTGCAGTTCAATGTCCAGGGACTCCCCCTCGACCCATTGTGTCGTCTTGGTTGTCGCAAGCCGTGTCGTTACAGCCAATAACCCTAACCCTTCAACCTTACCCCCAGCTTCCACCCCGTCTGGATCCGCAATACTCCGCCCCAGCATCTGATACCCGCCACAGATGCCAACGACCTCAGCCCCCTCACTCGCATGGCGGGCAATGGCCTCTGCCATCCCGGATTGACGTATGTACTCTAGATCTTCAATCGTATTCTTACTCCCAGGGATCACAATGACATCAGCCCCTTCAAGATCTGCGGACGTTGCGACATAGCAAACCACTACATCAGGCTCTGCAATCAGCGGATTGAAATCCGTAAAGTTACTCATTCGCGGCAACAAGACTACCGCGATGTTGACTCGGTCCTTGGCGAACACGGCATGGCAATGGCGCTCGATGTCGACGGCATCTTCCTGATCCAGCAATAGACCACGCAACATGGGCACGACTCCCAGAACGGGAAGGCCGGTCCGTTGTTCGATAAACTGCACTCCATCATCAAACAGAGTCGCATCGCCACGAAATTTATTGATAATGATACCGATCACCCGCGCGCGCTCATGGGAAGCCAGCAGATCCAATGTGCCAATGACCTGCGCGAACACGCCACCGCGATCAATGTCCGCCACCAGGACGACTCGTGCATCTGCCAGTTCAACTGCCGACCAATTTGCCAGATCACGGTCTCTTAAATTCATTTCGGCAGCGCTGCCGGCTCCCTCAATAATGACCACATCATATTGACCAGCCAGTCGCTCGTAGCTCTCCCGCACGCGCTCGGCCAGTTCCGCCCGCTGTTCAAAATAGGTTCTGGCTTCCGCCTTGCCCCACACCTTCCCTTGCACGACAATCTGCGCACTGCGATCCGATTCCGGCTTCATCAATATCGGGTTCATATCGGCGTCGGGATCGAGACCACAGGCCTGCGCCTGCAACGCCTGGGCACGCCCGATTTCTTTCCCGTCCGGCGTCACGAAGGAATTATTTGACATATTCTGTGCTTTAAACGGAGCCACCCGAAAGCCGGCCCTGACGAAGAGCCGGCATAGCCCAGCCGTGATCAGACTCTTCCCGACATCCGACCCCGTGCCCAAGACCGCCAGCGCTCTTGCCCTCATGCCTTCCGTTCCTGCCAAGACGACTCCGTTTCTAACACCAACTTACACCTTCAGATTTAGGCCCAAAGTATCGACGCACTAGCAGGGAGTTGGCTTGATTACCGGTTCTTAGGCGACTCCGCTTTCTGGCCGGCATCCCGTTCCCATAAGAATTCCGGCTCGGACTGTGTCTTAGCCACCCACCGCGCGACGACGAATAAGGCATCGCTGAGCCGGTTCACAAATTTAATGATTATCGAATCGACCGGCTCCTCACGAGACAGCTGCACACACAATCGCTCGGCCCGGCGACAGACCGTCCTGGCTTGATGAAGAAAACCGGACACTTTCCCGCCGCCCGGCAGGATGAATTCCTTGAGCGGCTTCAGATCTTTCTGGCAGCGATCGATCAGCTTTTCCAATCTCGTCACATCGTGAGAGGTGACCTTCGGCATGTTCTTAAAAGTCTGGCCCGGTGCCGTGGCCAGAATACTTCCGACATCAAAGAGCTTGTTCTGCACCCAACGCAATTCCTCTTCAAGCAGCGCCGCAGCCGAATACTCATCGAGCACATCGGCATTCATGACACGCACCACACCAATCGAAGCATTCAACTCATCGATCGTTCCATAAGCATCGACGCGCAGACTGTCTTTCCAGACCTGCTGTCCGCCGGCCAATCGTGTTTTCCCCGCATCACCCGTTCGGGTATAGACCTTCGTAATACGCATTGTCGCCTCCTCCGTCGCTCGACCTGAAACCGCCTGCTCTCATAATCCTTCGAAACGATAACTGAGTCCTCCGTAGATCGCGAACGTTGGCGCAGGCATCACAAATTGCTCCAGGGCCCCTCCTCCCGTGAGCGTGTTGGATGCCATGGTACCGGAGGTAAAGTATTTCTGGTTGAGAATATTGTTGAGCATCAGAAATGCGGTTAGCCGGCCCCCTGGAACCGGCCGTTCGTAGGCAAGCCGGCCATTGAGCAGAAAGTAACTGGGCAACCGCGGTTGCGTATTGTTTTCATCATTCAGATAAAACTGAGACCCGACATACAATCCGATCAGAGACAGGGTCAATCCTTCGCTAGGGTGAACGTTGCCGGTTACGCTGAATCGATTCCTTGGAACAAGTGGAATGCTATTACCGGGCATAATCGTCTTCGTGGCGGAAATATTAAACGCGGACTGGAAAGTGGCTTCCGTGAAGGTATAGTTGATCATTCCATCGAAGTACTCGTTGTATCGCCCCTTAAAGCTCGTCTCAAAGCCTTGTCTCCTCGTCCTATTAATGTTGCGATTCAATCCATCATACCCTCCACTGAACACGTCACAGTTGGTGCAGTTAAAGTAGATCTCGTTTCGAACATCGGACTGAAAAAGCGAAAGGCTGGCCTCTCCCCAATTCCACAGCCTCGTCTTTCCCCCGAATTCAAAATTATCCGATGTAACCGGCTTCAAGAACTGGTTCGACTGACCGACGACAGGGAAAAGTTCGAGATATGTGGGAACCCGAAATCCCTGGCTGTAATTGAAATACACGCTGGCATCCGGGTGGATCAAATACGTTAGACCGGCTCGCGGATTCGTTCGATAGAACGTTTTCTTTCCAATGCCAGCTGGAGTAAAGGTATCCTCAAAGTTTGATTCGATCATGTCTTGGTCGTAGCGGACACCAGCTGTTAAGAGTAATTGCGGAAGAAGGCTCAGCGTATCTTGGGCGTATAGTCCGAGAATGTTCTCATTCGTGTCGGTCCTGTTGTTGAATGGTCCGAAGCCGGAGGTAGAGGCCAACCGACTCCCGAAATCATTTCGTTGCGCGTCCGCCCCGAACACCAAATTATTGTGGTGTCCGAAAAGCGGAGTATTCTGCGCTAGCTGGACCGTTCCACCCCACGATTGCGTGGTTGAAACGGTTTGGGCTGTTGAAAGAATGGATCCTGGGAAGAAAGGTTGCCCGACTCCGAACTGTGTTTGGTCTAGTTGTCGGTAGAAGCCATTGACGTTCAATGAGAACCCCAGCGGAAGTCCTTGTCGTCCCGTCAGCCTCACCACGTTACTATTATTGTCGGCGAAGTCACCTGGTGTAAAATTCGCTCTCGGATTGACTGCCGCCACACTCATGGGGAGTGCGCCTGCCTGAAACAGCTTGTCCGTCACATAGGTGTAAGAGAGTGTGATGTCGGTCTCCTCGGCCGGACGATAGCCGACTCTCCCATAGACACGTGAGATGTCGGCGCCAGAGACGTCGCGGTATCCGTCTTCCTTCTCCTTGCCAAGATTGAAATAATAGTCGAACTTGCCGATCGGCCCGCTCGCGTTGATGCTATAGCGTTGGCGCCCCCAACTGCCGAACAAGGCCTCGCCTGTGACCTGGCGCTTGTCCCCCCCACGCTTCGTAATGATGTTGACGACACCACCCAATGCATTTTTCCCGTAAATCGTGGCGGGACCGGGAATAATTTCGATCCGTTCGATCGTGTCAAATGGTATCAGGTCGAAGTTGATAGTGTTGAAATCTGGTTCGTTGATCCGTTGACCATCCACAAAGACGCTCGTGGAAGGTACCGGCTGGCCGTTGAACCCTCGCAGATCAATCGTCTGTTGGAACGCATTACCGACCAAATCGTACATCACGATACCGGTGGCTCCCTGAATCGCCTCCTGGACGGTCTTGGCGCCTGATTTGTGAATATCCTCCGCAGTGATCACGGTTACTTTGGCCGGAAGTGTGCGGGCATCAACCGGGGCATCAGGAAGTCGTGTGCTGCTGACAACGACCTCAGGAGTTTCAATGATATCGGCTTGGTCGGCCAGGGCAATATCTTGAGCCAGGGCGGCTTGAAACGGCGGGCAGACACTGAGAATGCAGACACACAATAGCCAGCGGACAATGAACAACGGCATGATGAATCTCCCTTGCGCTCGAGGGGTTCAGTCGATTCGACAGCTGGCTGGGTCTCCTGACTTGCGGATCGTCGTGTCTCTGCGCCTTCCCATCTGAAACCGTGACATGTGACACGTGACATGTGACAATCCGGAGAAATTCTCCCCTCCTTGTCACTCGTCACTAGTCACCCGTCACTGTCTCTGAGACAGTGGCATTGTGCAGAGTTACTCCCCGCTTACAGTGGCGGCACCGTGATGGACTTGCACCATCTTCCCCGTCACCCGCGTCGTTTCTTCAAAACACTCTTTCCTCACGATGAAACCGTCCCCAACTTTGCATTGTCCTGGTGACCGGGGACATGGCCAACAGGCATGTTCTAGAGACGTCCCGAAACTGACGGCATTGTCACTCGAGGCAGCCCGGTGTGAGGATGCGCATCCACCACGACGTCACAGCCATACACCGTCCTCAGGACGTCCTCCCGAATCGTTTCGGCAGGCGTGCCGGTCTGACAAACTCGGCCTTCCTTCAGCATCACCAGGCGATCACACAATTGGCTTGCCACATTGAGGTCGTGCGAAACCATAACCACGGTCAACGCCCGCTCTCCGTTGAGCCGACGGATCAGTTCACAGATGTCGATCTGGTGATTGATGTCGAGAAAGGCCATCGGCTCATCGAGCAAGAGAATCGTGGGCTCTTGCGCCAGAGCTCGTGCAATCATCACCCGCTGGCGTTCTCCTCCGGATAGATCCGACACCAGGCGGTCGGCCAACGCGACAACATCGGTGTCGACCATGGCACAGTGGGCCACGAGCAAATCGGTTTCCGATTCGTCCCCCATCCCGAGATTCCACCAACCCGTTCGTCGATGTGGAAATCGTCCCATGAGCACGGTTTCCGCTACGGTGAAGGGGAACACTTGAGCAAACTCCTGAGGCACCAGCGCGACCAGCCGGGCCAACACGGGCGGCTCAAGTTGACTGATGGGTAGACCGGCAATCTGAATCCTGCCGTGGTTCGGCCGCAAAATCCCGGCCAGCAGTTTCAAGAGGGAGGATTTTCCTGACCCGTTCGGTCCAACAATTCCCAGCACCTCTCCCGAACTGACTGCGAAAGATACCGCATCTAGCGTCCAGGGCCGTCCTGACTGGTCGGACCGATAGCGAAAGGACAAGCCTTCGACGTCGATGACTGAGCCGGTCGAGCAGGATTGCGGTATCGCGCATGTCCCGGTAGGTGTCGGCATATCAGATCATCCGATCCTTCCGCCATAGCAGGAGATACAGAAAGAACGGCCCTCCGGCGAGCGCCGTAACAATTCCCACGGGAATCTCGGCCGGCGCAAATATCGTCCGTGCAATCGTATCCGACACGACGAGAAACATTCCGCCGACCAATGCAGAAGCCGGCAACAACAGGCGATGGTCTGATCCGATCATCATCCGCACCGCATGAGGCACCACCATTCCGACAAACCCGATCATGCCGCTCACCGACACCACCGCGCCGGTGATCAAGGCCGTCAAGGCATAGAGCTGTTTTTTCACACGCTCCGTGTCGATGCCGAGGGATCGCGCCGTCTCCTCCCCTTGCGTCAGCACATTCAACACCTGCGCTTTGTGCATCAACACCGCAGAGACGAACGCCACATAAATCACGATGACCGCCAACGCTGGGTACCCCGGCGCTGTCAATGAGCCCATCAACCAGGCCATCAAACCCGCCGACCGGTTCGGCTCCATGATTGAAGTAATAAACATAATCAGCGCGGTGAGAATCGCGTTCAGAATGACACCGGCCAGCAACAAGCTGTAGATGGGAAGCCGCCCCTGCGACTGAGCCAATCGATAAATCAGGACCAGCGCGAGCAGTCCTCCGATGAATCCGAAGAGTGGCAAGAGCGGCAATAACATCACGGTCGTGCCAATCCCCAATAGCATGGCCAGCGATGCGCCTAACGCGGCACCGCTGGAGACACCCAGCACGTAAGGATCAGCCAGCGGATTCCTCAAGAGGGCTTGAAGTGTCACACCGACAGCCGCGAGGGCGCCACCGACAAGAAAGCCCATCAGAACGCGCGGGAGTCGAACCTGGAGAAAAATCACGCCGGCGGTCCCGAGCGACGAGACATCGAGTGATCCCGTGGTCAGCACATGACGCAATACGGCAAGCACATCCGCCAGTTGCACTGACACCGCGCCAAATTGACTGCAGAGAGCAATTACCCCGACGCTGACAAGCAGGAGCCCGGTCAACACCAGCCCCCACCGCCGACGTGTCAGCATGGCACCAGTGCGATGCCATTGTGATTTCATCTCATGCAACGACGGCACAGGCGTAGTAGTAGAGAGGTCTCCACTTGGTGCAGGCAGATGGGATGGTGTCACGTGTCCGTTCGCCATTGTACTAGGGACTCTCACTTGGCAGAGAGGTAGCGGATGGATGAAAAAGGTCAGCCAACAACTCCAGCGCCTTCCCGATCCTGGGTCCGGGGCGATTGAGCAGATCCGCCGGAATTTGCCGGAGGTTGTTCCGCTTCACCGCCGTCAACGTCGACCACTTCCGCCAGGCCTGTTGCTCACTCTCCGAAATACCTTCAGCCGTTCCAACAGGAAACAGCAAAACGTCGGGATTCTCATGCAACACCACTTCCATACTGAGCCTGGGATAGGCCGTGGCACTCTTCGCGGCAACATTGATACCGCCGGCCAACCCGATCAGTTGATCAATGTAGCTCCCAGGACCAACTGTGATCAGCGGCTCGCTGTTCAGCACATACAGCACCCGCACCGGCGCGGCACCCTGCGTTCGAGTCTTGATGCGGGCAATCTGTTGACGCAAATCCATTCCCAGAGCAGTGGCTTCAGTCGAATGATCCAACATCCGCCCAAACGTCTGGATATGTGAAAACACATCTTCGACCATCCGATCGGCCAGAATAAATACGGGAATCTTTAGCTGTTCCAGTTTACCGATCAAATCAGGCTTGAGATACTCCTGGGGCGCCACAATCAAGTCCGGCTGAAGCGCGACGAGAGTCTCGACATTGGGATTGCCATATCCGAGCTTGGCCCTTTGAGTTGCCTCGGGGGGATAGTCGCAAAACTGCGTGACCCCGACCACCTGAGCCCCTGCCCCGATCGCAAACAGCATCTCCGTCACGCTCGGCGCCAACGAAATAATCCGGCTCGGCGTTTTGGCCAGATAAATTCTGCGCCCCGCGTCATCGACAAATGACCGTGACGACACATGAGCCATGAACGGCATCCCCGTCAGGATGCCCTGTTGCCGCCGTTTCATGTCTGAGCACTCCTGGTCAACACAAGCCGACACTCCGGGCGCGCCTACCACCAGCGCGCTGCATAGTAAACCCGCTACAACGACATACCGAACATGCCCGCTCAAATAAAAAATCCCCAAGGCCTGACTGAGACCTTGAGGATTGCACCCGCTTCTTCATCCTCGCCTGTTCCCCAGCCCACGAGGGAACGATGGTCAATTCATTGGGCAGGTCTTCTGGCTCATGGTTCATCCTACTCCCCGCGCCTTCCCATCCACCAGGTGGACAGTGGCAAAACCGGGTTTCGTCCCCATTCACAGCGGCGGGACCGCGAGGGATTTACACCCTCTTCCCTAACCCAAGAATCATATTTGTGGAGGCACAATAGGAGACCCTGCTGATTTTTGTCAAGTTCATTAATGGCCGGGAGTGCGTGCGACAATCGCAGGATTCAGTACATCCACTCTTCTAATCTAACCCAGAGAACTGCCTATCACTGCGAGGTTAGAAGACCCGCCCGGTCGGCATGGGCCTTGCTGATCCCGCTCTAGTGAAATCCCACGTACCACGTACATAGTGACCGACTGACTAGGCCCTGAACAACGAGGTAGCAGAAATCCATGCGTAACATTGTTATCAGCATCTGTATTATCGGACTCTTCCTTGAACTATCAGGCCTGATCTGGTCAGCGAAAAATGACAAGCCCGGCGAGGCATTTATCAGACTGTCGACCCCACCGGCCCGCAGCATCGAACGTCCACTCGACAATGGCTATTTTCTTCTGCTGGGGATGGCCGCTGCAGGTGGAACGGACCCCCTCCAAACCGGATACGACATCTGGAGTGAAACCGGGGCGCGACCGACAGAACGTGGCTATGACTTAGACAAACCGGGACGTACAGAGCTTCGTCTGCCGGTCGCCTACGACCGTGTCGTTCCCGAATGGCATACCAATGACCCCTTGTCGGAATTCCAAAACAAAGAGGCTTCGTTTCGGTCGTCGGCTCCGCTCTACGCACCACTCGTCACACGATACGAACAATTTCTCCGGATGAAGTTTGAAGATTGGGGGTACGGGCATACAGGCGCCCCCCGCATCGAGGAACTCATGGGAGCCCATCGCCTGTTTGTGGCAATCGGATTCGGCGAACAGGTAAGGACCGGCCTCGATCGACTCACAGTGGACGTAGCCAAGTGGCGTAGCGTCCTACGGGATGCCCGAACCCTCCCGGTGAAGATACTGGCGTCCGTGATGATCGAAGATGATGTCGAGCTCCTATCGCGCATGTTGAGTCAAAACACGGTCGACAAATACGTACTGGCTCAAGGGCTCAACTTACTCCAGCCTCTGACCGCAACCGAATATTCACTCCGCTGGCCGATTCAAAATGAATTCATGATGGGATATCAACGAAGCCGGACGGAGCCGGCAAATGGGCCTCGGCTTTCTCAGACAGACCCTCAAACCCTGGGGATAGTGACAATCCTGGCACATCTGCCGTCCAACGCATTTCAAAAAGTGGCGCACCCCAGAAGCCTCACGGGATTTGGACTGGCCTCATCCGGCCAACGCAGCTGGGACGCCTATTCAAGCTATTACGACGCAACCATTAGAGCAGCTGAAACGATTCACAGCCCGCTTCCTCGCCTGCAGGACATCGCGAAACAGTCGCCACGGACGTTTCTCGATCGGCTGGCTGACCCGATGGAATTCGAGCCGCAATGGGAACCCTTCAGTCAACACTTGGTCGAAACGGATGCGCGGCTGCGCCTGGTCTCACTGCAAATCCTGATGCGCAAACCCACCGCCACCGTAACTATCCCGACTCGACTGGCAGAAGTCGGCTCGATGTACTTCGACCCCTTCACCGGACTCCCCATGCTCTGGAGCCCAACGCAAAAGAAACTCTATAGTGTTGGAAAAGACCGACTCGACGACGGGGGGGATCCAGGCTTCGACATCAGCGTGCCGCTTCCGCCTGCCTTCACAGCACCTTCACCTACTTCTTAGAAAGAGGCGCCCACCGTTTCGCAAGCGCAACCAGCCCACAGTCTCAACGCGTCTTCTGATACTTGAGCTTAAGGACCATTCCACCCATTCCCAACCGACTCTCAAGACAACCACCGGCACCCGGCCAGCCACTTGTCACAGTTCGTCCTAATGTGCTAATTTGTCGCCTTAATCATTCGCTCGATCACTCAGAAGGAGCACTACCGTGGCATTCTCTTGCGATCTCTGTCAGAAGAAACCGAAATCCGGGAACAACGTCAGTCACGCGAACAACAAGACCAAGCGGGTATTTAACCCCAATATTCAGACTGTTCGCGCAGTCGTAGACGGAGCGAACAAAAAGATTCGCGTGTGCACCCGTTGCCTCCGCTCAGGACTGGTCAAGAAGGCCGTCTAGGTCCCTTCTCCGCTCCCATTCAATCCTCACGGCATTGAGAGCAGCACTCGGCCTCCACGCTCGGTCAGCTTGATTGCCCGTGGGTCATCAGCTGACAGCGTGAGAGTCCTGCTGCCGTCTTTGCTCGTCATGACAAGCCCGACTTCACCATTGGCGTCCAACCCGAGTCCGGCTCTGGCTTTCCCCGCCTGATCCAACAATAAGAACTCTTCGGCATTCACGCCGTTTGCCTTCTGCGCCTGAGCGGTCCTTCCGGAGAAGAGCTGATCGCTCAGCATGCCTCCGACGATGCCACCAAGAAATGCAGCGATCACGATCATCAGGGGTTGCCCCATCTTCATGTCACGTCCCTCCTACATCACTCATGTGTAATCTGATGCGCTCTACAAAGAGGACACGGCCCGTTCCATCACCGCACCGGCAGAAGAGACAAAAAAGGACTTGGAAGCCCATGCCGTCCAAGTCCTTAGGTGTGACGTCTTAATTTGGAGCGGGCGATGGGATTTGAACCGCACTCCGTCGCCGGATCGGCTCTGAAGCCTGCCTCCCGGCTCCTGCTGAGGGGGCCAGCCCCCTCGCACACTCCCCACGAAAGGGGCTCGCCCCTTTCGGAATCCCCTGTCGTGGGTATCAAATCCACTGGGGAGCTGTGTTGAGTTTGGAGCGGGCGATGGGATTTGAACCCACGACAACTTGCTTGGGAAGCAAGGACTCTACCACTGAGCTACGCCCGCTCGCTGTGGTGCATCCTACGCGGGCAACGATTCCAAGTCAAGAAAGGTCA
>Ga0209392_1000111_pt1:0-2500 | contig 15716 bp, 7 predicted proteins | sample PPLLak3cmMay2015_FD_187252 | JGI IMG/M metagenome (GOLD analysis project Ga0209392, IMG submission 187252) | Freshwater sediment microbial communities from Prairie Pothole Lake near Jamestown, North Dakota, USA - PPLs Lake P7 Core (1) Depth... | ecosystem: Environmental > Aquatic >...
CTTCTCTTATATATAAATCCCGTCCTTCTAACTCAAGAGGTGTGTAAGGTTTTACAGAAGCAATTGTTGGGATATTTGATTTAACTAAAAACGTTGGTATAAATTCTACTATTCCGCCAATAAGAATAACGACTAAGGAAACCAATAAAAAGTAAATTGGTTTTCCTTCTAACCATCGATGCGAAATTTTTTCTTTTTCTTCTTTGTGCATTGGAGCAGCCTCAGCTTCTTCATTTGCAACAAGTTTGCCCGCCATCATTGTTTTGGCAAGATTATAAACCATCAAAAGTATTCCAACTAAATATAATGTACCGCCAAATGCCCTTATAATATACATAGGCACAATTTGAAGAACAGTTTCTAAAAAGTTTGGATATTGTAACATTCCCATATCATTGAACTGTTTCCACATTAATGATTGAGCAACGCCAGACCAGTACATTGCAGATGCATAGAAAACCATTCCTAATGTTCCAAGCCAGAAATGTACGTTAGCCATTTTTTTAGAATAAAGTTCTGTTTTAAATATTTTAGGAATTAACCAATAAAACATTCCAGCAGTTAAAAATCCATTCCACCCAAGTGCCCCGACATGAACGTGTGCAACAATCCAATCTGTAAAGTGCGCAATTGCATTTACATTTTTTAACGATAACATTGGACCTTCAAATGTTGCCATACCGTATGCTGTAACTGCAACTACCATAAACTTTAAAATCGGATCTTCTCTAACCCTATCCCAGGCACCTCGTAATGTTAAAAGTCCATTTATCATACCGCCCCAACTTGGAGCAATCAACATAATCGAAAAAACTGTTCCTAAAGATTGAGCCCAATCTGGTAAAGCAGAATATAATAAATGATGAGGACCAGCCCAGATATATAAAAATATCAATGACCAAAAGTGTACGATAGAAAGTTTGTAAGAGTATACAGGTCTGTTTGCAGCTTTAGGTAAGAAGTAGTACATCAAACCTAAGTAAGGTGTTGTTAAGAAAAATGCCACAGCATTATGGCCGTACCACCATTGTACCAAAGCATCTTGCACACCGGCATACAAAGAATAACTTTTAAATAAACTTACAGGAAGTTCAAATGAATTTACTATATGAAGAACAGCCACAGTTACCCAGGTTGCTATATAAAACCAGATAGCAACATACATGTGTTTTTCACGTCGTTTAATTATTGTTCCAATCATATTGATACCAAACACAACCCAGATAAGAGTTATTGCAATATCAATTGGCCATTCAAGTTCAGCATATTCTTTACTAGTTGTAAGCCCTAATGGAAGACTAATTGCAGCAGCAACGATAATTAGTTGCCAACCCCAGAAGTGAATTCTGCTTAGAAGTGTACTAAAAATTTGGGTTTTAAGAAGTCTTGGGAGTGAATAATATATACCGGCAAAAATAGCATTTCCAACGAATGCAAAAATAACAGCATTGGTATGCAACGGTCTCATTCTTCCGAATGTCAAAAACGGAATGCTGAAATTCAGTTCAGGTGCAAATAGCTGGCTTGCAATAAGCACACCAACAAGCATTCCCACAACACCGAATACCAATGATGCTATAGTAAAGTCTCTTACGATTTTATTATCGTAGCTGAACTTCTCTAACTGCATAAGGGCTCCTTTAATTGAAGTTGTAATTTAATTGTCATGTTTTTTTTCTTCTTTTAGTTTTATTTCTTTTACAGATTCTTTAACCTTTTTTGATTTATCATCCTCGAAAAGCATACGAATAGATGGTGTGTACATGTCTGAGTATTGTCCACTTTTAACACTCCACAAAAAAGCGATTAAAAATCCTACCGCAACTAATAAACTGAATCCAATCAAGATCACAATTACCGAGATAACAAACCTCTTTTTTTAGCTATATAATTTGTAGCTAGTGTTGCAACAAGAACCACACTAATGGAACTAAGCGGCATAAGCACCGCGGCAAAGAGTGGCGTTAACATTCCCTTAATTGCAAAACTTAGCCCGACTAAATTATAAAAAAATGATATTAAAAAGTTTAAATGGATGATCTTTAAACTGGATTTTGAAAACTTTAAATAAGTTGCTATGCTTTTTAATTGTGTCGAGTCAAGTATTGCATCGCATGCCGGAGTAAAGTTGCTAATGTCATCTGTTACAGATATTCCAACATCGCTTTGACTAAGTGCTCCCGCATCGTTTAAGCCATCACCAATCATTAGGACTTTTTGTTTTTGAGATTGTAAACGCTTTATGAAATTTAATTTATCTTCCGGTGATTGCTTAAAGTGAAGTTGCGAATCATCATCAAATATTTTAAGTAAGTTTTCTTTTTCACCAGCATTATCTCCTGAAAGTAGAGAAAGACTATATTTATCCGATAAATCTCTTATAACTTTATCAATCCCCTCTCGATATGAATTTGAGACAGTAAAACTTCCTATTACTTCGGAATTGATAGAAATATAAACACTGGTTTTTATATTATCTTTTCCTTGCTCATTAATCTTG
>Ga0209392_1000111_pt1:7500-15716 | contig 15716 bp, 7 predicted proteins | sample PPLLak3cmMay2015_FD_187252 | JGI IMG/M metagenome (GOLD analysis project Ga0209392, IMG submission 187252) | Freshwater sediment microbial communities from Prairie Pothole Lake near Jamestown, North Dakota, USA - PPLs Lake P7 Core (1) Depth... | ecosystem: Environmental > Aquatic >...
TTTCTTTTCCACCAGGTACTTAGATGTTTCAGTTCCCTGGGTTGCCTTCACACAACCTATTTATTCAGTTGTGGATATCTCAACATTACTCGAGACGGGTTGCCCCATTCGGAGATCTACGGGTCTTAGGTTATTTCCACCTATCCGTAGCATTTCGCAGGTAGTCGCGTCCTTCATCGGCTTCTCGTACCAAGGCATCCGCCATATGCCCTTAGTAACTTATCCAAAATTTTTATACACAGATAGATTTGTATTCTCTTAAAAAATAATACATTATCTATCATTTATTTTCAGGCTCAGTAAAGCGTTGATTCAAAGAATCATTGCTTTTACTCTTTCAAATTTTCAAAGAACAAAATAAAATGTGGAGCTAATCGGGATCGAACCGATAACCTCCGCCTTGCAAGGGCGGCGCTCTCCCAATTGAGCTATAGCCCCAAAAACTTCTTTAAGTAATTGGGATTAGGTTTAAGATCTACTTGCACACAACCCAAGTGGGCCTGAGTAGAGTTGAACTACTGACCTCACGCTTATCAGGCGTGCGCTCTAACCATCTGAGCTACAGGCCCAAATAAATATCTTAGACAACAAAAAATCATTTCCGAAATGAAAATGATAATTTGGCCTGAGCATCAGAATAAAAAGAACAAAAAATTAAAAGAGTGAGAAGCCAGCAATCTCATAGTTTAAGATTACTCTTAGAAAGGAGGTGATCCAGCCGCACCTTCCGGTACGGCTACCTTGTTACGACTTAGCCCCAGTCACCGGTTTTACCTTAAACAGTTTCCTCCTTGCGGTTAGAATACTGGCTTTGGGTACCCCCGGCTTCCATGGCTTGACGGGCGGTGTGTACAAGGCCCGGGAACGTATTCACCGTGGCGTGCTGATCCACGATTACTAGCAATTCCAACTTCATGGAGTCGAGTTTCAGACTCCAATCCGAACTGAGGATGCCTTTAAAGGATTGGCTCCACCTTGCGGTTTAGCTACCCATTGTAACATCCATTGTAGCACGTGTGTAGCCCTAGGCGTAAGGGCCATGCGGACTTGACGTCATCCCCACCTTCCTCACTACTTGCGTAGGCAGTCCTATTAGAGTGCTCAGCATAACCTGGTGGCAACTAATAGTAGGGGTTGCGCTCGTTGCGGGACTTAACCCAACACCTCACGGCACGAGCTGACGACAGCCATGCAGCACCTGTACAAGTGCCATTGCTGGAGGGGTACTTTCATACCCTGTCACTTGCCTTTCAAGCCTAGGTAAGGTTCTTCGCGTTGCATCGAATTAAACCACATGCTCCACTGCTTGTGCGGGCCCCCGTCAATTCCTTTGAGTTTCAACCTTGCGATCGTACTTCCCAGGTGGAATACTTAATGCGTTAGCTGCGGCACTGAGTTTAAAACCCAACACCTAGTATTCATCGTTTACAGCGTGGACTACCAGGGTATCTAATCCTGTTTGCTCCCCACGCTTTCGCGCCTCAGCGTCAGTATCGGACCAAGAGACCGCCTTCGCAACTGGTGTTCTTCCAGATATCTACGTATTTCACCACTACACCTGGAATTCCGTCTCTCTCTCCCGAACTCAAGAATAACAGTATCAAAGGCAGTTCTACAGTTAAGCTGTAGGATTTCACCTCTGACTTGCTATCCCGCCTGCGCGCCCTTTACACCCAGTAAATCCGGACAACGCTTGCCCCCTACGTATTACCGCGGCTGCTGGCACGTAGTTAGCCGGGGCTTTCTCTGAGGGTACAGTCAAATACCGATCCAATCGGTACTGTTCTTCTCCTCTAACAGGAGTTTACAACCTTACGGCCTTCATCCTCCACGCGGCGTTGCTGGGTCACCCTTGCGGGCATTGCCCAATATTCCTCACTGCTGCCTCCCGTAGGAGTCTGGACCGTGTCTCAGTTCCAGTGTGGCTGATCATCCTCTCAGACCAGCTACTGATCGTAGCCTTGGTAGGCCTTTACCCTACCAACTAGCTAATCAGGCGCAAGCTCATCTATAGGCATTACTCAAACTTTAACAACATCACCATGCGGTGCCGCTGCATTATCCGGTATTAGCCTCGATTTCTCGAAGTTATTCCAGACCCAAAGGTAGATTGCTTACGTGTTACGCACCCGTGCGCCACTTTACTAAAGATATTGCTACCTTATTCTCGTAGACTTGCATGTGTTAAGCACGCCGCCAGCGTTCGTCCTGAGCCAGGATCAAACTCTCCGTTGTAGAGTTTAATATTATTGTAATCTTGGCATTGACGCAAGTTAAACTATGGAATTAACTGGCTTATATTTTCTCACTCTTTCAAAGAACAAAGCCTTCATTAAGAAGGGCTACAAATTTAAAGTCTCAACAAACTAAAGTCAAGTAAACTTAAACTTCATTTCGACAAAACATAAAAAATAATTCTAAGAACTGATTTTCTTTTAAAAAGTAGCTGACAAATATGCAGTCTATTATGATAAATGTCAAGAATTATTTAAATAATAATAGTACAGTAGCTACTGAACCGATAATTGCCGTTATTCTAGCGGCTTGTTCTACATGATACCAAAATGTTCGAGGAGTTTGTTTTGATACCCAAATGTAGTCTCCAGGTTCTATGGGTGTGTTAGGATAATCTTCGGCTGAAACCCAGCTTCTTGATTGTCCCTTAATGATATATATATCTAAAGCCGTCTCTCCAATTCCACCAGCTTTATTTAAATAGTAATCATAGCTTTTATCCGGATTATAATTAATATATCCAGCTTTATTAACTTGTCCATAGACATATACCAGGTTAATTTTTGCAGGAACGTATATGACATCATAATTTTGAACAACAAATTTTCCATCATCATATTCTTCATTAGATAATTTTGTAAAATCTACTAAACCATTTCCTCTTAGAAACCTTAGTTTTTCATCTATCTGAAAATAGATTGAATCATCTTCTATTAGAGTTGACATTCTGGACATTTGTAATTTCTCCGACTGCTCACTAAATATAAGAGACTCAAATGCGTTTGCACCTCTAATTAATTCAGATCTGGAAAGATCAGCAGCTGAAGAAAACCCACCAGCCATTTGTATGACTTCTTTAATCGTAGTTTTATTATTTGTGATCGGAATAAGTCCTGGATGTAATACTTCACCAATTACATTTACTTTATAATCTTGTCTTTTGTTTTCTTCAGCTGCAACAACGATACGATCCCCTCTTATGAGAGGTATGTCTTCATTTATTCCTATTATTATAGAATCTTGTTCAGATCCTCCAAAGTTTAATCGGTATATAATTATTTTATTTATATTATCATACGCTTTATTTAACCCCTGAGCTAAATCAATTGCATCCGATAATTTATCTCCTTCCACAAACATGAACTTACCAGGATTATTAACCGCTCCTATAATTCGGATAAAATTTCTTTCGAGGTCAACAGCAGGGAAAATAATTACATCATCGTTTTTTAAATATGGATTATTTATAAAATCACCATTTACCCTAAATTTAGCTAGATCAATGTTTCTTTCTTCACCACTTGCATTTTTTAAAATCAAACCGCGAATAGCATATTCTTCTTCAAGATTTCTATTTATCTCATTTACAGTTGATAAATCTTTAGCTATGCTTAAAGAATTTTCTTTTGCAAGATTATAAATTCGCGTTACAAACTGATCAACTCGTTCAGTCATACTTGCCGGAAATGTACCATTAACAATAAATTTACCACCAACTGTCACACTAATTGGAAATTGAATCATTGATTGTTGCTGGTTTTGTTTTTCTTGTGCAATTAATGTAAAAATTAAACAAATTGTCAAAACAAGTGTTTTTTTCATTTACTATTTTTCGATTTTAATTATTAATAAAATACTGTTGTTGATAATACTTTTGATATTCGCCAGAAATAATTCTCTCCCACCAGTTCTTATTATTCAAATACCATTCTATTGTTTTTTGAATCGCGGAATCAAACTGAAATTCTGGTTTCCATCCTAACTCTGTATGAATTTTTGTTGAATCAATTGCATATCGTCTATCGTGACCTGGACGATCTTTTACATATTGAATTAGTTCTTCCCCTTTTTTCAAATTTTGTAATATCAATTTAATAATTTCTATATTCGGCATTTCATTGCTTGCACCAATATTATAAACCTCACCAAGTTTTCCTTTTTCAAAAACTAATTCAACAGCTTTGTTATGATCAATCACGTATATCCAATCACGAACATTCATTCCATCACCATAAACAGGGAGCTTTTTACTTTGCAACGCATTTAATATCATTAGTGGGATTAATTTCTCTGGAAATTGAAGTGGACCATAATTGTTTGAACATCTTGTAATAACAATTGGCAAACCGTATGTGTGATGAAACGCCTGAACCATCATATCGGAAGCTGCTTTGCTTGCCGAATAAGGGCTGTTTGGTGATATCGGTGTTTGTTCGGTAAATAATCCTGTAGCATCCAAACTTCCATAAACCTCATCGGTGGAGATTTGCAAAAATCTCTCAACTTCAAATCTTCTTGAGGCTTCAAGCAGGACATTTGTTCCGATAACATTTGTTCTGAAAAATATTTCAGATCCGGAGATGCTTCTATCTACGTGGGATTCAGCAGCAAAGTTAATTACATATTTTATTTTGTACTTTTCAAAAATATAATTAACTAATTCTGAATTAGTTATATCTCCTTTTATAAAAGTATAATTTTTATTTGATTCTATTTCCTTAAGGTTTTCAAGATTGCCAGCATAAGTAAGTTTATCAAGATTAACAATAAAATAATCATCTCTTGATTTTAAGATGTAGTTAATGAAGTTACTGCCTATAAAGCCTGCACCGCCTGTTACTAATATTTTTTTCATAATCCTTGTTTTTGTTAAGGTTGATTAAAAAGAAAAGAATCCTGCAAAAATTCCTGCTTGAATAAAAAATCCATTAGAACTTAAATCTGAGGGAATACCACTTATTGATTGTCCGTTTTCAGCTTCCCAATCACCGGCAAATGTTAACTGATATCCCACACCTAATCTTAAAGCAATAAATCTGTAAACCGGGAACTCAGCATTTAGTGTTGGTGTAAGTGTCCAATAATTATTCTCAATTTTTCTGGAAACATTTGTTGATTGCCCATCATCAATATCATTCCAAATATTTTCCCAGTTAAAATTCCCATCGTTGCGATATAATTCAAGTGACATACTTCCGCCGCCTAAAATCGCACCGACCGAAACACCAATATTTTTAACGAATGGCAGCGTATATTCAACAGTTAATCCACCACCACCAAGAGAATAAATTGCTTCATTATTAATTTCATTTATGGTTGATGATGAAGAAATGGTTCCACCGTAACCCATACCGCCAACTCGAAGATTTTTAATAACTCCAATGTAGATAAAACCTGCACCGCCGGTTGTAAATACTCCGCTTGTGGAAAGTTCTGGAATGCCAATTTCCTGAAGCTTAAGATTTATTGGATCAACATTTGGCATACTCCATCCGCCAACAAATCCGCCGCCGCCGCCAAATGGCGCATCGAAGTATTTATTTGTTTGAGCAAATCCGCTCAGCGTTACTAAGAGTGTTAAAATTAGGATCAAAAAATATTTCATAATTCTTTCATTATTTCTTAATAAATTTACCAAAGTAAGTATGATTTTCAAAAAAGAGTCTTCGCTAAAAGTTGAAAATAATATACTTACCTAATATTTATAGTGTAAAACGCAATCAATAGAAATAGAATGAAAATACTAATTACTGGCGGCAGTGGATTACTTGGACAATATTTGAATCTGGCAATTTCTGCAAATCATACCATACTCACATTTTACCGCTCTAATATTGGTAATTGTGCTGATTTCAATTCCACCAGCATAGATTTACTTGATACCAATGAACTAGGCAAAGTGTTTACTGATTTCAAGCCTGAAGTTGTTATTCAAACAGCAGCAATTTCCCATCCAATCTTACCGGAAGGTATTTCTTCAAAAAATGTTTTTGAACTTAATGTTAATGCAACAAAAAATATTGCTGAACTTTGCGAAAAATTTCACTCAAAATTAATTTATACATCAACAGATTTAGTTTATGCAGGTTATCGCGGTCCAATGCTTAAGGAGGATGCTAAATTAATTCCCGTTTCACTATATGCCGAATCAAAGTTGATGGGTGAGATAAAAATTCAGCAAACATTTGATAACTATATTATTCTTAGAACCGCCTTGTTATTTGGGTTCGGGATTAACCACTCAAAAAATCATTTTCATCAAATGCACAAAGATTTACAGCAAGGAAAATCTGTCAAACTTTTTACTGATCAATTCAGAACTCCACTTTCCTTGATCGAAGCAGCAAGAATAATAAATGAACTTATAACTAAAGATATTAAATCAGAAGTAATAAACTTTGGTGGATTGGAAAGAGTTTCGCGTTATGAACTTGGAGAAAGATTATGTTCGATTGCAAAGTTTGCTAAAATTCTTTTAACAAAAATTACAATGGATGATTTGGCGGGAATACAAAAAGTTGAAGATGTTTCTATGAATACTCATAAACTTCAATCTTTTGGAATCAAACAAAGGACTCTTGATGAAATGATTTTGGAAATTCTTGAGCACTAAATTATATTAAAAACTCAAAAGTCATTTCGAAGGAGTCTTCTGCCATAGGCATCCCTTTGGGAGACTGAGAAATCTGTAAACTTAATTAATAAGATTTCTCCCGCTGGTCGAAATGACATAAAATTAATTCTTCAATTTAAAATTAAGGCTCGATCAGTCTTAGTACAATTATTCCGGTATGCTTTTTAATTTTCTTAGCGTAGTCACTCAAAGGAATTTCAGTTATCTGAACCTTACTTCCGGCTTGTGGGGCGTGCAGAAAATGGATTCTTCCATTATCCATTTTAATCGCTAATCCAACATGACCAATATCCAGACCTTTATCATTTGTTGTTAATGCAATCAAATCACCGGATTGTATTTTAGATTCTGATTTTTCAATATCATCTTCGGGAATGTAATAATATTGGCGAGAATTAATTTCTTTTTCTTGTTTGCTTACTAAAGCGATGAACTCTGGATTATCTTGAAGTTGTTTATAATACTTTGGATTTTCAGACATAAAGTTAAGTTTAAACTTAATCGGCTTGCCACCGATTTCTTTAGTTATATCTTTTACAATGGATTTTTGCTGATTGTTATAAATCCAATCTGAAAAATAATGTAATCGTGAGGGATACTTATCCAGCTTTCCATCACGATAACGAATAAATGTTAACTCATTCTGATAGTCTTCAAAACTTGTTTTACCTTTTTTAATACAGCGGGCAAATGATAAAGTTGTTTCAAGGAATGTTGTGCAATCAAGTCCTGTTAAATTTATAACAAGCTGTTCATCACCTTCTTTTTCAAGGGTATGAGCAACATAATCAGTTTTTAAAAAACTTTTACCAATTTCAATAATAACTTCATTAATTGGTTTTGCACTTAATGATTTATCAACAGCAAGCGTAAATTTTGAATTACAAATTTCTACATCTTTTTCTGAAAAGACTTGTGAATTGGAATTTGAAGAGAACAGAAATAGTGATAAGAAAACAATTAAATTGATCTTGTTAAAGCTAAAACCAGATTTCTCTCTTCGCCTGCCTGCCGCAAAGGCAGGTTCGAAATGACCTATAAAATAATTCTTCATTATTATCTCTTAATTCTAAATTCTTATTTCTAAATAATATCTTCACTTATTGCGGGTACAGATGAATAATCTGCAATTTGTCTTGCGTGTGCAAGATTTTCAAATCGTGCATAATCTTTTATGAATGCAAGTTTAACAGTTCCTGTTGGACCATTACGCTGCTTGCCGATAATTATTTCTGCAACACCTTCATTCGATTCACCATTTTCATCCTTATCAATTCCGTAATATTCAGGACGGTTTAAGAAAATCACAACATCCGCATCCTGCTCAATAGAGCCGGATTCACGGAGATCTGAAAGCTGCGGGCGTTTATCTGTTCTTGCTTCAACCGCACGATTGAGCTGTGCAAGTGCAATAACCGGAATGTTTAATTCTTTTGCAAGCGCTTTTAATGATCGCGAGATGTGTGAAATTTCTCTTTCGCGACTTTCAGCTTTTGGCGGACCCTGCATCAACTGGAGATAATCTATTATTATCATACCAACATTTTTTTCCGCTTTTAGTCTTCTT
>Ga0209392_1000112_pt1 | contig 15716 bp, 10 predicted proteins | sample PPLLak3cmMay2015_FD_187252 | JGI IMG/M metagenome (GOLD analysis project Ga0209392, IMG submission 187252) | Freshwater sediment microbial communities from Prairie Pothole Lake near Jamestown, North Dakota, USA - PPLs Lake P7 Core (1) Depth... | ecosystem: Environmental > Aquatic > Freshwater >...
CGGATACGCTGACCTGGGCACCCAGCAGGATGACGCGCCGGTCCGTCCGCATCGACTCAGGCCTGATGCCGCGCCAGGCATTGTAGAGTTTGTTGCCGATATGGTGGATATCTTCCTGCCGGGCCTGCAGGTAGGGGTCATCCATCGCCCGGAACAGTTCCGCGAAGTGCTGGATGGCCTGGCGCAGCGCGCCGGGCAACCAGTTGCCACTGAGAATGCCCTGTTCCACGTGATCAAGGAACGTCGAGTCGGCCAGCAGCATGGTGTAGGCGGAAAAAATACCGGCCACACTTTCGGACAGCTCGCCGGCGACGGCCTGCTGTTCCTGTTCGATTTCGCTGCGCACAACCGCCAGCAGGGCATGCCAGTCATGCAGCGCCGCCGCGGTATCGTGGCAGGGCGCGTTGGCGACCGCGTACAGCTCCCCGTGATCGCACAGGCGGCTGTACCCTATGCCGATGCCGGGCGCTCCGCGGATACCGGAAACCCGCCCCTCGTCGGCCTCGGGTTGGTCCGAGGCCAGGGGACTGTTGGCCAGCAGCAGGGCCAGGTGGGCAGCGAGGGTGACCAGGAATCCCTGCTCTTCCTCACTGAACTGGCGGACTTCCCGGCCCTGCACAACCAGTACGCCAATCACCTTGCCGGTGTGCACCAGCGGCACACCGCAGAAACTGTGGAAGCGCTCCTCCTCGGTCTCGGCAATGTAGAAATAGGCGGGATGTGATTCGGCATCGGCGAGGTTGACCGGGTGGCGGCTGGCCGCCACCAACCCCACCAGCCCCTTGCCGGGAGGAATCCTGACCTTGCGCACCGCGGCGCCCGCCAGTCCGTGCGATGCAAGCAGGAGCATTTCGCCGCGGGAATTCGCCAGGTAGAGGCTGCAGACATCCGCCGCCATGGTGGTACTGATGGATTCGACGACCAGGTTGACCTGGTCTATGGGTTGCTCAGCCAGTGCCACCGTATGCACGATGCGGGCTAAATGATGGAGTACACCTGTCATGGCAATGGCAGCTGATTAAGCGGCTTTCCCCGTGATTTTGTTTGCTATTGGCTGTCGCTGCTTGCAGCAGGCGTTGCCATCGTCAGGGCTTATATATGATTATCGCCAACAAAGCACAAGGGAAATTTGGCTGTAGCGGGCATTGCCGGGCGCGGGCAAGGCAATAGCGATACTCGACAGGCCTAAGCTGTGGGATGATAGCGCCCTTGCAGTGAATAACAAAAGAGCCCGGTCTGCCGCTCCCGCTCTGTCCATGAGCGAGCTACCGGTTCGTCACCCAGGCGGAGTCAGCAACGCAGCTATGCTGGATGAAGATCACTTTCCACCGCTGCCAGGGGCCACGGTTCTGCACGTGGACCGTGCCAGTGAGAAAGTCACATTCTGCAATGCAGAGGGAGCTTCCCTGCTCGGCCGAGCAGTTGCAGGCCTGCATTGGTGGGATGCCCTGGGCATCGCGCCGGCGCAGGATCAGTTGCTGGTGCTGGCTGTCCGAACCGCAGCGCGCAGCGCGCTGCCTCCGACCCTGTTGAGCCCGCCGGGAACGGATGAGTTTGTCGCCGGCGGATACCTTTATGTGCAGGAGCGCCAGGGTAGGGCCACGGTAGTCCTGATATTGTTCGAGCTCGCGTCCGGGCGCGAACTGCTGTTCCCACGGCCACTGCAGGCGACGGATGTGGTCGCGGTGCTGGGGGTGGATTACCCCGATTCGACCGACCTCTGGCGGGGCGGCGATAGCGCCAGGCATATGATCGACATTCGTTTCGGCCTGCAGCAGATCGTGCCCTCGCGCGATGATGTCGGCATGCCTGTTGGTATGGCGATTCCCGTAGCCCTGCGGGATGTAGGCATTGAACAGGCCCGGGATATCGCCAAGGCTCTGCTCTCCCACCTGGCCCCGCTGCTGGCGGGGAGCGCACGGATGCGCATCGGCCTCGCCCACTGCGCAGAGGGGGGCAGCGCCCTGTCTGCCTTGATCGCTGCCAACCGGGCCCTGTTGCGGCTGCAGCGTGTGGGTGCAGGCGATTACATAACAGCGGCCGCTGAGCGCGATGATCAGGTACTTGGCAGCAGTGTCACCAACGCCGACGGCATATTCGGGGAGGGTATTGGCCAGCGTGAACCGTTTGCCTACCTGCGCGCTATCGCCGCTATTGCCGCCGACCCGCAGCATGCCGCTGACTATCTTGCGGCGGTGCTGGCCCTTACCCTCGGCCAGCGCGGTGTGGCAGCGGTGGCGATCTACCGCCGCCGTTTCGACGACAGCTACGATTATGTGACGGGCGGCCTGGCCGCTGACTCCGGGGCCACGGGTGTTGGCGAGAAGCAGCTGCCGCGGGGCATCCGCCAGCTGCTGCGAAAACCCAACACCCAGCTGTGGTGCACGCTCGATAGAGTTGCTCCCCCGGGCTCATCCAGCGCGCTGTATCCACTGCGGCTTTACGATCAGGTCCTGGGTTGTATGGTGCTGGAATACAGCGACGCCAGTGCCGCGGAGGGGCGATTTGCCCCGGAGGTGGCGGCGCTGCATCACCTGGCGACGGAGCTATCCCGGTTTGCGGACTGGCGCCAGGCCGGCGCTGCAGCGAGTCCGGCTGCGGTGGTAGCGCCGCGACCGGTCGAGGAGAGGATCGACGGTTACGTGGGTGACAACATGGAGGGCGCCATCGACCAGGCGGTGTTCCTGGCGCGGCTGGATGTACCGGTGGCGATCATCGGGCCGCGCGGAACCGGCAAATTCTACGTGGCGAAGGTCATCCACCAGGAAAGCGGGGCGGCAGCGGACAAGCTGGTCGCCATCGACTGCAGGGAATTTCGCAGTCGCAAGGACGCGCTCAACCGGATCGCCCGTGAACTGGAGCGTTCCGCGGGCAGGACACTGGTATTCAAGTCACCCCACCTGATGAATCCCGAGGTCCAGCTCAAGCTCGCCAAGCAGATAAGCAGCCGGGTTCTGGCCGATACCAGCCCGCCGCGTTACCTGCCTGCAGCACGTATCATCGCCCTGTTCCCGGACAGCCTGCAGCAGCTGGTGCGCCACGGCGAGCTCAATGATCGCCTCGCCAGTGTTTTTGCCGCATATCCCATCCGGGTGCCGCCGATAAGGGATCGCAAGCGGGCGGTGTTGCGTTGGGCCTACAAGATCCTGGCCCAGGAAGCGGCCCGCCGGGATCGCAAGGTGACCGGTTTCACCCCTGACGCCGAGCAATCCATGTTGCAACACGAATGGCCGGGCAATATCAGCGAGATGCGCCAGTGCATCAGCAGCGCCCTGGACAAAACGGACAAGGAGTGGCTTACGCCGGTAGACCTCGGTATTTTCAAGGGCCTCTCGCCGGCGGGTCCGGGTAGCCTGCCCCCGAAGCGCGCCTACCTCCAGAGCCTGGTGGAGGCGCCCATGGAGGAGCCGGCCTACACCCCGACCACGCTGGAAGAGCTTGGGGTGGCGCTGGGCGAGGCAGTGCACGAGCTGTTGCATCAGGATCTGATCAAGCCGCTGGGTACCTGGCTGGATGACGAGGTGGTGCTGGCAGCCTGCGAGCGCTATCGGGATAATGCCCGTGCCGCCGCCGACTTCCTGCAGACCAGGCCGCGTAACATCGCGCGCTGGATGCCGGGGATACTGGCGCGTGAGCAGGAGCGCGGCGCCAGTTCCCTGTGGCTGACGCCGCAGCGCCTGGCCAGGCAGTGGATCAGGGAGTCAGCGCCGATGGCGAATCCGCCGCAGCAGTTGGCCGAGGCCGTGCTGCTGTCCCACGTGGTGCGGCAGGGTGAGGACCTTGGCGTGGCGGAGCGGGCGAGGATTATGGGTGTGTCCATACCCACCTACCAGAAGCGCTTACAGGAAACCGTGGGTAACAGGTCAGGCGGAGGGAAGGGTGATGGCAACCATACCGGCGGAGAATAAAGGCGGGGAAAAGCCGGCGGGCAGGGCTCGGGGCAAAAACAGGTCATTGCGCGAATATGCCGACGAGTACCAGCGTCTGGCCGAAACCCAGCTGCCCCTGTGCCTGGGCTTTTCCGCGCGGCTCAACATGCTCTGGGACCTGGCAGGCGCGGCGCCCGCGCAGACCGAGGGCCGGGTTCTCGGGGTGATGGGAATCAACAGCGAATGGCGCGAATCAGATGTCCGGAACTGGCTGCAGAAGGATATCCTGCCGCCCCGGCTGGATCTGTACAACATGGTGAAGTTCCTGGTCGCCCAGCTGAAAGACAACCAGGATGCCGCCCGTTGGGAGGCCTTCCTGGTTTACGGCTCACCGATTGTCACCTCGCCCATAAGTCACAGCATGTATCGTGAGGACAAGACCCGCCGCGAGATCGCCTCGATGATTTTTGCCCGGCTTACGGACGAATATGCCATAGCGCCCTCGTCCTATGATGCCGACAAGGTCTTCCAGCGCTGCCTCACGCTGATGCAGAAGTTCAATATCTATGAACTGCAGGACTTCCAGCCCGGCCACCTGGAACCCTTCCGCAACTACCTGTTCCCGACGGAATAGCCCCGCGCCGGTCTGGCGAAACCTCCGAATTCCGCTCCGCGCCGCCGCCTGCAAACGGCGGTTTGCGCGCCATTTACTCCTGGCGCGGCGAAAACTCCAGTTTCTCGACAAATGTCCAGTTTTTCCTTGCCGGTACTACCCCTGCCGCAAATACTGTGCCTGCAACCCCCGTTGTGCAGCGCATCACGGAATCGGACAGACAGTTGAGGACGACAATGAACGATCAGCATGAAGAACTGGATATCTCGGGCGTAAAAATCGCCATTATTGACGATGCGAAGACCATCAGGATGATGATGTCGCACACTCTCAAGGGTATGGGATGTGAAGTCGAGTGTGCGGAGGACGGCTACAAGGCTCTGGGCATGCTACGGCGCTTCAAGCCCGATCTCATCTTCCTCGATATCACCATGCCGGAACTCGACGGCTACCAGACCTGCACCCTGATCCGCAATGCGGAAGATACTCGCAACACCCCGGTCGTCATGCTGTCTTCGTCCGACGGTATTTTCGACATCGCCAAGGGCCAGGCCCGTGGGGCCACTGCTCATGTCACCAAGATACCTCCCGAGCGCGTGCTGCGGCAGTTGATTCACAAGCACACCAGCAAGCGCAAGGCGGCCTGATCGATGTCCAGTCTCGCGCGCAAGGCTGTCGCCATGCTGGAGCAGGCCTACGCCGACAACGGCGTGGAGTCTCCCAGGCTGGCCGCAGCCAGAATGACCTGGACGGGTACTTCGCTGGGCATCGCGGGGGTGCCGCTGCTGGTGGGAGCGGGGGAAATCGATGAGATCATTGAAACGCCTGCCGTCACGGCCATTCCGGGTACCAAGCCCTGGGTGCTGGGCGTGGCCGCATATATGGGAGGGCTGCTCCCGATCATCAGCGGCGATGTGCTGTTTCGTCGGCGCCCCTATGCAGGCAGGGTGCGCGACTTTTGCATGGTGATCCGCAGGCCGGGTTTTTATTTCGGGATAACCCTGAGTGACGTCGAGCGGGATATGCGCTTTCCACTCGAGGATCGCGATATGGAGTATGTGGTAGATAGCGATTTCGCCGGTTTCACCCTCGGGGGTTTTCACGAGGGAAAAAGATTCCTGGCAATTCTGGATGTCGACCGGTTGGTGGCCGACAGCGAGCTGGTCAGTGCATCGGCCTCCGTTGCAGTTTCACATGAGGGTATGAGTTATGAGTAAGGTAGAAGTGATGTTTGTAGCAGCAGTGCGCAGGGTGCGCTCCGGCCTGGTCGCACTGGCGTGCCTGGCGCCTGTGTCATATGCCCCCCTCGCGCTCGCGCAGGGCGATGTCCAGTCAAGCTCGGCGGCGTTCCTTTACCTGCTGGTGCCCCTGGTGCTGGCGATCGGTGCGGCGCTCTACCTGCTTGTTATCCAGCGCCGCAGGGCGGGCCTGATGGCCAGTGGAGTGTCCCAGATCAACAGTGCCCTGCAGCAGATCGGCGCTGGCGACCTGACGGTCAGGGTACCGGAGGACAATACTGAAGTCACCGCCATTAGCAGGCAAATCAACACTTGCGCTGCGGCGCAGCTGGGACTGGTCGAGAGCATCCAGGCGCCTTTCGAGTTGTCAGTCGACGAAATCAACAGGATGGGGATTTGCGCCCGCGGCCTCGTTGACAAGGGCAAGGAGCTGACCCGTTCGGTCGACGAATCCATCACCGCAGCGACTGAAATGGTACGCGCCAGTGAGGATATAAAGGCGGCGACCGCGGAAGCGGCCAGGACGTCGGACCGCAACTGTCGGCAGGTCGCGCAGGGCTATGAACTGACCAAGGATATGTCCAAGGCATCGGTGAATGTGCGTGAGTCGGTACAGGAGACTTCCAAGTCCGCCAAACGCCAGGGTGAATTGATACAGTCAGTGACTGCGGCGGCGGAGTATATCCAGGCGCTCAACACCAAGATCTCGGTGGTTGCAATCAATACCCGAATCGAGGCGGAAAAAGCCGGGGAATACGGGCGTCCCTTCCTGGGTATTGCCGAGGCCATCGCGGACTTGCTGCGGGAAGCGGGGGAAGAGGGTCGCAAGATCATATCGGAGGTCCGCACCCTGCAGAATATGTCGGCGGAAAACCTCGCCAGTATGGAAAATACAGTGGGCACCGTGGTGACGATCCTGGAATACATCGACCGCCTCGATAGTTCCCTGGAGGAGATCAACTCCGGCTCAGCCGCAATCAGTTCCATCATCCGCAGCGTCGATGAGGCTGCCGGCCAGTCCGCGGTCAGCGCCCTGCATATGAACAGCTCGATGACGCAAATTCGCGAGCGAAACATGGAGATTGGCAAATACAGCGAATCTACCAGGCTGGGCGCCGGGCGCCTGCAGCGGACCATGCGCGATGCATCCGACAGCCTGGGTAGGTTCAGGCTTGGCACCCACCGGGCGGCCGCTGAGGCCAGGCCGGTATCCGCCGAGGACCTCGAGCGTATCGCCGTGGCCCCAAGGGTTTACCGCGAGGCGGATATGAGTGCAATGGAGCGCGCAGATCGAGTCGCGGCGACAGTTTAAGCGTTCATGCGCTTTGCTGAGGGCTATTGCCCGGGCGCAACTACAGAAATCGTAATTGGAGGTGGATCTAGTGGCTGGTAAACCGGATATCGTTGCCCTCAAGTGGGTCGTCGGGCTAATGAACAGGCAGGCGGAGAGCGCCGAGGCTGCCCTTGTCGAGTACAGCAATAATCCGGCCGAGAAGAAGCCGTTGTTGCAGTGCATGTGGGCGGTACACCAGATTACCTCTACCCTGCGGGCCCTGGGCATGAAAAAGGGCGAGATGCTTACCCTCGAGATGGAGCGCAGCCTCAATTACATCTACAAGGAAAAGGTCGCCGGAGAGCGACGCAAGCTGACCATGGGCGGCCTGATGCAAGCACTCAAGATGTTGCCGGCATACCTGGCCCACACCCAGAATGCCCGCCAGGACACCGGGCAGGGCCTGGAACAGCACATCAATGACCTGCGTCGCTGGCTGGGCGAAAGCCCGCGTCCGCGCGCCTACTTCTTTCACATGGAGCTTGCGCCTGGTGCCGGGATAAGCGCCGGGGCAACCGGCGCGTCAGATGAGGAGGTCAGGAACCACGCCAATGTGATGCTGGCCCTCTACCTGGAGATGGCGAAGCTGGCGCTGCGTCGCCGCAATGTCACCGAGGGCATGAAGACGGTTGCCCGGATCTCACGCAAGATGCAACTGCTGTTTGCCGGGACGGTGGCGGAGCGCTTCTGGCTTACCATGATCGGCCTTTGCGAGGGCATAGCCGGTGGCTTGATCGTTCCGGATGAGTGCATTGGCCAGATATTCAAGACCGGCGCGTTTCTTATCAAGTTTGCCCGGGAGAATGGCAGTCGGATCGACACCACGGTGGACTTCGATGACTGCCAGCAGCAGATGCTGTTCTATATAGCCTCCTGCAAGGCCAGGCCCGTCCACATAGCCCACATCAGGAAAGTCTTCGGTATCGACGAGAGGACGATTGAAAAGGCCAACCGCGGCCTGGTGCACATGGATGCCCTGATTACCGCGCTTACCGGCGCAATGAACCAGCTGGAGCGGGTGGTGCAGTTTTTCAGTGCCAACGACCCGTACAAGGCGGGAGACCCAAGTGATTCGGTCCAGTTCGATACCGCCCTGGATGGTATCGAAGGTGCTGCGCTGCGCCTGGATGCGGCAGGCCAGCAAAAACATGCCCAATCCCTGCGTCGTTCGCAACAGAAGCTTGGCGAACTCTGCCGGGGTCTCCACCGGGATACCCAGGCGCAACACGAACTGGCAGTCAACGACATCATCAGGAGTATCGTCGATGTAAAACTCGACATCGAGCACAAGCTCCAGCACGGGCTTTCCATAACCTACTCCAGCAAGGAGTATGAGCTGCGCCAGAGCGTGGTAAGCGCAACCTTCAACCACATGAGCCTGGTGGAAAACTACCTGCACCAGATTCTGCGCCGCAAGGCCCTGGCCAGTGCCCTCGCCAGGAAGTCCTCCAGCGAGGAGGGGCTGGCGCAACTGCTGGTGGCGCTGAGCCGGCACCTGAACAAGACCGACAAGGGTCATGAGGAGCTGCGGCAGGCTGTAACCGATGCAGGCAGGGGTGAAGCTGATCGGGACCGGTTGTATCAGCTGGCCAGGGCATACCTGGATGGACTGGACGATGTCCCGGAGCGCAAGGCGATCGACCTCTCCTTGCAGCTGCTCGAACATATTTCTGGCGCCCTGTGCTTCGCCGGGATGGCCCGGGAAGGCCAGGTGATCGAACAGTGCCGCCGCTGGCTGGGGGTTGCCAGCAGAGCCGGCAGCGTGCGCGAGGATGATGCCTTCCGCTGTTTCGCCGATGCCTTCGCCCAGATCGAGTTGCATTTGCAGCGCTCGCTCGCCGATCCGCTTGACGACACCTCCTATTTGATCACCTTGGCCGAGCAGCGCGCGGCCGAACTGGAGAAGTGGCAGGAACAGGCATCACCCGGTGCCGAGGTTACCAATCCGGTTCGATCCGATGCCGTCAACCTGGTCCAGGACGCAGAGATTTCGGCCGAGTTCCGGGAGGTGTTTATCGAGGAATCCGATGAAATCGTCCGCGAATTGATCAGTTGGACCGACGCATGGATGCTGGATCCGCAGCCGAACGAGCTGTTGCGGGATATAAGGCGACATTTCCACACTTTCAAGGGGAACGGGCGTGCGGTTGGCGCTAACATTTTAGGTGAGTTGGGTTGGGCGGTGCAGGACATGCTGGACCGGGTGCTCGATGGCGAACTGGCCGCGGGCGCAAGGCTGCAGGAATTGCTGCAACAGGTGGTAGCGGCACTGCCCTCGCTGGTTGAGTCGTACCGGAATGCAGGTGAGCTGGATATAGCCAATGTCCGCCACCTCACCAATCGCTGTTTCCTGGCGGCGAAGTCCGGCAGCAGGCAGGCGGCCCGTGAATTCCAGGCCGCGGATACCCCCCGGGCTTCCGCCAGGCTGGCTAGCCCGGTAGCCGTTACCGGTGGCATCACCCATTAGGTTCACAGGCGACACAGTCGACTGCCAATAGGGACAGTGGAGGTAAGCAGTGTATACAGACATGAATACAGAGATGCGCGGCGGCTCGGAGTCAGTCGATCCCGCGGCGGATTCTCGCGAGAGCGAGCTTGGCTGGTTGCTCGATATGGACCTGTCGGAGCCGCAGGAGAAGCTGTTTACCGTTGAACAGGCGACATCTGTCGACACCAGCCTCACTGAGTATGAGCTGGAAGTGGCGCGTCGCCCGATGACACGCGGCGCGATTGGCGCTGACGATCTGGCATCCTATGTCGATGAAGAGATCGTCATTTCCTCGGAAGCACAGGGCAGTGACATCTATGTCAGTAATTCACCGGCCCCTTCCGCCAGGAACGGCCGGGAGAACCAGGAGCTGATGGCGATAGATTTCTCCAGGCCGTCCCCGGCAGATACCGTCGATCCACAATTAGGGCTCAAGGAGGGTCTGGATATCCTCGGCCTCGCGGAACAGGATGATATAGGCGAGAAGTTCCTGGTGATCAAGCGCCCGCGGAGCACGGATGGCAGCGAGCTGGATATTGCGGCGATGGCAGCCGGCGGTAGCGCCCCTACGACTGTCGACGAGGTTCCACAGTCGCCTGCCATGTTGAGCGATGCCCCGGTGCTGAGGCTGGTCAAGGCGCGCGCGCCACAGCCGGTTGCCAATGACCCGACCACTGATCACGTCGCTGCCCGGGTAGCCGGCCTGTTGCCGGCTCTCATGGACGAGTTGCGCACTGTGGTGAATGAGCGCCTCGCGATGCTGGGCCTTGCGATGGACTCCGTGCGGGCCGAGTTGAAGATGGCGCGCGACCAGTCGCATGCGGACGAACTGTCGAACCAGGGATTTGGCCCCCTGGTCGCAATCTGTTCCAGGCACCTTGGCACACTGCAGCAATTGCGCCAGCTTGATGTCGATGCAATGTATCTGCGCCTGCTGGATGCGGGCGATGGGCAGTTGCGCAACACCCTGTTCGATGAGGATTCGGTCTCGACCGATCCCGCGGCGGAATATGTGGAGTTTGACAGCCCGCTGGAGCAGCTGGAGACATTCCTGTCCGATATGGCCGCGGATACAGCCATGGCATCGCAGGACGACACGTTCACCGGCGAAATTGCTCAGCCCCACGCTCTGCAGTGGCAGGGCAATGACGCCGATATAGATGAGGTTTTCGCTGATTTCGGCGCATCAGCCGCTACCGCCAGCGGTGATGAATTCATTGCCGACCCCGCCGCGTCGGCCCTGGCCGAGTTCCTGGACGCTGACTCCTGCGACATCTTTGCGGAGGATTTCTTCGCTGACGAGAGCCTGTCCGGGTTTGGAATGGTCGCTGACACGGCCGAAATCGCTGCAGGCCCGCAAGCGGACATCGACGAGCTGTTCGAAAGTCTGGGCATCGAGACTGTTGAAGCCGATGAGATATGCGGTGTTGGCGTCGGCGAGTTCTCCGCAGCTGCTGGGCACCTGCAACTGGTACCCCCGCTGGAAATGGCCGCCACGGCGCAGTCGCTAGCCCAGGCTGAGGCGGCTGATGGTGCTGACTTCTGCTGCGTTCCCGCGGGTATCGTCTTCGCCGAGGCCAGCCTGGGCGGTGGAGAGATTTTCTCCGATTTCCTCGATGCGTTTGTCGAGGAGGGTTCTTCGGAACTGGAGAAACTCGAAGACGCGGTTGCCCGTTGGGAGAAGGACCTGGCGTGCGACGACGCCTATGCGGCGGTAAGCCGGATCCTGCACACCATCAAGGGGATAGCCAAGGGCGTTGGCCTGCAGTTCTACGGCACCCTGATCCATAATTTTGAAACCCTGCTGAGTGCGCTGCCCAGGCCCCGGACCGGATCGGAAGGGGACTATTTCCGCATTGTGAACGCCTGGCTGGACGCCTGTGTCCGGGGCCTTGATCATATCCAGGATTCGAGGGGGGACATCCCCAACACGCTGCCCCAGGGCGCCAGGCCGGAGCCGGTGGCAGCCCGCGAATCCGCTGTGCAGTCGGTCGTCGAGGCTACCCCGGAGCCGGCCGCTGCGGCGCCGGCGCCGCAGCCGGTGTCCGAGGCCAACGATGTGCGGGCCAGGCAGTTGTCCAAGAAAATGGCGGACGAGGGTGCGCGTGCACTCGCCGCCCAGCAATCGGTGCGTATCACCTCCGAGAAGCTGGACCACCTGCTCAACCTGAGTAACCAGGTCCAGCAGCTCAGCGTGCGCACGGCACAGAGCGTGACTCGCAGCAAGCGCTCGTCCTCAGAGATGCAGGGCCGGCTGGTGTCCTTGCGAGCGCATATTGCCGCCATCGCCGATCGCGCCCTGCGCAGTGTCGCCGCCAAGGGGGTGCAACCCGGCGCCCCGATGGACGCGCTGGAAATGGACCAGTATTCAGAATTGCAGGAGGCCGCGAATATCCTGCGCGAAGGCGTGGAGGACCTGGCCGACCTGGTGGATTTCGCCACCCGCCAGAACATCCAGGTGGAGGCACTGCTCAAACAGCAGACCCGGGTTATCTCCTCAATAGGCTCCGCCATCCGCAGTGCCCGGGTCGTGCCGGTATCGCGCCTGATGCCGGGTCTGCGCCGCCTCGTGCGCACCCTGAGCGTGGACCTCGACAAGTCCGTCTCCTTCCAGGTACTGAACGAGCTGGGAACCCTGGACCGCGATGATTACGCCCGCTGCCAGACGATCCTGGACCATATGGTGCGCAATGCCCTGGACCACGGGATAGAGCCTGCCGCTGAGCGTGGGGCCGCTGGCAAGCCCGCGGAAGGGCTGGTGACGATCGATATCCGCAAGGCGGGAGCCGATTCGGTGATTACCCTCACGGACGACGGCCGCGGCATCGACCCTGAGAAGATGCGCGAGTCCGCCATCAGGAAGGGCCTGGACCTGGATGTGGACGCCCTCACCGATGCCGAGGCGACTCGCCTGATCTTTCACAAGGGCTTTTCTACCGCGTCCTCGGTCAGCCAGATTTCAGGCCGGGGCGTGGGTATGGATATCGTCCTCACCGAGCTGCAGGAGATGGGCGGCGATATACAGATCAACTCGGTCCCCGGGCGGGGTACCTCGTTCCATATCCGCGTGCCCTCCTCGATCACCGTCAATGGCGCGCTCCTGGTCAGCGCAGGGGAACACTCCTACGCCATTCCACTGGGTGGCCTCATCGCGGTTGAACAGGTGCCGGTAGCAGAATTCTTTGCCGCAGTGAATGACAATACGCGCCTGACTGTCGCGGGCATGGAGTGCGAACCGGCTTATCTTGCGACCCTCTGCCATACCGGCCATGCCCTGGACGCCAAGACCTGGCGCACCAGCGTCCCGGTGATTGTCGCAGGCTCCCCCGAGCGCTATATGGCTATCGCCATAGATGATGTGGAGGAAGCGCTTGAACTGGTGATCCGCTCGCTGGGCCCACAGTTCTCCACGGTGCCGGGCGTGGCCGGGGCGGCCACCACCGCGGCCGGGGAAGCCATCGTGGCACTCGACCTGAACCTGCTGGTAGCCAGCGTTCCTGCAGGTGGCAGGTCTACCCTGCATGTCGATACGCCGCGGGAGGAGAACCTGCTGGTCATGGTAGTGGATGACTCGCGCACCCAGCGCATGGTTGCCACCAGTCAGCTGGAGACCGTCGGGGTGGACACCATTACCGCTGAAAACGGCGCGGTTGCGATCGACCTGCTCAACACTGCCGAACGCCTGCCGGACATTATCCTCATGGACGTCGAAATGCCGGTGAAAGACGGCATCCAGGCACTGCGGGAGATTCGCAAGTCCGTGCGCTTCGGGCACATACCGGTGATCATGATTACCTCCAGGACCGGCCTGAAGCATCGCGCCATGGCCCAGGCCGCCGGTTGTAACGGCTACATGGGCAAGCCCTTCAACTTCCGCATGCTGATCGGCCAGGTCAACGAGTTGACGGGCTACCGGCTGCAACTGTCCTGAGGGCACGATATGAGCACAGGTTCCGCAAGTTTTTGTGTGTTGATTCCCTGTTCCTCGGGGGTGTCCTGGGCCATACCGCAGCGCTGCCTCGGGGAGATCGTGACGGTAGCAGCCGCGGATGACTTGCCCCCGCAGGCTATCAGCTGGCGCGGAGAGAGTATTCCGGTGGTCGATTTCGGGCGCGACGATGCGCTGCCATGGCGTGACCAGCGCAGCGACACGGGCTTGGTGGCCATCGTACTGGGGCAGCGCGATGAGGCGTGCAGCTATTTCGGCGTCGCTGTTCGCGGGGGCAATCTCGGCGTCAGCTCGCTGGCGGATGAGGAGATCGAGGATATTCCCGAGCCGCTGCCGGACTATGCAGCCGCGGCATTTCGTATGAAGGGAAATGTATACCAGGTGCCGGACCTGCTTGCACTGCAAAGGGCAATAGGCGCCGGCGCAAGCATCGCGCACTGACAGCCTCTCCACAACAACGGACACTTGGAGTCACAGCTTGGAACAATTGCAATTGGATCGCCTGGTGGAGCGCCTGGAAGGTGCATTCGGCGAAGAGCTGCCTTTCTCCTCCGGCGAACTGTCGCAGGGGCAGGTTGAGGTGTTGCGTCAGGTATTTGGCGATGACGGCTACCAGTCCTACCTGCAGGACCAGGTGAACCGCCAGATCATCCGCGATTTCACCGTCAACGCGGTGATGCTCGGGTTCCTGCCGGAGCAGAGCGTATCCGGCATCTCCCGGCAGGTCGCCTCGCGGGAGGGTCGGGCAGCCCTTTCCCTGCACATGTTGATGAGCTCGGTGGAGCAGGCGGCCGAACTGATGGCGCCGCAGGAGCCTGAGCAGTTGAGCAGGCTCAAGCCGGGCCTGAAGCTGCCGCCCTATATCAAGTTGATCCATAGCTGATTAAAAAAATGGCAGTAAAGTCGATAATAAAATGATAAATCGGATAAAAAAATAAAAATAAGGTATATAAATTAGAATAAAGTGAAATAAGAATAAAAAATGGCACTCTCGTCGTTGCTGTCCTCCCCCCCTCCACCCTATAACAGAGTCGTCGCCCAACACTGGCGACAGGAGAGGGGAGCGGGACGGTAACCAGGTCCAGCCCCCATACCGGTGCAGCCACATAAGACTTGCACCCAACGTATCGGAGAGCAGGCCATGTTGACTTTAACCCCCACCGCAGTTGTGGACATCAATCCTGGTGACCAGCTGGAAGTATTCGCTGTCATCGAAGGCAAGAAAGTATTTCTGCCCCCGGAAGCCAATTATGTGATGCAGGACAAGCGGGGCATCTGGTATTACAGCGCCCGCAAGCCGCGCCCCAAAGAGGGTGACTGGACGCCGAACAAGACCAGCATTGCCTGTCGCCACGACGGCGGTTTTGTCCGCGCCCTGAAAACCCCCACCAAGACACCCTGGCTGGATACCTGCCAGCGAACGGTGCGCATGGTGTGTGGTGTGAAGGGCGAGAGCCGGCGGCCGGCTGACTGCTGATCTGGGCGCCAGCGGCTGCACAGGCGCTTGATTGAGCCGCTCCAGTCCAGGTTCAGCCAGGCGGCAAAGTAGTACGTTGCACCGGCAAACAAAGCCGTGGTAGGTTTGTCGGCAAATCGATACAGCAGTTTTCCCAGCCTGGGACACGGATTCGGGAAATGACCATTGCCGGTAAAATCAACGCCCTTGTACTGGCCATCACCGCGTTCCTGGGCGCACTCGCGACCGGCTTTCTGGCGGATCGGGAGTTTCGGATCCAGCGCGACACCCTAGTCGAGCAGACCCTCGCGCTGGCAGCGGGCCTCCCTGAACTGCAGGTCGATCTGTATTTTCAGGATAAGGCCGGCGTGGACCGTTCGCTGCGCCGTTTTCTCGAGCCTTCACCAGTTTCCTACGTCGTACTTTACAGTCCCAGCGGGGTTGTCATGGCCCAGCACAGCAGAGCCGCGCCTGCCGCATCCACGCTGCCCCCATTCTCGCTGTTGCGCAACCAGCTCGGCCCCTCCGAGGTCGCACAGACGGTTCTGGATGGCGATAGCCACGCCAGCGGTCGCAGCCTGTTGCATGCCCTGTTGAACGCAGACCGGAAGATTCACCTATCGATACCCGTGTTTTCAGCCCTCAATCCGCTGGAAAAAAATCGTACCGTAGCTGATTTCGGGGCTGCGCTGATGCAGCCCGAGGCGGTGGGCAGCCTGTTTATCATCGGCTACCTGCAGGTTGCCATCAGCCTGAGGGCGATTCTGATC
>Ga0209392_1000113_pt1 | contig 15716 bp, 14 predicted proteins | sample PPLLak3cmMay2015_FD_187252 | JGI IMG/M metagenome (GOLD analysis project Ga0209392, IMG submission 187252) | Freshwater sediment microbial communities from Prairie Pothole Lake near Jamestown, North Dakota, USA - PPLs Lake P7 Core (1) Depth... | ecosystem: Environmental > Aquatic > Freshwater >...
ATTCGTCCTTGGAGCGCATCACGGCCTCGGACTTGCGCAGCTTCTCCTCGATCTCCCGGGTGCGCTCGAGGATGCGGCGGCCGGCCGCATGACGCGTCTCCACGAGGTCGCGCTCGTAGCGGGCCATCTGCTCGTGCATCGACTGGAAGCGGCCCGCGATGGCGGCAATCCCCGCCTCGACGTCCAGGCGATCGCGCTTGCCGCCGGGCTTCGCAGCGCCGGCCGCGATCGCATCGACCAGCGGCGCCATGCGCTCCTCGAGTTGCCGACGCAGCAGGCCCGTCGCGAGCCACACGGCGAGCAGCGCGAGCAGGATCGCAACCGGCGTCTGCACGAGGCGGGCCCACGCGGCCTGCCAGACCTGGCGGTGGTCCACGATTACGCTGAGGTTGCCGGAGAGGCCCGGACCCAACGGCACGGCGGTGCCGACATGGATCGGTGCGAGCGCGAGATAGGACCTGAGACCGTACCACCAGCCCGGCGGGCGCGAGGTCCACGCCGGCGCGCCGCGGCCCACGCGGTCGCTGCGGACATAGCGCTGCAGGACCTCGCCGCCCTCGAGGCTGAAAGAAGCCGACAGCAGTTCCGGGTATCCCGACAGGTCGTCGAGCGCACCACCACCGGCCTGCTCGAGCCGCAAGGCCATGGCGCTTACCCGCGATTGGGCGAGTTCGAGCGCGTCCGCGCGGGCGCGTCGCGTGTCCCACAGGGCGCCGATGAACTGGAAGGCCAGCACGGCCGCCACCACGGCCACGGCCGCGTTCAGGCGGAACTGTTCCGCGAACGGCAGCGCCTCATGGATCGCCCGCAGCGACCTGCGCTTCGCTGCGCGGGGCTGAGTTCTGGCACGCGAAGGGGATTGGCCGGTCGAGGGGTCCATCGGGACTCATGGATATGACACTTGCCGAGCCTAAGTGCTCGAGTGACATAAGGAGAATCGTGACGCGGCAAAACTGAGAGGTAGCGCAAGAAGCGGGCCGGCAATCGGTGAGCCGACGGGTGCGGCGGCGCCTGTCCCTCGGTTGGGCCGTATTGCGGCTGGACCCGCACCGCTCGAATACTGGCAACATCGGATCGCGACGGAGGGATGCCATGCGCAAGTCTCACCACGCCTGGTCAAGGGTGCTGATGCTGATCCTGCTGGCCCCCCTGATGCTCGGTACGACCTTCAAGTGGATCGACAGGCAGGGGCAGGTCCACTACACGGACACTCCACCGCCGGCCGGCACTGCTTACGAGGTGATCACGGCGCCGCACTCGCCGTCCCCCGTGCTCCAGGCACCGCCAGCCGTTGCTCCGGCGGCATTGCCCGCTGCACCGCCGCCGCACCCGACGGCGGCCGAGGTCGCAGTCGCCGCTCGCGACGATGACGGCTGCGTCGACGCCCTGTACCAGTTGCAGGTGCTCGACGGGCAGTGGCGCGTGTACAAGCCGGGGCCGGGCGCGGAGCGGACGTACCTGCATGACCGTGATCGTCCGGCGCAGATCGAACGGTTGACCCGGGAGCGCGACGAGAACTGCAGCGACGATCCTGCCGTGGGCGACTCACAGAAGCGGCGCGCGGATGAGCTCTTCCAGGCGCTCGGTCCGGTCTGCCGCGAGGCCCGTGAAAAACTGGAGAACATGCAGCGTCCTACCGCCCGGACCGCGCCGTCGCACATCGAGAACCAGCAGGCCTTCATCGCGGCGCGCTGCCCCAACGTCAGCCGCGAAGGCGTGTGGCTCCAGGACTGGATCCTGGTGCGGTAGCGTCCGGACGCTGCCTGCGGCCATTGCCGGCGCGACGCACGATCAGGCAGGATCCGCCGGCGGCCCCGCGAGCCGCACGAGCCCGACCCGAACCCCGATCCTCCCTGAAACGGAAGGCTGCCCGCATGCGCATGATCGATTCGATTCTCGCCGACGCGGCGGCCATCGCCGCCGTCCGGCGCGACCTCCATGCCCACCCGGAGCTGTGCTTCGAAGAGAACCGCACCTCGGACGTCATCGCCCGGACGCTCGAAGGCTGGGGGATCCCAGTCCATCGTGGACTCGGAACGACGGGCGTCGTGGGTATCGTGACCAACGGCGGCTCGAGCCGAGCGGTCGGCCTGCGCGCCGACATCGACGCGCTGCCGATGACGGAGCACAACCGATTCGCCCATGCGAGCCGGCACGCCGGCCGGATGCACGCCTGCGGCCATGACGGCCACACGGCGATGCTGCTCGCGGCGGCGAAGCACCTCGCGAACCACCGCGACTTCGACGGCACGGTGTACCTCGTGTTCCAGCCGGCGGAGGAGGGCGGCGCCGGCGCGCGCGAGATGATCAAGGACGGGTTGTTCGAGCGCTTCCCCATGGAGGCGATGTTCGGCGCCCATAACTGGCCCGGCCTCGGCGTCGGGCAGTTCGCGCTTTGCCCGGGCGCGACGTTTGCCTCGAGCAACGAGTTCAAGGTCACGATCCGCGGCAAGGGCGCGCACGCGGCGATGCCGCACAACGGCATCGACCCGGTGCCCGTCGCCTGCCAGATGGTGCAGGCCTTCCAGACCATCCTCACGCGCAACAAGCACCCGCTCGACACCGGCGTGATTTCGGTGACCAAGATCCACGCTGGCGAAGCGGTCAACGTCGTGCCGGACGACTGCGTCCTCGAGGGCACGGTCCGGACCTTTTCGGAGGAGGTGCTCGAGCTGATCGAGCGGCGCATGAAGACAATCGCCGAGGCGACCTGCGCGGCCTTCGACGCACAGTGCGAGTTCTCGTTCCGCCGCCAGTACCCCGCGACCGTCAACCACGTGGCCGAGACCGACTTCGCCCGCCGCGTGCTTGGCGAGCTGGTCGGCCCCGGGAACGTGCTCGATTTCCGCCCGACCATGGGCGCGGAAGACTTCAGCTTCTTCCTGCAGGCGAAGCCGGGCTGCTACTTTCTGATCGGCAACGGCGACGGCGAGCACCGCGACGGCGGCCACGGCCTCGGTCCCTGCATGCTTCACAACCCGAGCTACGACTTCAACGACGACCTCATCCCGCTCGGCGGCAGCGCCTGGGTGCGCATCGCCGAGGCGTGGCTGGCGAGCCCGCCGCCCGGCGGCAGGCCTTGACCTCGCCGCCCGCGACGCCGGACGCCCCCGTGCGATCCGGCGACCCGCGCGGGCGCCGCCTGCTCGACGCCATCGAGCGCGCCGGCAACCGGCTGCCGGATCCCGTGCTGATCTTCCTGTGGCTGATCGGGGCGGTGATCGTGCTGAGCGTGATCGGCGCGGCCGTGGGATGGCAGGCCGTCAACCCTGTCAGCCAGAAGACCATCGAGGCGAGCAGCCTGCTCGCGAGCGGCAACCTCATGCGCCTGTTCGTGGAGATGCCGCGCACGCTGACGGCCTTCGCGCCGCTCGGTTACGTGCTGCTGGTCATGCTCGGCGCCGGCATCGCCGAGCGCACGGGGCTTGCCGGCGCGGCGATGCGTGCTGGCGTGGGGCTCGCGCCGAGGGCCCTCCTGACCCCGATCGTGATCTTCGTGTCGGTGATGGCCAACCAGGCCTCGGACGCGGCGTTCGTGGTGATGATTCCGCTCGCCGGGGCGTTGTTCGCCGCCGCCGGCCGCCACCCGATCGTTGGCATCGCCGCCGCGTTCGCGGGCGTATCAGGGGGTTACTCCGCCAACCTGCTGCCCGGCCAGTTCGACGCCTTGCTGCTCGGCATTACCGAGATGGCCGCGCAGCTGCTCGTGCCGGACTGGAAGATGACGGTCACCGGGAACTGGTACTTCATCGCGGCGATGACGTTTCTAATCGTGCCGATCGGCTGGTTCATCACCGAGCGCGTCGTTGCGCCTCGATTCGGCACCTGGATGCCCACGGCCGACGCGCCGGTGGCCGCGGTGGGTGCGGCGCTCACCGATGCCGAGCGGCGCGGATTGCGCGCCGCCGGGTTCGCGGCGCTCGTGGTGGTGGTGCTGTTCGCGGTGCTCTCCTGGCCGGCCTTGTGGTCCGGCCCCGGCGGCGCGCCACTGTTCGACGAGGCGGCCGCTGCGGAAGGCCGCGCCACGCAGGCGCTGCAACCGTTCTTCGAATCGCTGGTGGCCGGCTTCTTCCTGCTGTTCCTGGTCACGGGCATCGCCTACGGGCGCGCCGCGGGTGTGAACCGGGACCATCGTGACGAGCTCCGGATGGTCAGCGACGGCATGGCCAGCATGGCCTACTACATCGTCATGGCCTTCGTCGCCGCGCATTTCGTGGCGATGTTCAACTGGTCTAACCTGGGCGTCATCACGGCCATCAACGGGGCCGCGGCGCTCGGCGGGCTGGGCTTGCCGGCACCGGCCCTCGTCGCAGCGCTCGTCCTGCTCGCCGCGACCATCAACCTTGCGATCGGCTCGGCCAGTGCGAAGTGGGCCATGCTCGCGCCGGTGCTCGTGCCCATGCTGATGCTGCTCGGGATCTCGCCCGAGATGACCACGGCGGCCTATCGCATGGGCGACAGCGTCACCAACCCGATTACGCCGCTGCTGGTGTATTTCCCGCTGGTGCTGGTGTTCTGCCAGCGCTGGGTCCCCGGGTTCGGCATGGGCAGCCTCATCGCGGCGATGCTGCCGTACTCCCTGTCGTTCCTCGTGGCCGGCCTCGTGATGACCGTGGGCTGGGTGGTCCTCGACCTGCCGGTTGGGCCGGGCGCGGCCGTCCAGTACGTGGTGCCGGGCCTGCGCTAGCTCGCCAGTCGCAGCTGGCGCTGGATCTCTTCTTCGCGCGCGTCGTCGATCACGAGCATCACGTCGTTCGGATCGACGACGGTCTCCTCGATCGCGAACACGCCCGTCAGCACGCTGTCCGGCCGCAGCTCGCCCTGCTGGAACAGCGCCCACATCTCGCGCGCGAACTCGGTGGCGAGCAGCTCCGGCGCGAAGCGCCCGAGCGTGGAGCGCAGGTTGTTGACGTCGCGCTCGAGCAGCGCCATTGCCGCGTTGTTGCCGGCCGCGTTGACCGCCTGCGGCAGGTCGATGATCACCGGGCCGTCCGGGGCGACGAGCACGTTGAACTCGGACAGGTCGCCGTGGATGAGCCCGAGACAGAGCATGCGCACGACGTCGCGGATCAGCACGTCGTGGTACTCCCGGGCGGTCTCGGCCGAGAGCTCCACTTCGCCGAGCCGCGGCGCCGGGTTTCCATCCGCATCGGCCACGAGTTCCATGACCAGCACGCCGTCGAAGTAACCCAGCGGCTTCGGCACGCGCACGCCGGCGGCTACGAGCTGGTAGAGCGCGTCCACCTCGGCGTTCTTCCAGGCGGTCTCCTGCTCACGGCGGCCGAAGCCCGTGCTCTTGCCCATCGCGCGGGCCTGGCGGCTGCCGCGCACGCCCCGACCTTCCTGGTACTGGGCCCGCTTCTGGAAACTGCGCTGCGCCATGTCGCGATAGACCTTTGCGCAACGCGTGTGCGGGCCCGATCGCACGAGGTAGACAGTGGCTTCCTTGCCGCTCTTGAGCGAGCGGAGGACTTCGTCGATCACGCCGTCGTCGATCAGCGGCTGCAGGCCGGGAGGGGTTTTCATGGTCACCGGGGGCGCGGGGGGCCGTGGATCATACCGGCCGGCGGTCCCCGGCGCTTGCCCGGAGCGACGCCAGCGCGACCCTAGAGCGGCTCGACCGCCGCCGGGTCGGAGAGCGCCCGAGGCGGCCGGCTGAACAGTACCCGCAGCCGCAACCCGAGAATCTCGGCCCGGGTGAGTTCCCTGCGCCCCTGCATCACCCGGACCAGCAGCGCCGGGTCGTCGGTGATGACGTTGTCCACCCCCCGCTCGATCATGCGCAGCATCAGCTCGGGCTCGTTCACCGTCCACACGTGCACTTCCTTGCCGGCCGCGTGCGCGCGCCGGATGAGCGAGGGTGTCGCCTGTGCGGCATTGAGGCTCAGGAAATCAGCCTCGGTGCGCACGACGTTGCCGACGGCGGTGGTGATGATGTGCCCTGTCTTGAGGCTGGGCTCGAGGCGCTCGACCTGCTTCAACGCCGCGTAGTCGAGCGAAGTGATCACGACCTGGTCGAGAAAGTCCGTGCGCCGCAGCAGCTCCACGACCGCCGGCGCGAGCCCCGGGTCGGGCACGTTGTACTTGAGCTCGACGTTGATGCGCATGCGGCCGCGCACGAGGTCGATCACCTCCTCGAGTGTCGGCGGGTACTCACCCGTGAAACTTGCGTGGTGCTTGCGCCCGATGTCGATCGTCGCGATCTCCGCCGCGGTCAGCTCGCGCACCTTGCGCGAGTCGTCGCCCATGCGCATCAGGTCGCCATCGTGGACGACCACAAGCACGCGGTCGCGCGTGTGCTGCACGTCGAGTTCTGCATAGGTCGCCCCGGCGTCCATCGCCGTGCGGAACGCGGCCAGCGTGTTCTCCGGCGCCGAGGCCTTGGCGCCGCGATGCGCGGTGATCTGGACGTCCTGCGTCAGGTCGAGCTGCGAGGCGAGGAGCGCGGCCGCACCCACAGCGCCGACGACCACCGCCAGCGCGATGGCGATGGCCGGGCGTGCGATATGCCGCGCGCGCTCCGCCTCCTCGTCGGGTATCTCCGGCGCCCGGCGGGTGCCCGGATCGCGCAGCTCGGCGTACATGCGCGTCACCAGGAACTGGTGGCCGGCCAGCAGGAATCCGCCGTAGAGAAACCCTCCGATCGTTGCCACGGTCATGTACAGCGCGACGAGCGGCAGCACGCGGTGCACATCGATGCCGGCCCAGTCGAGCCCGGCGTCCGACACGTATCGGCTGGCCCAGGTGATGGCGATCGCAATGGCCGTGATGGTCAGCCACCAAAGGAGCAGCGGTGGCACGATGTGCGCGAGCCGGCGGCGTGTCATGCCTGCGCTGCTGGCGAGGGCCTGTGCGGGAGACGTGCCCTCGAAGGCCAGGATCGGCACCGCGAACAGCCAGCGTGCGAGCTGCCAGGCGGCGAGCAGCGCATAGCCCGCCGCGAGCAACGCGACGATCAGCAACGCGCGCCGCCACTCTGGCGGATGCTCGGCGAGGTAGTAGTTGATGTCGTGCCCGCGGAGCGTCGCGAGCCACACGACTCCCGCCGCCGCGAGGAAAGGCAGGGCAAGGATCACGAGACGCAGGAACACCCGCGTCGAGAGCCGCAGCAGCCGCGGCAGCTGGCGCGCCACGAAGCCGATGGTCGAGGCGGCCGTGACCGGACGGCGGGCTATGGCGTGACCGGCGATGTAGCTGTGTCCCGTGAACTCCGCCAGCAGCAGCGCGATGCCCAGCGCCGCGGTCACCAGCACGAAGGCCGCGCCGGTCGGCGAAAGGACGAATCCGGCGATGTCGAAGTTGCTGATCACCGGCTCGCCGGCGGCGAGCACCAGCCGGCGACCGACCCAGGTGGCGAGGGGCGTGAAGATCGCGAAGCCGAGCAACTGTACGAGCAGGTGAAACGCGAGCGCCGCACGCCAAGTGGGGCGGAGGTCAGCCCGGGTTCGGGCCAGCAGACCGTCGGTCATCGGATCCTTCCAGAGCGTGCGCGAGCTGGCGCGCACTCTACCGCGTCGCCGCGGGGCGCGTCCCAGCGGGCACCGCCCTGACTCAGGGGTCGAGCCCTTTCCTCCGTCGAGGTTCGCTCAGTTCCAGCCTTCCTTGCCGGGCTCCTGGTTCATCAGTTTGCGAAAGCGGGTGAACAAGTAGCCCGCCATGACGATCATGAACAGGATGGCGCCGAGGCTGAGCAGTCCGACGTCGGTGGTGAAGAGGAGTTTCAGCGCTTCCACGAGGGCTCCCATTGGCGGGCGGTTGTATCCGCCAAGGCTAGCTTCGGATGAAGCGGGCCGATCTCGTGGCAAACCGAGACGCGGGGCCTCCGATGAGGGTCAGGGTGTCGCCGCCCGGCTCCGGTCGCGGATCGCCCGGAACTCGTTGTCCTCGCGCCAGTTGGGCCACTCCTCGGTGTTCGCGACCGCAAGCCCCACGTCGTAGTACACGGCGAGGTCCTGCAGGGTGCCGGTCACGTCCCAGCCGGGGTCGTACTCGTCCGAGGGCTTGTGGTAGTGCTTCGCGACGTACTCATCGAGCCACGCGCGGCCTGCTTCCACACCGCCCGTTCGCAGGTCCACGCCCGCCTTCGGGTAGATCATCGGTACGCCCTGCTTGGCGAGGTTGAAGTGATCCGAGCGGTAGTACAGGCCCTTCTCCGGAGTGGGCTCGCGAGCGAGCACGCGATCCTGCTTCGCCGCCGCGCGACGCAGGTGCTCGTCGAGCTCGGAGGCGTCGTAGCCGATCACGGCCAGATCTCGCGCCCGGCCGAGAGGCGAGAGGTTGTCCATGTTGAGCCCGCCGGCCATCTGCGCGACCGGCACCGGGGGATTCGTCGCGAAGTACTCGCTGCCGAGCAGGCCGGATTCCTCGGCCGTGACGGCGACGAACATCAGCGACCGCTTCGGTCGCGGCCGCGTCTCGGCGAACGCGCGGCCGATCTCTACCAGAGCCGCCACGCCCGTGGCGTTGTCCGCGGCGCCATTGAAGATCGCGTCGGCTCCATCCTCCGCAACCGGCAGCGTGCCGAGGTGGTCCCAGTGGGCCGTGTACACGAAGATCTCGTCCGGACGCTCGCTGCCACGCACCAGGCCGACGACGTTGTGGGACTCTCCCCGTGCGACGTCGTTGCGAACTCCGACGCTCGCGGTCACGTCGAGCGCTTTGCCGCGGAAGCCGCGCTTCGCCGCCGCGGCCTTCAGCGCCTCGTAGTCCTCGCCCGCCAGCGCAAGCACGCGGCCCGCGGCCTCGTGGGTCACCCAGCCCTCGAGCGCCAAGCGCTGCGCGGCCGGGTTCTCGAGCACGAGGTCGAACTGCGGTTGCGCCGCCCCGTTGCGCACCACCGCCCAGGGGTAGGCGGCCGGCGCCGTCTCGTGGATCACGAACAGACCGGCGGCGCCCTGGCGCAGCGCTTCCTCGAACTTGTAGGTCCAGCGGCCGTAGTAGGTCATGGTGTTGCCGCGGAAGAGCGCCGGGTCCTGCGTGGCGAAGCCCGGGTCGTTGACCAGGACCAGGACGACCTTGCCGCGCACGTCGAGCCCGGCGTAGTCGTCCCAGCCGTACTCGGGCGCGACGATGCCGTAGCCGGCGAACACGACCTCGGCATTCTGGACCCGTGATTCGGGTACGGGGCGCCGGGTCCACACCACCATGTCGTCGGCGTAGCGCAGGGCGAGGTCGCCGCCCTGGCCGCGAAGGTCCATCGTGGCGTCGGCGTGCGTCGTGATCTCGACGAGCGGCACCGGCTGCAGGTAGCTGCCGCCGACCCCGGGTTCGAGTCCGGCCTTGCGGAATTCCTGCTCGATGTACTCGAGCGTTTTCTTCTCGCCCTCGGTGCGCGGCGCGCGCCCCGCGAACTCGTCGGAGGCGAGGCGCTCGATGTGGGCGCGATAGCGGGATTCGGAGAAGTGCGGCGCGACTGGGGTGCTCGCGCGGTCAGGGATGCCGGCGCAGCCGGCGAGCAGGGCGAGAAGGCCCGCGCCGACGGCGCGGGCCAGGATGGCTGGTGTGGTCATCGGCGAAGCGTACCTGCCCGGAGGTCCGGTGTCAGGCCGCTCGCCGTCGGGTCAGAAGCGGTAGATGGCTCCGAGCGCGATGCGGTTCACGTTGACGTCGCCGTTCGCGTCCGAGTCGCCCACGTCGGTGAACTGCTGGAAGTCGAGCCGCACCGTCCAGTCGCCGCGCGTGTAGCCGGTGCCCACGCCCCAGACGAATTCCGTCGAATTGGACGAATCGCTCGCCTGCTCCGACACTCCGTCGATCGAGAGCTGCGCGGTGGCGTCGTTGCCAGCGAAATACACCCCGGCGCGGCCATACACGTCCCAGCCGGAGGAGAACACGGGGAGGATGCCGAGCACCGACACGGTCGGTCCCGAGCTCTCCGCGGTGAGCTGCGCGTTCATCCCGGCGGTTGCCAGGCCGTCGGTGACGGTACCGCTGGCCTTGTACTCGGCGTCGCCGAGGTCCACATAGGCGGCCTCGACGGCGAGATACGGCAGGATCTGGTAGCCGAAGATGATGCCGTAGGTGAAGCCGTCTTCACTGGTTTCGGAACTGCCGTTGATCACCGTGAGGCCGACACCCGCCAGCGAGTCCTCCACCGTCCGGTCGAGATCCCGCTGGTCGAGATCGTACGCATACTGGCCGGCATCGAGGCCGAAGTAGAAGCCCCGCTCGGCGGCAACGGCCGGGGTGCTGACCAGGGCCGCGAGGCTAAGCAGGGCGATCGTGCGCTTCATGACGGATACTCCGTGATTCGAGGTTGAACGCGACCGCCGCCGGGCGGACGGTCGGGGCGAAAGTACCCGAAGTCTAGGGACTCCGAACGAGAGCCGCATCACGGAATGCCGACCCTGCGGCGCCCCTTGGGATCAGGCCGCCACGGCCTCCTCGGCCCTCGCCGATGGAACCGCCTGAGCCGACGGGACCGCGGTGGCCGCCGGAGCCGAGGCGCGGATCAGGTGGTCGAAGGCACCGAGCGCCGCCTTCGAGCCCTCGCCCATTGCAATGATGATCTGCTTGTACGGCACCGTCGTGGCGTCGCCGGCGGCGAACACGCCGGGAAGCGAGGTCTGGCCGCGGGCGTCCACCTCGATTTCCCCGCGCGGGCTCAGCGCGATCGTGCCCTTGAGCCACTCGGTGTTGGGTAGCAGGCCGATCTGCACGAACACCCCCTCGAGCTCGACGCGGTGCGTCTCCTCCGTGACCCGGTCGCGGTAGCTCAGCGCCGTCACCTTGCCGCCAGCGCCGTGCACTTCGGTTGTCAGCGCCGAGACGATCACACGCACGTTCGGCAGGCTGCGCAGCTTGCGCTGCAGAACTTCGTCCGCCCGCAGCTGGGCGTCGAACTCGATCAGCGTGACGTGCCCGACGATGCCCGCGAGGTCGATCGCGGCCTCGACGCCGGAGTTGCCGCCGCCGATCACGGCGACGCGCTTGCCCTTGAACAGCGGTCCGTCGCAGTGCGGGCAATAGGCGACGCCGCGCCCGCGATACTCGCGCTCGCCGGGAACGTTCATCTCGCGCCAGCGGGCACCGGTGGAAAGGATCACGCTACGGCTGCGGAGCGTCGCGCCACTGGCGAGCTTGACGCTCAGGAGGCCGGTTTCGTCGTCCCGCGTCAGTTCCTCGGCTCTCTGCAGGTTCATGATGTCCACGTCGTAGGTCTTGACGTGGTTCTCGAGCTGGGCGGCGAGCTTCGGGCCCTCGGTCTCGGTTACGGAGATGAAGTTCTCTATTCCTAAGGTGTCGAGCACCTGGCCGCCGAAGCGCTCGGTGACGACGCCGGTTCGGATGCCCTTCCGCGCGGCATAGATCGCCGCCGAGGCACCGGCCGGGCCGCCGCCCACGATCAGCATGTCGAACGGGGCCTTCTCGTTGATCTTCGCGGCCTGGCGGGCGCCGGCATTGGTGTCGAGCTTGGCGAGGATCTCCTCGACGGACATCCGGCCCTGGCCGAACGGCTGGCCGTTCAGGTGCACGGTGGGTACGGCCAAGATCTGCCTGGACTCGACCTCCGACTGAAAGAGGGCGCCGTCGATCATGGTTGCGCGCACGCGCGGGTTCAGCACCGCCATCAGGTTCAGCGCCTGTACGACATCCGGGCAGTTCTGGCAGGACAGCGAGATGTACACCTCGAATGCGAGGTCGGCATCGAGCGCCCTGATCTGCTCGATCACCGCGGCGTCGGCCTTCGGGGGGTGACCGCCCGCCTGCAACAGCGCGAGCACCAGCGAGGTGAACTCGTGACCCATCGGGATCCCGGCGAAGCGGATGCCCATGTCCGCGCCGACCCGGCTCACGGTGAACGACGGTGCGCGGACGCTGCCGTCGGCGTCTCGCTGCCGGAGCGTGATCAGCGACGACAGCGTCGCGATCTCCTCTAGCAGTGCGCGCATCTCGCCTGCGGCGTCCGTGCCGTCGAGCGTCGCGACGATCTCGATCGGCTGGGTCATGCGGGCGAGGTAGGCCTGCAGCTGCTGCTTGAGGTTGGCGTCGAGCATTTCAGATCACCGTTGTTCGGAAAATCCCCCTCCCGGCAAGCCGGGAGGGGGACGGGGGACGGGCAATACGTGACTTAAATCTTGCCGACCAGGTCGAGCGACGGGGCCAGCGTCTTGGCGCCCGGCGTCCACTTGGCCGGGCAGACCTCACCCGGGTGCGCGGCGACGTACTGGGCAGCCTGCACCTTGCGGAGCAGTTCCTTGGCGTCGCGGCCGATGCCGAGGTCGTTGATCTCGGCGACCTTGATGACACCCTCGGGATTCACGACGAAGGTGCCGCGCAGCGCCAGGCCCTCTTCCTCGATCAGGACACCGAAGTTGCGGCTGATCGCGTGGGTCGGGTCGCCGACCATCGGGTACTCGATCTTCTTGATCGTGTCCGAGGCGTCGTGCCAGGCCTTGTGAGTGAAGTGGGTGTCGGTCGAGACGCTGTAGATCTCGACGCCGAGCTTCTGGAACTCCTTGTAGAGGTCGGCGACGTCGCCGAGTTCGGTCGGGCAAACGAAGGTGAAGTCGGCGGGGTAGAAGAAGAACACTGACCACTGGCCCTTGAGGTCGGCGTCCGACACCTGCACGAACTCGCCGTTGTGGAAGGCGGTCGCCTTGAAGGGTTTGACGGTCGTATTGATGATCGAGGTCATGTGGGTAGCTCCGTAGATGGTTGGGGACAGGCAATCCGTTCGATGGCGTGAAGGTTAGTCGAGGCTGAGTGGTAGAGCCAATCGATTGATACACTCGAAGTAATAGAAAAAGCCTATGAGCCCCCGCGGCCGAACGGACAGCGGCCCGCGATCCCGCCGTTGTCGAGAGATTCCGGGTTCGCGGATGCCCCGGCTGAATCCGGCGCGACTGCACGGCCCGGCGGTTACACTCCGCCCCAACTGAAAGGCACGCGAATCGGAACCGATGGAGCAGGCGGGAGACGGACTCTGGCAAAAGCTGCGCCGCCGCAAGGTGGTGCAGTGGGGCATCGCCTACAGCGGGGGCGCCTGGGGCTTCCTGCAGGGCGAATACCAGAAGATCGCGGAGTCTTCGACCATCGACTCCAGCACGCACGTGCACAGGGACTCCGGCTTTCCGCGCATCCTCAACTCACCCGCCTCAAGGCCGTGCTCGAGCGCCTCGGCATCCCGGCCTACTGGCGCGAGCACGGCTACCCGCCGCAGTGCCGCGCAGTAGGCCAGCGGGACTTCACCTGTGACTGAGGCCCCATGAAGACCATCATCGAGCCGTTCCGCATCAAGGTGGTCGAGCCGATCCGGCTCACCACGCCCGAAGAACGTCGCAGGCTGCTGGAGGGTGTCGGCTGGAACCTGTTCGGCCTCCACTCGGACGACGTGATAATCGACCTCCTCACCGACTCGGGCACGAGCGCGATGAGCGCCGAGCAGTGGGCTGCGGTGATGCGCGGCGACGAGTCGTACGCGGGCTCGCCGTCCTTCTACCGATTCGAGACGGCGGTGCGCGAGCTGATGCCGTTCAAGCACGTCATCCCTACGCACCAGGGGCGGGCGGCCGAGGCGATCCTGTTCTCGATCGTCGGCGGGCCCGGCAAGCTGATCCCGTCGAACACGCACTTCGACACCACGCGCGGCAACATCGAGGCGACGGGCGCCGAGGCCGTGGACCTCGTAATCCGCGAGGCGCACGACCCGGACGACCTGCACCCGTTCAAGGGCAACATCGACCTCGCGCGGCTGGAGCAGCTGCTGCTCGACTCGGGCGAGCGGATTCCGATCGTGATGCTGACCGTCACCAACAACGCCGGCGGCGGCCAGCCGGTGAGCCTCGAGAACATCCGCGCCACGGCGGAGATTGCCCGGCGCCACGGCAAGCCGCTGATCATCGACGCTTGCCGGTTCGCCGAGAACGCATGGTTCATCAAGTGCCGCGAGCCCGGGCAGGGCGCGCGCAGCGTCAAGGACATCGTCCGCGACATGTTTGCCGTCGCCGACGGCATGACCATGAGCGCCAAGAAGGACGCCTTCGCCAACATCGGCGGCTGGCTGGCCGTGAACGACGACACGCTTGCCGCGGCCGCGCGCAACCGGCTGATCCTCACCGAGGGCTTCCCGACCTACGGCGGCCTCGCCGGTCGCGACCTCGACGCGATCGCCGTTGGCCTCGGCGAGATCGTGGACGAGCAGTACCTGCGCTACCGGGTGCGCACCAACGAGTACATCGGCGAGAAACTTACGGCGCTCGGCGTGCCGATCGTGCGGCCCGTGGGCGGTCACGCGGTGTTCGTGGATGCGCGCCGCTTCCTGCCGCACATTCCTCCGCTCGAGTACCCCGGCCAGTCACTGGCCGTGTCGCTCTACGAGCTCGGCGGTATCCGGGCGTGCGAGATCGGCACCGTGATGTTCGGCCAGAGGCCCGACGGGACCGAGGTGCCGGCCGACATGGACCTCGTGCGCCTCGCGATGCCGCGCCGCGTGTACACGCAGTCGCACGCCGACTATCTCGTCGAGGTGTTCGAGGAGGTCGTGAGACGGCGCGCCTCGCTGCGCGGCCTGCGCATCGTGTCCCAGCCGCCGCAGTTGCGGCATTTCACCGCGCGCTTCGAGCCACTCGGCTGACGGCGACCCGAAACCGAACAGATCGGAGACCGGACGATGATGCGACGAGCCCTGATGATTGCCCTGACAGGGCTGCTACTCGGTGCGTGCGCGAGCCTCCCGAACAAGGATCCCCTGCAGGTGACCGTGGCGGGCATCGAGTCCATCCCGGGCGAGGGAATGGAAATGCGCATGCTGGTCAAGCTGCGCGTGCAGAACCCCAACCAGGCGCCGATCGACTTCTCGGGCGTGTACGTCGAGTTCGACGTGCAGGGCAAGACCTTCGCGACCGGCGTGACCAGCGAGGCCGGCACCCTGCCGGGATTTGGCGAAGTCGTGGTCGCCGTGCCCGTGACGGTGTCGGTCCTGCGCATGGTGCGGCAGGTCGTGGGCGTGCTCGACGGCCAGCCCGTGGACACGATCCGCTACGAAATGAGCGGCAAGCTGAGTAGTGGCGTGTTCAACACCCACCGGTTCGGGGCCAGCGGTGAGTTCGAACTTCCAACGTCCGAGCCAGACCCGATCGGCTGACCTGATCCGCGGGCGCAGGTTCCAGCGATGTCCATTTGGGTCGATGCCGACGCCTGCCCGCGCCCCGTCAAGGAGATCCTGTTCAAAGCGGCCGAGCGCACCGGCATCGACTTGACGCTCGTGGCCAATCACTCCATGGCGGTGCCGAGGCTTCCAAACGTGCGCCTGCTGCAGGTGCAGGGCGGCTTCGATGTCGCCGACCAGGAGATTACGAAGCGCGTCGGGCCCGGTGACCTCGTGATCACGGCGGATATCCCACTCGCGGCCGACGTCATCGCCCGGGGTGCGCAGGCACTTAACCCGCGCGGTGAGATGTACTCGGCCGACACCATCCGCGCGCTGCTCACGATGCGAGATTTCATGGACACGATGCGCGCGAGTGGCGTAGTGACCGGCGGGCCGCCGCCGCTGACCCAGGCCGACCGACAGGCGTTCGCAAGCCAACTCGACCGCTGGCTCGCTCGTCGTCGGTAGTCAGCCCCGCCTGCGCGTCCGGATCGTGCGATGGCGACGGTCCGCGCCCTTCTGCTACCGTGGCCGTGGCCCGACCTGCCGGAACTCGGGTCCTGCGACTCGCCACTCACCCGAAGGAGAACATCATGGGTTTGATCATCAGCTTGATCATCGGCGG
>Ga0209392_1000114_pt1 | contig 15634 bp, 11 predicted proteins | sample PPLLak3cmMay2015_FD_187252 | JGI IMG/M metagenome (GOLD analysis project Ga0209392, IMG submission 187252) | Freshwater sediment microbial communities from Prairie Pothole Lake near Jamestown, North Dakota, USA - PPLs Lake P7 Core (1) Depth... | ecosystem: Environmental > Aquatic > Freshwater >...
ATCCAACTATATGCTGTTGCAGGTTGGATTTACCTGGGCCTATGCAATTACTGATAATTTCTCATTTGGTTTACAACCTACATTTAACTATGCTGCGCTTGAACTGGCACCCAATCCATTAGCTGCTCCAAGTCAGACCAAAGGTTATCCAACAAGCGACAATGCTTCCTCATACGGTTACGGAGGTCAGGCAGGTTTATTTTATGACTCACATAAAGGAATAAAGCTGGGGGTATCTTATAAATCACCACAGTACTTCTCTGAATTCGAGTTTGAGAATACCTATCTGGATGGAAGCGAGGCACCTGAAGTGGCATTCACTATGGATTACCCTGCAATATATTCTGCAGGTATTGGTTATTCCAATAAATTGCTTGATCTGGCTTTGGATTATCGTTATGTGGATTATGAAAGCACAGAAGGCTTTGAGGCTTCCGGTTGGCAAATTGCTCAGGAAGGCCAATTCGCTGGTTTCCCTACAGGCGCGGTAAACGGTTTTGGCTGGGAAAATATTTCTGTGGTTTCTGCCGGTGCCCAATTAAAGCTTATCAATAAATTACCACTTCGTTTTGGATATACCTATAGCGACAATCCGATCAATGAAGAACTCGCTTTCTTCTCAGTTCCTGCCACAGCCGTTATAGAACATGCCTTCCAGTTTGGATTCAGTTATGAATTCAGCAGGGCTTTTGTTTTTGACGCAGTTTACCATTACGGAACCAGCGATGGAAGAACCACCGGTCAGTTGATGAACCCGATGATGATCACAAACGACAACCCGCTTGGAAAGATTCCTCAAAGTATGGTTGCTTATGATATGACCACTTCCATGATCCAGGTTGGTTTAAGGTATAACTGGGGTATAAAAGACAGAGATAAAGATGGTATTGATGACGATGAAGATGCATGTCCTGATACACCGGGTCTTGAGCAGTTCCAGGGCTGTCCTGACAGAGACAATGACGGAGTGGAAGATAACAAGGACAAATGTCCGGATGTTCCCGGATTAATCGAGGCAGCCGGCTGTCCCGATACAGATGGTGACGGAATCAATGACAAAGAAGACCTTTGTCCTGATGTGGCCGGTCTGGAGCAGTTCAATGGCTGCCCTGATACCGACGGTGACGGTGTAATGGATAAAATGGATGAGTGCCCTGAAGAAGCTGGAGCAGTTGACAATAAAGGTTGCCCTTACAAAGATGCTGATGGTGACGGCGTAATGGATAATGTAGACCGTTGTCCAACCGTACCTGGCCCAGCATCTAACCAAGGTTGTCCTGAAGTTTCTGCAGATACACAAAAACAGCTTACAGATTTGGCAAGAGCAATCTACTTTAATACAGGTAAAGCTTCCTTTACTGATGCAACACAGGTTAGATTGATGAAGGTTTCTGAACTGTTGGGTACTCACAAAGACCTTCCTTTCAGAGTTGAAGGGCATACTGACAACACAGGCTCAGACAAGATCAATGATAAATTATCTCAGGATCGTGCCAATGCAGTAATGAAGTATCTGATCGACAATGGATTCCCAGCTGACAAGATAAGAGCTATTGGTTATGGTTCTAAAAATCCGATCAGCGATAATTCAACTAAATTAGGAAGACAAGAAAACCGCAGGGTTGATATTTTTTGGGATAAATAATTTCTGAATACAATTCAAAAAAAAAGCCATCCTTACCGATGGCTTTTTTTTTGACTGTCGATAACTTTTGTTGTTTCATTGTGTAAAGCATTGTATTTTTGAGGTTTAATTTTATCTGTGGAAAATTATATCAATGATCTGAATGAATCGCAGCGCGCTGCGGTTTTACACGAAAATGGCCCTATGATCATCATTGCCGGGGCGGGTTCAGGTAAAACCAGGGTGTTAACAGTGCGGATAGCGCATTTGATGAAGCAAGGGGTTGATCCGTTTAACATTCTGGCCTTAACCTTTACCAACAAAGCGGCCAGGGAGATGAAAAAACGTATTGCAGGAATTGTAGGGCAGAGCGAAGCCAAGAATTTATGGATGGGGACCTTTCACAGTGTCTTTGCCAGAATACTGCGAAGTGAGGGCGAAAAGATCGGTTTTCCATCAAATTTCACCATTTATGATACCCAGGATTCAGTCAGGCTGCTTACATCGATCATCAGTGAGCTGGAACTCGACAAAGAAAAATATAAAGCCAAACAAGTATTTGGAAGGATCTCTCAGTATAAAAACAGTCTGATCACAGTAAAAGCATATTTCAATTCCCCTGAACTGATCGAAGCGGACAGGATGTCGGCCCGGCCAAAAACCGGAGAGATCTATCAACATTATGTGCAGCGTTGTTTTAAAGCAGGTGCTATGGATTTTGATGATCTGCTCCTCCGAACCAATGAATTACTCACCCGTTTTCCTGATGTACTTACCAAATATCAGGACAGATTCCGATATATTCTGGTTGATGAGTATCAGGATACAAATCATTCTCAATATTTGATAGTCAGGGCTTTGGCAGACCGTTTTGAGAATATTTGTGTAGTGGGAGATGACAGCCAGAGCATTTACGCCTTCAGAGGGGCGAATATTCAGAATATCCTGAACTTTCAGCGCGATTACAGCGAGGTCAACATATTCAAACTGGAGCAGAATTACCGCTCTTCAAAGAACATAGTGAATGCTGCCAACAGTGTCATCGGAAATAACAAAAGTAAACTGGATAAAACGATCTGGACCCACAATGAACAGGGAGAAAAGATAAGGATCATGCGCACGCTCTCGGAAGGTGATGAGGGCAGGTTTGTGGCGGGGACCATTTTTGAGAATCAGTTGCAATACCAGTTAAAAAGCAGTGATTTTGCCGTATTGTATAGGACAAATGCCCAATCCAGGGCCATTGAGGATGCCCTGCGAAAAAAAGACATAGATTACCGCATTTACGGGGGGCTGTCTTTTTACCAGAGAAAAGAGATCAAAGATACCCTGGCTTATCTCAGGCTGATACTCAATCCCAGCGATGAGGAGGCCTTAAAGCGCATTATCAACTATCCTGGCCGTGGGATTGGGGATGCAACGGTCAACAGACTTTCTGTACTGGCCAGTGAAACAGACAAATCGATTTTTGAAATACTGGAAAACCTGAATCAGTACCCATCCGGTTTTAACGCCGGTACCAAGAATAAACTCGTAGATTTTTTGATGATGATCAAAAGATTTCAGGCTGAGGCAAAAACGAAAAATGCTTTTGAAGTGACGGAACTTGTTGTAAAACATACCCAGCTGATCCGGGATATTGAAAAGGAGGGAACACCCGAAGCAGTGAGCCGGGTTGAAAACGTTCAGGAATTGTTGAATGGTATCAAGGATTTTATTGTTGAACAGCGGGAAAAGGAGGAAGATGATTCACTGGCCTTCTTTCTTGAGGATGTGGCTCTGGCAACGGATCTGGACAAAGATAAAGACGACAAGCCCAGGGTGAGTCTGATGACCATACACCTGGCAAAAGGACTTGAATTCCCTTATGTTTTTATCGTTGGTCTTGAAGAAAACCTCTTCCCTTCGGCCATGAGCATGAATACAAGAAGTGAGGTGGAAGAAGAGCGCCGTTTGTTTTATGTGGCGCTCACCCGTGCCGAGAAGCAGGTATATTTGTCATACGCCCAGTCCAGATACCGCTGGGGTAAATTGGTGGATTGCGATCCGAGCCGTTTTCTGGAAGAGATCGATGAACGCTATATTGAGCATTTGTCCATGAAACCGGCAGTACATAAGCCGGGCACCTTATTGGACGCAGGGCTTTTTGACGGACCCAATGAGTTGCCGATACGTTTCAGGAAACCCATACGGTACTTACATGATAAGATCACCCCGGGGAACTTCAGGAAGATCGTGAAGATGAACAGGGATCAGGTTCAGGTTCCTGTGGATTTTACACCAACGAGTACCGAGGAGATCATCAGTGAACTCAAGATAGGCGATACGGTGGCCCATTCGAAATTCGGTGAAGGGAAAGTGCTTGATTTAGAAGGTAATGGCAAAGATAAAAAGGCTCAGATCGGCTTTGAATCAGGAGAAGTAAAAAAGCTGCTTCTACAGTTTGCGAAATTGAAAATTATCCGATAAATGGGAAAGTATCCGTGAAATAATTGTTACTTTGCAGGATAAATTTTTTGAATAGATTATGGAAATAGAATACAATTCTGAAAGAGAGCCGCTTATTATACCTGAATACGGTAGGCATATTCAAAAATTGGTAAATCACTGCAAGGCGATTGAGAATGATGAAGAAAGGAATATCATGGCGCGCGCCATCGTGGATGTTATGGGAAACCTGCAGCCACACCTGAGGGATGTGCCTGATTTTCAGCATAAATTATGGGATCAGTTGTTTATTATGTCCAACTATCAGCTTGATGCTGATTCCCCATACCCCAAACCTTCACAGGAAGAACTGAAATCAAAACCACAAAAACTGGAATATCCCAAATCGATCTCAAAATACAGGTTTTATGGTAACAATATTCAGATCATGATCGATACGGCGATCTCATGGGAAGATGGAGAATTGAAGGATGCCCTTATTCTGACTATTGCGAACCATATGAAAAAGAGTTACCTGAACTGGAACAAAGACACGGTTGATGACAGCAGTATCTTAGAGCACCTTCAGGAACTTTCAAAAGGGAAACTCAAGTTCCCTTTTGAAAATAGTGAACTATCCGAAAGCAAGAACCTTTTGAGAAAACAGGCTAACAATAAGTTCAACGACAAGGGCTCCAAACCCAAAAAGATATTTAAAAAGAAGTAATTACTTATAAAATCACATTAAATGGCCATATTTAAAATTGAAGGGGGTCATCAGTTAACAGGAGAAATCATTCCGCAAGGCGCAAAAAATGAGGCCCTTCAGGTAATCTGCGCCACGCTCCTCACTCCTGAAAAGGTAATCATTCACAACATTCCGGACATACACGATGTCAATAAATTAATTTTCATTTTAGGAGAATTAGGCGTCAAAATAAACAGAATTGAAGCCAATACCTATTCCTTTCAGGCTGATCAAGTCGACCTCCGGTACCTGGAATCAGAAAAATTTAAAAAGGATGGAAGCTCTCTGAGGGGATCCATTATGATCGTAGGACCATTGCTGAGCAGATTCGGGAAAGGATATATTCCAAGACCGGGTGGGGACAAGATAGGCAGAAGGCGCTTAGACACCCATTTTGAGGGTTTCATCAATCTGGGAGCCAGATTCCGGTATAATCCGGAGGAACATTTTTACGGAGTTGAGGCCGATAAGCTGAAGGGAACCTATATGCTTTTGGATGAAGCTTCTGTTACCGGAACAGCCAACATTTTGATGGCCGCTGTTATGGCAGAAGGAGAGACTACCATTTACAATGCAGCCTGCGAGCCTTATATACAGCAACTCTGCAAGATGCTCGTGTCTATGGGGTCAAAAATCGAAGGCATAGGAAGCAACAAACTGATCGTACAAGGGGTGAAATCCCTGAAGGGATGTGAGCATACCATACTTCCGGATATGATCGAGATAGGAAGCTGGATCGGTATGGCCGTGATGACCAAATCAGCTCTGACCATTAAAAATGTGAGCTGGGAAAATCTGGGCATGATCCCGACGGTTTTCAGAAAACTCGGAATTCAATTGGAAAAGCAAGGGGACGATATTTTTATTCCTGCCCAGAAAAACTATACCATTCAGAATTTCATGGATGATTCCATTTTAACCATCGCTGATGCACCCTGGCCCGGATTCACACCGGATCTGCTAAGTATCGTTTTGGTAGTGGCAACACAGGCAAACGGCAGTGTACTGATCCATCAAAAGATGTTTGAGAGCAGGTTGTTCTTTGTTGATAAATTAATCGACATGGGCGCAAAAATTATTTTATGTGATCCCCACAGGGCAACCGTAATTGGATTAAATCACCAGTCTGAACTTAGGGGAACCACCATGACCTCACCGGATATCAGGGCAGGTATTTCTTTGCTGATCGCTGCACTGTCGGCAAACGGAACGAGTATCATTCACAATATTGATCAGATTGACCGCGGTTACGAAAAGATAGATGAAAGGCTGAGGGCACTTGGAGCAAAAATTGAGCGGATATCCGGCACATTCTGATTCGAAACAGTTTCCATAAAATGACAATATGGCATAAAGTGTATCTTGGCAATAATTTTGCTAAGAGATACAGTATAATCAATATATTCAATGACAAAAAAACATAAATCTAATAAAAGTGAGGATACCACTTATGACAAGGACTTTTTAGAAGATCAGGTCAAAGGGAATAATGATTTTGAGGAGGAGCAAGATACGGAATCTTGGAAGGATAATGAACAAGGTGAAACGGAAGTTCTTAAAGATCAGATAAATAAAGAAAAAGATAATTTTTTGCGTTTGTTCGCGGAGTTTGAAAATTACAAGAAAAGAACCGGCAAGGAAAGGATTGAACTGTACAGTACAGCAAACAAAGAGCTCATGACGGCTCTGATTCCTGTGCTGGATGATTTTGAGAGGGGCTTAAAAGAACTTGAAAAATCATCGGATCATGCTTTATACGAAGGCATGAAGCTCATTTACAATAAGTTTAAAAACACCTTATTTCAAAAAGGATTAAAGGACCTTGAAGTTAAGCCCGGCGATATTTTTGACGCCGACCTTCACGAGGCCATCTCTCAATTACCGGCAGGTTCAGAAGATATGAAAGGCAAGATTTACGATGTAGTCGAAAAAGGGTATAAGCTGGGGGATACCATCATCAGGTTTCCGAAAGTGGTTACAAGCAATTAATTGGTAGTGGATAATTAAATTCTTTAAACGAGAAGAGCGTATTAATAAAGACAAGAAGATTACCTGATTCTGTCAAAATTGAGAATTGAATGAAAAAAGATTATTATGATATTTTAGGTGTCGGCAAGAATGCTTCCGCTGCAGAGATTAAAAAAGCATACAGGAAGAAGGCTTTGGAAAATCACCCGGACAAAAATCCGGGAGACAAGGCTTCAGAAGAGCGGTTTAAAGAAGCTGCAGAAGCGTATGAGGTGCTTAGTGATGACAATAAAAAGGCCAGATACGATCAATACGGACATGCCGCATTTGAAAATGGTGGATATGGAGGTTTTGGCGGAGGAATGAATATGGAGGACATATTCAGCCAGTTTGGCGATATTTTTGGCGGACATTTTGGCGGAGGCGGATTTGGATTTGGCGGAGGCTCAAGACAAGGAAGGGTAAAAGGAAGTAATCTGAGGATCAGGGTAAAACTGGAACTGCAGGATATGCTCAATGGAGTTGAGAAAAAGGTTAAGGTTAAGCGGATGGTGAAGGCGAAAGGAGTCACCTATAAAACTTGTCCGAGCTGTAATGGCCAGGGCAGCGTAACCCGGATCACCAATACCATTTTGGGAAGAATGCAAACGGCCAGTACTTGTGGCACATGTCAGGGTGCAGGTAAAATTGTAGATCACAGGCCTAAGGAAGCCGATGTCAATGGCATGGTATTTTTAGAGGAAACGGTATCCATTAATATTCCGCCCGGTGTTACAGATGGGGTTCAGCTAAAGGTTTCCGGTAAGGGGAATGATGCGCCTGGCGATGGAATTCCTGGAGATATTCTGGTTGTTGTTCAGGAAGTAGCACATGACAAACTGAAACGGGAGGGAAATAACCTGCATTATGATCTGTATATCAGTTTTTCAGAGGCAGCCTTGGGTACCAGCAAGGAAATCGATACTTTGACAGGAATCGTCAGGTTAAAGGTGGAGCAGGGAACTCAGTCAGGAAAGATACTCCGCTTAAAAGGCAAGGGACTGGAAAGTCTGGAGGGTTATGGCAAAGGGGATCTTTTGGTGCATATCAATGTTTGGACCCCGCAAAAATTGTCCGGAAAGCAACGGGAATTTTTTGAAAGCATGCTTGAAAATGAAAATTTTTTACCGAATCCAACAGATAAGGAGAAGTCCTTTTTTGACAAAGTAAAAGATATGTTCACATAAATATTGACATTTTTTTAATTTCTGGCCTAAAAATTTTAGGCTTTTTCAATTAAAACTAAAAAAAAGTATTATATTTGAGTTGCTGAATTTATTCAGTAACTTTTTCTTTTTCATAGCAATTTTCCCACTTTTGTTTCACAGAAGTGGGTTTTTTTATAAATAATTGATACACAGGAATTTATTTCAGTTATTTAAAAAATATTAAAAATATTTGTTAAAAAGTATCATATACTGAAGATTATATGTAACTTTACAATTCCAAAATTATATTACTTTTATAGTAATATTCTTTTTCATAGCAATTTTCCCACTTTTGTTTTACAAAAGTGGGTTTTTTGATTTTATAAGAAACAGTAGGTCGTCTTATCGCTGCGCGACAAGCGCAGAGGAAAGTCCGGACACCATAGAGTAGCATAGCGGATAACATCCGTCATTCTCTATTTTCGAAATGGGGAATAGGACCAGTGCAACAGAAAGAATGTACAGTTCGGCTGTAGTGAAATCAGGTAAACTCTATGCGGTGCAATGCTAAGTATATTGAAGTTTGAGGGTTACTCGCCCGATTTCAAAGGGTAAGCAGCTACAATTGTAAAGTAATTTACAATGCAGATAAATGATAAGAAGTGTGTGAAAACACACTACAGAATCCGGCTTACAGACCTACTTTTTTTATTTAAACAAAAAGACCTGCCTTTTTTTAACTGATTCTTTATTTATACTTACCTTTTTTTTATTCTTCGGAATTGTTGTGTGCTATGAGCTACTTTCTTTGCAAAATCAAAAAAGCAAGCTTAATTTTTGTATTTTTGTTTTTCATTTTTTATTTACAAAAACTGTTAAATTATAGAGTTTATGATTTTCGATATCGATATGATTAAAAGGGTGTACGGCCAGATGGCTGAAAGGGTGGATACCGCCCGTACCCTGGTTAAAAAACCGCTCACTTTAGCTGAAAAGATCTTATATAGTCACCTTTGGGAAGGAAATCCCACCAAAGTTTTTAAGCGAAATGTGGATTATGTGGATTTTGCACCTGACAGAATTGCTTGCCAGGATGCAACGGCGCAAATGGCTTTGCTTCAATTTATGCAGGCCGGAAGGAAGACGGTTGCTGTGCCTACCACGGTTCATTGTGACCACCTCATTCAGGCAAAAATAGGTGCTGATGCAGATCTGCAGCATGCCATCAACAGCAGCAGCGAAGTATTTCAGTTCCTGGCTTCTGTTTCTAATAAATACGGGATAGGTTTCTGGAAACCGGGGGCGGGTATCATACACCAGGTCGTGTTGGAGAACTACGCATTTCCCGGTGGAATGATGATAGGAACGGATTCCCATACGGTTAATGCCGGTGGTTTGGGTATGATCGCAATTGGTGTTGGGGGTGCGGATGCAGTAGATGTAATGGCAGGTATGGCCTGGGAATTAAAATTTCCAAAATTGATCGGGGTTAAACTAACGGGTAAATTAAGCGGATGGACCGCACCAAAAGATGTGATCCTCAAAGTGGCAGGTATTTTAACTGTTGAAGGGGGTACCGGAGCGATAATCGAATATTTTGGTGATGGCGCAGTTTCACTGTCGGCAACAGGTAAAGGAACCATTTGCAATATGGGTGCCGAAGTTGGGGCGACCACCTCGACTTTTGGATATGATGCCTCCATGGAAAGATATTTAAGAGCTACCGGAAGGGATGAAGTTGCTGATGAAGCCAATAAGATCGCGGCCTATTTAACAGGCGATCCTGAAGTATATGCACAACCTGAAAAGTATTTTGATCGGGTAATTGAAATAGATCTTTCTGAACTTGCCCCTCATATCAACGGTCCATTTACTCCGGATCTCGCAACTCCGGTCAATGAAATCGGCGCAAAGGCAAAAGCCAACGGCTGGCCTCTTGAAGTGGAATGGGGTTTAATAGGTTCCTGTACCAATTCTTCTTACGAAGATCTTTCCCGGGCAGCCTCTATTGCCCGTCAGGCACTGGAAAAGAAACTGGTGGCAAAAGCAGAATTTGGCATCAATCCGGGTTCTGAACAGGTGCGGTACACCGCAGAAAGAGATGGCATACTGCAGACCTTCGAACAGCTGGAAGCAAAAATATTTACCAATGCCTGCGGACCCTGTATCGGTCAGTGGGACCGAAAGGATGCCGATAAGCAGGGTAAAAATACGATCATACACTCCTTTAACCGAAATTTTTCAAAACGGGCAGACGGTAATCCCAATACCCATGCTTTTGTGGCATCACCTGAAATGGTGGCCGCTGTGGCCATATCCGGCAGATTGGATTTCAATCCGATAACCGATAAACTTATCAATCAAGAGGGTAAAGAAGTCATGTTCGACGAACCAAGCGGATTTGAGCTGCCTCCAAAAGGTTTTGCCGTGGAAGACCCCGGATATGTTGCCCCTTCAAAAGACGGCTCTTCGGTTACGGTACATGTACAGCCGGATTCAAAGAGACTGCAGCTACTGGATTCGTTTATACCCATTGGTAAAGAAGTAAAAGGAGCGAAATTACTTATAAAAGCTTTCGGCAAGTGCACCACAGACCATATCTCCATGGCCGGACCCTGGTTGAAATACAGGGGACACCTGGATAATATCTCAAATAACCTGCTCATTGGCGCTGTGAATGCTTTTAATAAAGAAACCAACAAGGTTAAAAATCAGCTGACCGGAGAATATGGGCCTGTTCCCGACACGGCCAGAGCATATAAAAAAGCCGGTATCTATTCCATTGTTGTGGGTGATCATAATTACGGTGAAGGATCTTCAAGAGAACATGCCGCTATGGAGCCAAGACATCTTGGTGTAGCAGCAGTAATTGTAAAATCCTTTGCCCGAATCCACGAGACAAACCTGAAAAAACAGGGTATGCTCGGTCTGACGTTTGCAAATGAGGCAGATTATGACAATATTCGGGAAGATGATACCCTTAATTTTACAGACCTCGATCAGTTTGCACCGAACAAACAACTGACTCTGGAGGCTGTGCATAAAGATGGTAGCAGGGACCTGATCAAATTGAACCATACCTATAATGACAATCAGATAGAATGGTTTTTGGAGGGTAGCGCCCTGAATCTTATCAAGAAGCAAAATGCCTGATTCTGAAAAACTCTCCGGAAGGGGAGTTTTTTTTTGAATTGGTTGATTTTGTTTGAGCTAAACACAATTATAATTTGTATGGTTGGTGATTTGTCTTTATGTCACTTTTATTTCATCGCCATGCTTGCTGTTTCTTTACATTTGTTGCGTATTTCTGAAATGAATTAACCGGCAGAGGACTATAAACCAAAAAAGACATTGTCATGAATTTTATCAAAAAGAACTGGTCGAACATACTGTTTTTCCTTTTTATTATTTTTTTGTTTACTCCTTATGGCTTGCCGGTCAAGTCATTTCTGATAAGACAGGTTGCTTTCGTCACAACCCGCTTACTTCCCGTTGAAACCAAACTCGACGAAAGAGTGGCTTTGAGTAAATACGATTGGGAGCTGGTCGATGTAAACGGAAGCCCAATAAACCTGGCCGACTTTAAAAACAGGGTAGTGGTAATAAACATCTGGGCTACCTGGTGCCCTCCATGCATAGCCGAGATGCCAAGTTTTCAAAGATTGTACAAAGTATTCGAAGGGAATACGGAAGTTGTGTTTTTGTTCGTTGCTAACGATGAGGTGGACAAAGTAAAAAATTTCCTGGACAAAAAAGGGTATGAGCTGCCTGTGTATTTTTCAGTGGGTCAGGTGCCTGCTGAGCTTAGTTCAGGGTCATTACCAACAACATATATATTGAACAGACAGGGCCAGATTGTGGTTAATAAAGTGGGAGCTCTGGATTGGTCCAGCTCAAAAATCAAGGCACTGATCGAGGGGCTTATATAGAAAAAATGCTGCCGGCGGCAGCATTTTTATCAACTAAATAAACCCGATTACCTTATGATTCTTTTTGAATTCTTAAAGGCAATAAATAAATTTCTCCTGCACGGCTAACATTTGGACTGATCTTATGATAATTTAATTTACCCTTGATATAGTCCTCAGCATTCTCGTTTTCGGAATTCACTGAAATAACAACAATTTCACTCTTTTCATTGATCATAAAAAGAACTTCTGCCGTACACTGATCTTTTGTTAATTGAAAAGGACAATTTTTCCCGATCAATTCCATTAGTTCAGCTCTTAATTTTGCGTTTGGATTCGCCGGAGACGCGGTTGAGGTCGATACATTCATTGCGAAAAGTGCAATGGCAATGGCTAAAATTTTTAAACTTTTCATGGTATAGATATTTAGATTAGACATATTAAAGGACGTCAATATGTGATCTGTTGTTACACAAGGAAAAGTTAAAAAATAGATATTTAAGATATGTTTAACATATATGATAATATTTATATTAAAAAATTGAAGACATTAACAAATATTTGGGAAAAATAATATATATTTGAATAGTTAAGGATCCCATTACCTTATAGACTTTGTTTAAAGCAGATAACAGAATTGTTGTCTGCTTTTTTTTGTAAACAAATAGGATATTATAACAACCTGATATACTTTTCTTTACACAATTTTATGTATGCATGTTTAACAGACTGAGGATGATTCTGCACCCTTTTTTAATTTCACTTTCAGTGATGGTAAGGGGAGGTGTAATCCTTACGGCCCTGGGTTCGAACAATAACCAGAAAAGCACCAAACCCTCCTGTAAGGCACCAAGAATCACCTTATCCGCCAATTCTTTGTTTTTAAGGATCAGCGCGAGCATCAGGCCCCGGCCTCTGATCTCACCGATAGACTCATGTACCAAAAGTTTTCTGATAAGCTGTTCCTTTTCCAGGCTTGCGTCCATGAGAGAGGAATTCAGCAGGGTTTCAATGGTGGCAAGGCCCGCGGCAGCGATTACCGGATGGCCACCAAAGGTCGTAATATGTCCTAATTTAGGATGGTCTTTGAGCAGATTCATGTGCTTATGCGAAGAGATAAAGGCACCAATGGGCATTCCACCGCCCAATCCCTTGCCGGTGATCACCATATCCGGAACAACACCGTAGTTCTCGAAACCAAACAATTTGCCTGTTCTGCCAATTCCGGTTTGTATCTCATCCAGAATGAACAGGGCACCTACTTGTTCGCACTTCTTTTTTACCTGAACAAAGTAATCATTGACGGGCTCTATGAGGCCGGCCCCGCCCTGAATAGTTTCCAGGATCACAGCGGCTGTTTTGTTTGTGATTCTGTTGAGGTCTGCCAAATTGTTGAATTCAATAAATTCAGTTCCCGGTATAAGGGGTCGGAAAGCCCTGTTTTGTTCTTCTTTTCCGCATACGCTCATTGCGCCCTGGGTGTTGCCGTGGTAGGCATTGTGAGCTGCGATTATTTCATGCCTGCCGGTAACCCTTTTCGCCAGTTTTAATGCACCTTCTGTTGCTTCAGTACCTGAATTGGTCAAATAAACACAATTCAGGGTTTTGGGCAAATGATCGGCCAGGATCTTGCAGAGTTTTAGCGGTGCCTCTTGTACAAATTCACCATACACCATGACGTGCATATATTTTCCGGCCTGCTTTCTTACAGCAGATACAATTTTTGGATGGCCATGTCCCAGGGTATTTGCAGATACTCCGGCCACGAAATCGAGGTATTTTTTATTGTCAGTATCATAAATATAGCAGCCTTTGGCCTTGCTTATTTCGAGTCCGAGCGGATGCGGACTGGTTTGCGCCTGATATTTAAGAAAGTCGGGTCTCATTTTTTTGGAATTTTCCTGTCTTTTCATTCATGCTGATCCCATGAATTGGTTTCTATCGGGCGCAGCTTCACTGTAGGTTCAATGTATAAAAATATCATCTTTTGTCTTGGGCCGCTCGTCTTCCCTCCAGATGAACCCGCGTAATTTTCTTACATTCTCAGGCAATTTTGACGGAGGGTATGTTTCCCCATCTGGGAGTGTCATGAATTTGGCACTTTGTATCTCACCGTTATCCAGGGTAAAGCGGATGGAGCTGCAGGTCGTTTTATCGATACCGATCAGTTCCTTATTCTCATTTCTTACGTAATGGATTATTTCGCCGTTACCAATGACATCTGCAATTTTCAGATCGTTGTCTTCAAATTTGCCTAAAATGTCCCTGCCCTTGATCTGGTTGAAACCCAGGGAATCTTTTTGAATGATAAAGGCATCCTTTAATACCTTTATGCTGTCCAGTTTTTCTGTTTTCACATCAGAGAGCAACTGAATATGCGCCCCGGTGATCTGGCTTTCTTTTGCCCACAAAACAGGGAGTTTAAACATTTGTGTCAAACCGTTCTCCTGGTTGGAATGTATCGAGTCACATTTACCACTGAGATCACTTTTGAAAAACTTTACGTTGTGATAGGCCCTGATGATTCTTTTTTCAGGTTTACCCGTTAACAGCAGGGTATCTCCATGAATGAACAGGGAATCGGCATTGGTGTTTGTAATGGCATAGGCTCTTTGAACGGCAAAGGCAGAATCTTTCTTTTCAAAGTATTCGGCGTAACCTCCTCTGAGAACCATGTTACTTATTGTATCGGTGATCTGTATATTTTTAGTGGCGGAGGCGAATCCGGTGGCCCGGTTGTAAAAAAGGCTGTCGGCAATGATCTCCCTGTCGTTATATTTGATGATTGCATTTTTAGTAAAATGGGATATGTTGTTTTTCGTATCATAGAACCCTTTTTCACAATAAATACTGTTCTTTTTACTTGTGATAGTCGTAGGCCCGAACAGATACGCGGTACCGTGGTTGGTGAAATAATCCAGATGATTAGATTCCAGCACGTAATCCGGGTTTGTGATCACCACATCAGACAGCGCCTGGTATTTATTCGTTTCCAGGTAATAATAGCCTGCCCTGCTTTTAAGCACGTTTTTCTCATCTTTCAGGGTGCCGTTATTCCGGTAATAAATGGTTTGCGTAGTGCGGTCAAAGTGCAGGGTATCTGTTGTAAGCTGCATTTTCGGGTCGGTCAGAACTACAGATCCCCAGGACAATGCCTTTTGTGAATTGCCATTGTATTCGGTGTATTCACTTGTCTGCCGGATCGTATCTCCCTGGTTGAGAACCACATTTCCGTAAGCTTTGATATAATTTTGATTGGTAAAGTGTACAGCTTTGGTACACTGCAGTGTGATTCCTTCATGCCGCACAAAAACGTTGCCTAACAGGATGGTGGCACCCGGTAACCTTTCCTCGTCAATGGTAGAATTGTCGGAGTGTACTATTTCTATCCTTCTGGTTTGTGCAGAAGTGCTCAAGAAAAAAACAGTAAAACAAATAAATAATATGACGGATTTCAACGGCACGAATTTGCATCAAAAGTAAGGAAAATGTGAAATAAAAAAGGCAAAGCACAAGCGCTCTGCCTTTTTTTATAGTTTAAATCTCGATTAAAGTACAATGGTTTGTGTGCGGTCGGGGCCAACAGAAACCATTCTTACAGGCACTTCAACAAAATCTTCGATGAATTCAATATATTTTTTCAGGCTTTCCGGCAGAGAAGTTCCATCTTTGATGCCCGTAAGATCCTCTTTCCAGCCCGGAAAAGACTTGTAAACAGCCTGTACATTTTCCGGGTCTATATTATATGGAAAATGCGTGATCTCTTTGCCTT
>Ga0209392_1000116_pt1 | contig 15518 bp, 16 predicted proteins | sample PPLLak3cmMay2015_FD_187252 | JGI IMG/M metagenome (GOLD analysis project Ga0209392, IMG submission 187252) | Freshwater sediment microbial communities from Prairie Pothole Lake near Jamestown, North Dakota, USA - PPLs Lake P7 Core (1) Depth... | ecosystem: Environmental > Aquatic > Freshwater >...
CGCGCGCTGCTCGCGCGCCATGAAGTGGAGTTGGCGCCCTGCGACCTCAACCAGATCGCCGGGGATGCGGTGGCCATCCTGCGTGGAGAGGCGCGGCGGCGCGGCGTCACGCTCGAATTTGCGCCGGATGCCCGGGCCCCCGATGTACGCGGCGATCCGGTGCAACTGCAGCAGGTGATCATCGCGCTGGCGCTGAACGCCTTCGACGCGAGCGCCGACCTGCCGGAGGGCGAACGGCGCGTGCGGATCGGCACCGGCGACGCGGGGGACGACGTCGCGCTGGCGGTGCGGGACTTCGGCGCGGGCATCGCGGAATCCGATCTGCCCCGCGTTTTCGACTCGTTCTTCACGACCAAGGATCAGGGCATGGGGCTCGGGCTGTCGATCGCCCGCACGATCGTCGACTCGCACGGCGGTAGCATATCGGTCGCCAATGCGGAGCCCGGGGCCGAGTTCCGTGTCGCGCTGCCGCGGGTGGCGCAAGCCTCCGCCCTGCATGACCCGAAGGCAACGTGACCGAACCCATCATCCACATCGTTGACGACGACGAGTCGCTGCGCAGCGCCTTGCAGCGGCTGCTTGCCGTCGCCGGCTACCGTGTACGGACGTATGGCTCCGCGGGCGAGTTCCTGCTTGACCCGCCCCGCGATTCGCCGGGCTGCCTGCTGCTCGACCTGCGCATGCCCGGGCCGTCGGGACTGGATCTGCAGGAAGCACTGGAGCGCCAGGGTTTGCTGCTGCCCGTGGTCTTTTTGACCGGACACGGCGACCTCAAGGCCGGCGTGCGCGCGATGAAGGCCGGCGCCGTGGACTTCCTGACGAAGCCGGTCGAGCGCGACACCCTGCTCGCCGCCGTCGCCCGCGCGCTGCAAGCGGATGTCGAGCGGCGCACGGCACGCTCGGCCGATCACGCCCTGCGCCGCCGATTGGACTCGCTGACGCCGCGAGAGCGCGAAGTGTTCGACCGCGTCGCCGCTGGCCGGCTGAACAAGCAGATCGCCGACGACCTTGGCATCGCGGAGCGGACGGTCAAGGCGCAACGTGCCAGCGTGATGGCCAAGCTGGGCGCGAGTACCGCGGCGGACCTCGGCCGCATCGCCGCCGAGCTGCGACGCCTCAGCACCTGAAGCTTGGCTGCACCAAGGGGCAGAGCCGCCTGCCCCGCAGCACGATGCCGCCCTCAGCCGGCCGGACGCACCATCTGGTGCAATGGCCGCATCTCACGAACATCCTGATCTGGTCCAGCGCCACGGCCGCGTGGTGATCCTGGTGGAGGACGACGCCGGACTGCGCGCCGCCCTCGAGCGCATGTTGCGTACGGCCGGGTTCGAAGCGCAGGCATACGCCGACGCGGAGGCCGCGCTCGCCGATCGCACCGTCGACTGGGCCGATTGCATGGTCATCGACGCCGGGCTGCCCGCACTCTCCGGCTTCGATCTTCTGCAACGGCTCCGCGATCGGGGCGTGACCGCCCCCGCCGTCGTCATTTCGGCGCAAGACGAACAACGCCTGCGCCGCGAAGCCGAGCGCCGCGGCGTGACGCACTTTCTGGCCAAGCCCTTTCTCGGCAGCGCTCTGCTCCGACTGCTCGACGGCGTGATCGGCAACCGCGCCGCGGGCAGCGGGATCCGCCTGTCCTGACGCGCCCATCGCGGCCGCATTGCCCCAAAGGGCATGCCTGTCTGCATCAACTGCCGATGTGCGCGCGCCGGCGCACGACCACCATCGTTCCGAGCGATTGCGCAGCACGGGGCTCGTCTGCCCGCGCGACCGAGAGCGCATCGCTGGACGCCGATCGCCGGCGCCTGGGTGGGGTAAGCAGTCGACGAACACAACGAGAGGAGTCCGCCAGCATGGCAAAGACCACTGCGACCAAGTCAAAGCGCAAGCCGAACTTCCTGATTCTGTGGGGAGACGACATCGGGCAGTCCAACATCAGCGCGTTCAGCAACGGATTGATGGGCTACCGCACGCCCAACATCGACCGCATCGCCGCCGAGGGCGTGCTGTTCACCGACTACTACGCCGAGCAGAGCTGCACCGCGGGCCGCGCTTCGTTCATCACCGGCCAGTGCGGGCTGCGCACGGGTCTCACCAAGGTCGGATTGCCGGGCGCGCCGCTGGGCATGGCCGCCGAGGATCCGAACATCCCGGAGTTGCTCAAGCCGCATGGATACGTCACCGGGCAGTTCGGCAAGAACCACTTCGGCGACCGTGACGAGCACCTGCCCACGATGCACGGCTTCGACGAGTTCTTCGGCAACCTGTACCACCTAAACGCCGAAGAGGAGCCCGAGAACGCCGATTACCCCGATCCCAAGGAGTTCCCCGAGTTCCGCAAGAAGTACGGGCCACGCGGCGTGATGCACTGCTGGGCCGACGGCAAGGGCGGGCAGAAGATCACCAACACCGGGCCGCTCACCAAGGAGCGGATGAAGACGATCGACCAGGAGTTCCTCAAGGGGGCCAAGCGCTTCATCAAGGCGGCTGCGAAGGAGGACAAGCCGTTCTTCGTGTGGTTCAACACCTCGCACATGCACTTCCGCACGCACATCGAGGACCGCATCCGCGGCCAGGCCGGACGCTGGCAGTCGGAGTATCACGACTGCATGGTCGAGCACGACAAGCACATCGGCGAGATGCTCGACCTCCTAGACGAGCTGGGCATCGCCGACAACACCATGGTGATGTACAGCACCGACAACGGACCGCACATGAACACCTGGCCGGATGCCGGGATGACTCCGTTCCGCAACGAGAAGAACTCCATGTGGGAAGGCGCGTTCCGCGTGCCGGCCATGGTCCGCTGGCCTGGCGTCATCAAGCCCGGCACGGTCAGCAACGAGATCGTCAGCCACCTCGACTGGCTGCCGACCATCCTCGACGGCGCCGGCGATCCGGACGTCAAGGAAAAGCTGAAGAAGGGGCTCAAGGCCGGGCGCAAGACCTTCAAGGTGCACCTGGACGGCCACAGCCTGATGCCGTACTTCACCGGCAAGACCGCCAAGCATGCGCGCAAGGGCTTCCTGTACTTCACCGACGACGGCGACCTTGCATGCCTGCGGTACGACAACTGGAAGTTCGTGTTCCTCGAGCAGCGCTGCCGCGGAACCCTGCAGGTCTGGGCAGAGCCGATGGTGCCCTTGCGTCTGCCCAAGATCTTCAACCTGCGCACGGATCCGTACGAGCGCGCCGACATCACTTCAAACACGTACTACGACTGGATGATCGATCGCGCGTACATGCTGGTGCCGGCGCAGTCGCTGGTGGGCGAGTTCCTGGCCACGTTCAAGCAGTTTCCGCCACGGCAGAAGGCGGCGAGCTTCAGCGTGGACCAGGTGATGGAGAAGATGGCCGAGGGCGCCGGAGGCGCCGGGCACTAGTCGAGTGGGCGGCCGCCGCGGCGGCCGCCCCGACGTGCACGCTCAGATGCAATCGCCCGCCTCACCCCGGCTCGACGCGGCCGTTGCCGCCAAGGCGCCACCGCGCTTTCACCTGCTCGCCAAGCCCTCGGGCTCGACCTGCAACATCGACTGCAAGTACTGCTTCTTCCTGTCCAAGGAGGCGCTGTACCCGGACGAGAAACACCGGATGTCTCCGGCAACCCTGGAGACTTACCTGAAGCAACTGCTCGAGTCCCACCGCACGCCGGAAGTCACGGTCGCATGGCAGGGCGGCGAGCCGACGCTGATGGGCCTCGACTTCTTCCGCCGCGCGGTGGCGATCGTCGAGCGCCACCGCCGCGCGGGCCAGGTCGTCCAGCACACGTTCCAGACGAACGGGGTGGCGCTGGATGACGACTGGTGCGCGTTCTTCAAGGAGCACGGCTTTCTCGTCGGCCTCTCGGTCGACGGCCCGCGGGACCTGCACGACACCTACCGCGTCACGCGCAATGGCAAGGGCACCTTCGACCTGGTCATGCAGGCCTGGCGCCGCCTACGTGCTCACGGCGTGGAGTGCAACGTCCTGTGCACCGTGAACGCCGCGAACCAAGACCACGGCCGCCGCGTCTACCAGTTCTTCCGCGACGAACTTGGCGCAGCTTGGATCCAGTTCATCCCGATCGTCGAGCGCGCCACCGCGGAGACGATCGACATAGCGAACCTCGGCTGGAGCGCCGGCCCGCGGGCCAAGCGGCTTCTCTACACGCAAACGGGCTCGCTCGTTACCAAGCGCTCCGTGGGCGGCGAGCAATACGGGCGCTTCCTCGTCGACGTGTTCGAGGAATGGGTGCGGCGCGACATCGGCCGCGTCTACGTGCAGATGTTCGACGTCACGCTCGAGGCCTACTTCGGACGCCACCTCTTGTGCATCCACGCGCCCACCTGCGGGTACGGCCCGGCCCTCGAGCACAACGGTGATCTGTACGCCTGCGATCACTTCGTCGAGCCTCGTTTCAAGCTCGGCAACATCCACGAGACGCACATGCTGGAAATGGTTGCGTCGCCCCGCCAGCGGGCGTTCGGCCAGAGCAAGCGCGACTCGCTGACGCGACAATGCCAGCAATGCGACGTGCGCCCGCTGTGCAACGGCGGCTGCCCGAAGGACCGGTTCGGTGCCTCGGACGACGGACAACCGGGGCATAACTACCTGTGTGCGGGGCTGCATCTCTTCTACACACACACCCGCCCGGCGATGCAGGCCATGGGACAGCTTCACCAGAGCGGACGCGCCCCCGCGGAAGCCATGCAGTGGATCGCTGCGCAGGACCGCCAGCGCGGCCCGCAGGCGCCGTGCAGTTGCGGCAGTGGCCGCGCACTCGGCGATTGCCATGGCAGCCGGCGAGCCGCATCGGCGGACGGACTGCCGCGCGCGACTGCCGGTACTGGCGCCTAGCGCTGCCGACCGGCGCCGTGCCTGCCCCAAAGGGCAGGGTGCGCTGCACCGGGTGACGATGTGTCGGCCGCTTGAATCCAGAAGGATGCAGCCTGTCCGTCGCGCCCTTTGCGGCGGAACACACATTCACGAGGGAACCGCATGAATTGGAACAGACACATCGCCCGACTCGGCGCACCGCTGCTTGCGGCGCTTGTCGCGGCGCCCGGATGGGCACAGCAGCCAGCGACGGCCGCACCCGCCCAGGCGGCGGTCAACCCGGTTGCGCCCGAAGCGATCCAGGCGCTGAAGACCATGGGGACATACCTGCAGACCCTGCAGCGCTTCTCCGTGACCACGCGGGTCACCGGTGAGCGCGTGCTGGCGGACGGCCAGAAGCTGCAGCACTCTGCCAAGGCCGCGATGGACGTGGCGCGGCCGAACCGCCTGCGCGCCCGCATCACCACGCCGCGCGGGGATCGCGAACTGATCTTCAACGGCAAGGTAGCGGCGCTGTACACGCCGGCGCAGAAGTACTACTCGAGCGCGGAGCTGGACGACACAGTGACCGGCCTGGTGCGACGCCTGCAACAGCGTTACGGCATCGAAGTGCCGCTTGCCGACCTCTTCCTGTGGGGCACCCCGGATGCGCCGCTGGATGGGTTCGAATCCGCTATGAACGCCGGCCAGGACTTCGTTGGGGACGACCTGTGCGACCACTATGCGTTCCGGCAGGGTTCGCTCGACTGGCAGGTGTGGATCAAGGCCGGCAGCCAACCGCTGCCGCGCCGATTGGTGATCACGAACCGCGCCGACGACGCGCGCCCGCAGTCGGTTTCGGTGATCGAATGGAACCTCAAACCGGCGTTCAAGGACGCGATCTTCACGTTCGTGCCGCCGCCCGGCGCGCAGCGCGTCGAACTGGTTCCGCTGAAGACTCGATAGAGGAGCACTCGAATGACGACCCTGATCCGACTGCTCGCGGTAGCGCTGACCGGCGCGCTCCTCGCGACCGTAGTGCAGCCCGCGGCTGAAGCGGCTGGCGACAAGCGTGGTGGTGGCGCCCGGGCCGGCGGCGGTGGCGGTGCCAAGGCCAAGCCGCAGGTCAACAACAACAACCGTGACGCACGCTCGAACAACGTCCGCAGTACCAGCGTGAGCAACGTGAACAACAACGTCAACGTCAACAGGAACGTCAACGTGAACGTCGACGCCGACCGGCGCGGCTGTTGCAACAACGGCTGGGACAACGACTATCACCCGGTCGCCACGGCAGCGGCGGTCACGGCGACCGTCGCGGTCACCTCGGCGGTGATCGGCTCGATCGTCAACGCGCCCCCGCCCGGCTGCGTGCCGGTCAGTTACGGCGGCATGGTCTACCAGCAGTGCGGGGGGACCTGGTACGCACCGCAGGGACCGCAGTACATCGTCGTCGCGCCGCCCTACTGATCGTCCCGCCGGCAGGCCGCCCGCGCGCGGCCGGCGGCCTGCCTTCGCATGAAGCTCCGTTCCCGCTGCCACCGGGCCAGGCCGGTCGCGCGCCGCGCGCCTCCGACCCGCTGCGCGGTGGCGATCGTGGCGTCGGCTGGAACTTCCGCCTGGCGGAAGAACCGCGGCGGCGGCCGATCTTCATCACGCGTACGCGGCTGATGCTTCGCTACCTGTCCTCGCCCTGCGCTCACGGCACGGCGGTCGGCCTCGCCGCCAGCCATTGAGGATCCGAGATGACGAATTCGCACGTGCCTGACTTCGACCTGACCCGTGGCGACGTCCTGTTCCGGCTGCAGCGCCGCCTCGGCCTCGTTCCGGCCAGCGGCTCCGGAGCGGTGCGCCGCGCGGTGTTCTGGACGCTGTTCGGCTGGCTGCCGATTGCCGCCTGGGCTTATGCCACCCATCGCGCGCTGCCCGGCGACGGTGCCGAGCCCCTGATGGCGCACTTCGGCGTGCACGCGCGGTTGCTGCTTGCCGTACCGCTCCTGATTCTGGCGGAGGCCCCGGCCAACGAGCTCACCGCGCGTCTTCTGCGGCAGTTCATCGTGGCCGGCGTTGTGACCGAGGCCGGGCGCAACTCGTACGTGGACGCGGTGCAGCGCGCCACGCGGTGGCGCGATGCTGCGTGGCCGTGGCTCGTGGCGCTCGCTATCGTCATCGCTCTAGGGACGTACTCGCTGAGCAGCGCGCGCAGTCATGAGCTCGAGTGGGCGGGCGCCGGGGTCGAGGGTCCGGGCTTCGGCGGGTATTGGTACGTTTATGTGGGACGCACGATCTTCCTGACGCTGGTGCTCAGCTGGATCTGGCGCATTTTCCTACTGACGGGTCTGTTCGCCCGCATCGCACGCCTTGACCTCGTCCTGGTGCCCAGCCACGCGGATCGCGCGGGCGGTCTCGCGTTCATGGAGCGGCTGCCGGCGGTATTCGCTCCTCTCGCGCTCGCCGTGTCGGTCGTGCTCGCGTCCCAATGGGCGCACGACGCCGTGTATCACGGTCTGACGCTGGCTTCGGTGAAGATCGAGATGATGGTCTTCATCGCGCTGTGCGTCGCTGTCTTCAGCGCTCCGCTACTGGTCTTCCGCGGCCCGCTGAAGCGGGCGCGCAGCCAGGCCTTGCTCGACTACGGCGCACTCGTCGGCCGCCAGGGCGCGCTGGTGCACACGCGCTGGATCGAACGCCGCCCGATTGATGACCAACCGCTGCTCGATTCGCCCGAGCTCGGACCCGTGGCCGACACGAACGCGCTGTATGACGCGGTCAAGGCCATGCGCACGATTCCGCTCGGAAAGGCCTCGGTGATGCCGGTCGTGATCGCGGCTGCGCTGCCGCTGCTCGCCGCGCTAGCCCTGCAGGTGCCCGTCGCCGACTTGCTCAAAGGGCTGCTGAACGCCGTCCTCTGACAATGTGACCCTGTTTACACGCGTCCGTTCTTACCGTTTCCCATTGGCGTCCTCCATGGTCGGAATGAGCGAATCACAAACAACGAAGGAGACTTCATGGCAGTGCAAGGAATTTCCTGGTCCGGCGTGTTCGTGAGGATTGCGCTCGCGATCGTCCTCGTGCTGGCAACCTACAACCCGAGTGGTCACTCGTTCTACCACTGGCTGACGGAGCCGCCGCTCGGCGTCACCGGCGTCAAGGCGCTGCTCGGAGTAATCCTGCTGATCGGCTGGGCAATCTGTCTGCGTACCGCAGCCGTCGCGCTGGGCTGGCTCGGCGTGGTTCTCGGGGCTGCCCTGCTCGCGGCGACCGCGTGGGTGTTCGTCGACATGAAGTGGATCGAGCTCGCCAATCCGACGGCGGTCGCGTGGCTTGCGCTGCTCATCCTCGGAACGATCCTCGGCCTCGGTCTGTCCTGGTCTTTAGTGCGTGCGCGCCTGACCGGGCAGGTCGAAGTTCAGTAAAAGTTTGTGATCCGTTCGCGCTCCTGGCGCTTTGGCCGAAAGCACCTTCCCTTGCGGCCGCTTCGCGACCCGGAGCCGCCTCCCAGAATCTGCGAAAGCAGTCATCGGCGAGCGATTCCCGTCGCCCCGGAACGCGGACGGCAATCCTTCTCGTTCGAGCTTCGGCACTGGCTACGGAGTGAGCATTGACACGCACCGACGAGCGCTCCGTCTACCTGGATCGTTCGCGCCCAAGCCAGGAACAGCGAAACTCGAAGTGAACCGTTCGCTGGCCCAACAAAATTCGCTCACGAGTTCCACAAGTAGAAATCAAGGTGAGATCCATGAAAAAGACTGCATCTTTCTTCGCTTTCGGGTGTGCGCTCGCCATTTCGGCGGCTGCGCATGCGCAAGCTCAGACAACTTCCCCTGTGAATGTGACGCCGGAAACCTACATCCGTGCAGAGACCGATCGACAGTTCGCCGAGATCGTGAAGATGGCCGGGGGCGTCAATCGCTTCTATCACTTCCGCAGCCCCACGCCCCTCGACAAGCAAAACGTCGTGCGCATGAACAAGGACACGCTCTACTCCATGGGCGTTGTCGATACGTCCAAGGGCGCGACGATTACAGTCCCGAAACTGCCAAAAGGTCGCTACGCGTCGGTGTATCTGGTGGACAACGACCACTACACGCCCTTCGTAATCTACACGGCAGGCACGCACAACTTGCCGAAGGACACCAAATACCTGGCGCTGGGCATCCGCATCCAGGTGTTCAATCCGAAGGACCCGCAAGAAGTCGCCTTGGTGAACAAGCTGCAGGATAAGTTCATCATCAAGGCCAACAGCGCCGATCCATTGCCCGCGTTCAAGTGGGATCTTGCGTCGCTGAAGACCTTAACGGCGCAGTACGAAAAGGATTCAGCGCAATACAGCAGTTGGAAGGGGATGCAGGGGCCGCGCGGCAAGGTTGACGAAAAGACCCGTCACATCGCGGCAGCAGCGGCCTGGGGGCTCTTCCCCGAATGGGATGCCACCTACCTGAACTACAGCGGGGGCCATGATCCAAAGGTTTGCCACAAGGCCACCTACACGGTGCCGGAAAACAAGGCTTTCTGGTCCATCACCGTGTACGGCAACGACGGCTTCATGAAGGACGAGAACAACATTGTCAATTCCTCGAACGTGAAGCTGAATGCCGACGGTACGGCCACCGTGTATTTCGGATCGAAGGACTTATGTGGTGACGTTCCGAACCGGCTGGATGTGACCGAGGGCTGGAACTTCCTCATGCGAATCTATCGTCCTGGTGCGTCCGTTCGTGATGGTAGCTATACGCTGCCTAAGGCAGTGGCAGTCAAGTAATCGCAAGGTCGTGTGAGTGACGGGGCCAAGGGGCCGACTAATTCCAAGTTAGATTGCACGGTACCCCGCCGGTCACATGTGCGATTCGCTCTCTCACAAAGACGCGCAGTTTCGCGATTATGGCCGCAGTCTGGGTGTTATCTGTCCTCGCCTGCTCAGTCGTCTGCTGGGTGCTTTGGCATGCTCGCCTTTGCTTCGGCTCAACGGCACTCCCACGTTCCAACGTCGCCCGACGGCAGATCGGCTCGGCGGCCTGTTCAGGATGCCGGTTCACACGAGGCGATGTGCATGAGCACACTGACGGCCTGAACCGGTGGAGCGAGCGCTGGTTGGAGCCTCCTGCAGAACGTTGGCGACCCGGACTCCGACAGCGGGTATGGTGCGTCAGGTGTAAGCATCGGGTACGGCGTTAACCCGGGCGGCATCAGTTCGGTCTATTGGCTAATCAGCGGCTTCAGTTCGGGCTACGGCGGCGCGATGGACAACCTGGTTGACTACATCAAGCTGCTAGCTGTAGAGGCCCGAGACGCGGGGCAACGTGCGCCCGAGCCCGGCACGCTCACCCTTCTCGGCCTCGGTCTCGCCGGGCTGGCTGCCTCGCGCAGACGCAAGCAGTAATCGGCGATACCTGACCACGGCCCCGCTCAAGCAGCGGGGCTTTTTGTTTGTGCGAACGACCGCTCTTGAGCGAATTTTGTCAAGCTGGCGACCGGCCGCTGCTGGCCGCTGAGCGACCTTCCCTCAATTGGCGCATCGCGACCCGATGCGGACTTCAGCGGCTCCAGAAAGCGGCCGTCGACTTCATGCCGCAAGCGGACACTCTCGCGCCAAACTGCCCTTCGGAATGAGCGCCACTCTCAAGATTGGAAGACTTGTTCGACCTTGATGTTGCGGCCTCTCGGCGCTTCCTCACGGCCGAAGGATAAGACCCAGGTTTGGCCGCCGGGCCGGCCTAGCGTTTCCTGAGTGCACAGATCGGACCTCCTTAGCGGCTGATGCCGTGGCCAGGTTATGGGGCACCGACCCACCACCATCAAGTGGCCAGATGGCCAATTTATGGGGCAAAACGCACCAATTCCAAGCGCCTCAGAGCGCCGCAGGACCGTCACAGGTCACCCCCGAGGGCGTTCGAAATTACTATGCGCCATCACCATGCTCGCGCTGGTGGCGCTGGTGGATTTTCTGTCGCATATGGCGCGGCGGCAGCGCGCGCGCTGAAGTCCAACGAATCCGAAACACAACAATCGTCAGGAGGTTACGCGATGGAGTCCGGTGCGAAGTGGGCCTCGTTCATCATCGGCGTCGTGCTGCTGATGACCGCAGCCGTGGTGGGCGTCAAGGACTGGTGGGCTGGCGGACCGATCGGCTGGACGACGGTCATTACGCTGGCCGTGCTGGGCACGCTGGCCATTGCCGTCGGGCTGTCGCGTGCACCGATCGATCCGCGCGCCGCACGCGAGGCCCGCGCCCGCGCGCGCGCCTCGGCGGGCGACGATGCCGGGGTCGATTGATCCGCAGGTGACGGTAGCGCGTGGCACACTCGCCGACGCCCGGCCCAGATCCGGTCGCCGCAACCCACCCCTGAGGAGACATCGATGCTGACGACGGAGAAGTCGGCCGACTACGTGAAGCGTTGGGTCGCCGCGTTCGAGTCGAAGGACCTCGAGCACGTACTGGCCTTCTACAGCGACGACGTGATCTTCCATTCCCCGCTGATTGCGCGGCTGAGCCATGACCCCAGCGGCACCGTGCAGGGCAAGGCGGCGCTGCGTGCGTACGTGAAGAAAGGCTTCGAGGTGTTCGACCACATCAAGTTCACCGTGCTTGATGTGCTGCGCGGCGTCGACAGTATTGCGATCCACTACCAGGGCATCACGGACACCCATGTCATCGAGGTGCTGTTCTTCGACAAGGACGGCATGGTCCGCGAGTCGTACGTGCACTACGCGTCGGCCTGATTGGCAACAGAGTTCCAGCAGTCCATCCCGTAAGCTAGCCAGGTGCGACGCTGACAACCTCAAGACAGCCTTCGGCGGCACCTAAGCAAGTCAGCGGATAGATCACAGAAAGACGTCCGCTTCGAAGATGATCGGCTATCAGGCGGACGCGTCAGCTCATGGCCGGACAGCGACCTTTCGCTAATCGGCGCTTCGCGACCCAAAGGCGTCATTGCTCTGCATTGAGTCCAGGCGTGGATTCGACCCTCTCCTGACGCTCGATGCCTAAGGCGGGCTGCCTGGCTCAGCAGCAGCAGAACACTCACGGTAAGGCGTCTGCCGAACAACAGGGCGGTCAGGACCGGCTCACCGCGCTGGGGGAGGCGGTCGGGCGGTCGGAGTCGCCATCAGGCTCCACAGCAGCCGGCCGGCCGGCGGTCGGAAGATGTCCGAATGGGAACCACCGTCCGTGCCGGGCGCGCGGAAACGGATCAGCCGGGTGGCATCGAGGTACAGCAGCGGCGCGGTCGGATCGTGATCGCCCTCGATCGTGCCTTCGTCGTCGACGGCCGCGCAGCTGACCTGCGCACCTGCGTACCGGCGGCAGAACGACCTGTAATAGCGATGATTGCCGGCGAAGTCCGCCCACACGATCGTCTTCGAGGCCTGGTCGTACCGCGATGCGGTCAGCACGATCGAACGCGCGCGGTCGCAGTCGTCCGGGAAGTGGACGTCCTCATACCCGTATCGCTGCTCCGGGTCGAACCGCTTCAGCGAGAAGGCGGCCTGGAACCCGATCACCCGTTCGATCGTGCCCGTTGGTCGTGTGTAGGGGCCGGCGTGCCTGCGGATCGCAGGTCCGATGCAGGTCGCCGTGGTAGCGGTGCGCGCGCCGAAACTGTGGGTGATCCAGGTAACGGGCACGCGTTCCGACAGCGGCAGCAGCACGTCGTCGGTCAGCACGCCAACCCAGGTCAGCCCCAGGATGTCGGCAAGATCGGCGATGTTGCCGTACGCAACGAGTTCGAGCAGCGGATCGAACCAGCGACCCGACCATGGGCCGGTCCAGGTGATGCCGACGAAGAGCGGCCGGAAGTCCGTCGGCGCAGCGAGCCTGATCGCGCGCATCAGCGAGTTGAAGTTGCGGACGGCTTCCTCCTGGGTCGTCCGCCAGCCCATCATCGCCACCACGATGTGCGTGGGTCGATCGGCGACGACATCCGCGTCCAGCGACCGCTTCAGGGCGTCGATCGCCGTCCAGCTGTCGGCGAAGGCGCCGCGATAGGCCGGCCAGTGCCCGATGTGCGGAAGCGGGCGGCCATCGCAGAAGGGGACCAGGGCCGGCCCGTCGCCCTGGTACGCGCTGAACAGCGCGCAGTTGTTATCGCCCTGCGGCCGACCGCGGTAGCGGATCACCTGCGACACGAACGGCACCCGATCGGTCTCGTGAAACGCCGTGCCGTTCGCTCGACCATCGCGCAACTGGTCGATCAGCCGCAGCATGGAATGGCCGGCCGGCTTCAAACGCTCGACGCGCAGGTCGCTGCCCCTCATCAGCGCACTGCGCTCACCCGTCTCGATGCCGACCACATAGCCCGGGCAGTCGAGCGCGATCTCGGAGGGGTAATAGACGGCGACGTGGCCCTGCGACGCAAAGAAGTCCCCGGTCGTGAGCGCGGCCTCGGCATCACCGTAGTAGCGCGGATGACTGCAGGCGCCAAGCGCGGCAACCAAGGCCAGACCGGCAAGGCCTGTCCTGCGTGCGCTGCAGACCCACATCGGAACTCCCGATGGTCGACTCGGGCGCGACAGCCCGCCGGCTGCACGGCCCGGGTGCGACAAAAACCAACTCACCCGTCTGCAGTGAAGTCCAGATTCGGCTGCTGCCCCTTGCGCCCGGTCAACGCCCGCCTTGTCGCGCGACCGGCGGAAGACCCACTCGACCACGCCAGCCCGGCCATCCGCAATGGTTGACGGTCCGCGACAGCGATCCGTTCCGAGTGCGCTGCCAGTTTTCGAAGCGTGCTTTCTCGCTCTTCAGATCTGGACGAAGACGGTGGCTGCATGCGGGCGAAGCGGCACGGGGAGCCGAAGTCCGCAGTCGGTCAAGGCGAGAGACGGCGCGCGGAACGACATCCAGCCTGGCACAACACCGGTCACTTCGAGTTTGTGCGATCTGATTCCTCGATTTCCAGAAACTCAAATGTACCGAGCCTATGCAAGGTGTCGGATGGCATGAGATCGAACAACTCGCCTCGTCGCTTGGCGATCATTGTGCAGTGCTTCTCTGTGAGTTCTTCGAGGATGAGCGTCTGTTCTGTATCGCCCCCAATGAGGCTGGAGCCTCGCCTTGGCTCTACCAGCTTTCGCCCAGGTAGTGACCCGTCTGCCACCAGCGCCTCGAAGGCAGAGAGCTTCTTATCCGTGTACCAGACAAACAAGATCGGCGCCGCGTCGAACGGCGAGAAGGAAATTGAGACTAGCGCCCACAGGTACGAACCAGCGAGAGCGGGGTCTTCCTCGCTGATGAAGAAGTAGTCGTTGGTGCTTCCATCGCACTCACGAACAAACAGCTTCCGAGCTTCCTTGGTCTTGCTTGTCGCGTTAAGCGAAAGGACTGCGTACATGCCCCGATCGGCATCAAGCGCAGTTACGGTCCAACAGTACGGCTTGACCGTAACTTCGTTGGTATTCCACTCGCTATTCAGTGCAGACAGCAGGGAGCTACACCAAATTCCATTTAGAGGAAGCGCAGATGCCTTGTCCCCTAGAGGTCGGTCGGAGTAAACGGGCCGGCATGAAGCACCGGCGAGAAGACCGCAAAGAAACAGAACGAGGAGCTGCCGCGCTCTCATCGCCTACTGGCACCAATTGCGAACGACCGGCAATCGTGAACGGCTAAAGGCGTACGCATGAGTCTCACACTACTCGTTCTCGCCAAATCGCTTTGACTGAGGTCACGGTACAGCTTCGGACCGTCCGCTCTCAGCGCGAGCGATGCCGGCTGTCATGAACACCCCCGCTAGTGCCCGTCCAAGCACAGAGCTGCCTTCAGGCAGATCACCAGCAACGGCAAGACGGCCGCCTCTGGCCGCGTAGCGACCTTCACTCGACGGTCGCTTCGCGACCCAGAGCTGACTTCAGCGATGCCTGAAAGCCCGGGCAACTTCGGCTTGGCGCGGACATACGTCGTCGTGCAGTTCTCGAGCCGAAGCCGCCTGCGATCGATTCGGAGGGCAGATGAATCCGGGGAAAGCCGGTGCTTCCGCGCGGGAGTTACTGATGGAGCGCTTCGAGCGCCGCTTTCGGGTCCGAAGCCACGATCTTGAGCAGAGCCCTGGCGGCCCCCGTCGGCCGAGTCCGTTGCTGTTCCCAATTCTGCAGAGTCCGCAGGTTCACGCCGATGAGCTTTGCGAACTGGGCCTGACTGATATCGGCCGCTTCCCGGATCGCTCGAACGTCGGGCTCACTCAGCCTTGTCACCCGTACGCCGGCCACCGACTTTCCTGCCATGTGGCGCTTCATCTCGCGAACTCCGCGCACGAGCTTGTCGAAGTCTTGCTTATCCATCTGCGATTTCCTTCATCAGTGTCGCCAGAACCTTCAACTGCTGCGGCGTCAGATCTTCGCGGTCAGCCTTCAAGTAACCATGAATTAAGTAGATGCGGTCAACCGAAAGCTGAAAGTAGTAGATCACCCGCGCGCCGCCGCGCTTGCCCCGGCCCGACGCTGCCCAGCGCAGCTTTCGCAGTCCATGCGTGCCACGGATAACATCCCCGGCGGTGGGAGTCAGCAGCAAGAAACGCTGTAGGGCTCGAAGCTCGTCGTCCGTCCAGTTCTGCTCTCGAAAGCGGACGAAGGGCGTGAGCTCAACGAAGACCATAACAGTCAATATACGCTTCTAGCGTATACGCGGCAAGCGTAGGCTGCCGACGTCGGCAGAGATTTCCTGTGTCTGCTTACCGGCCATCTGACAGCCCCGTGCGGAAGACGGCTCCTGGCCGGACAGCGACCTTCGGCGTGTC
>Ga0209392_1000117_pt1 | contig 15489 bp, 13 predicted proteins | sample PPLLak3cmMay2015_FD_187252 | JGI IMG/M metagenome (GOLD analysis project Ga0209392, IMG submission 187252) | Freshwater sediment microbial communities from Prairie Pothole Lake near Jamestown, North Dakota, USA - PPLs Lake P7 Core (1) Depth... | ecosystem: Environmental > Aquatic > Freshwater >...
CAGTTTTTCATACCTGATCCATTCGATTCTACCGGTCTTATCAGGAATGGGAGATCCATGCGGGTCTATTTTGGGAAAACCTAATATCGCATCCATCTTTTCAAAAAAAACAGGTGACTGCAAATGCTCAATCTGCTCTGCAATTTCATGCACTTCTTCCCATCCAAACCCCATTTTTTGCACTAAAAACATTTCTGTTAACCTGTGCTTTCGTATGATAAGCCCTGCTTCTTTTTTCCCTTTTTCAGTGAGCCTGAGTGGTTTGTAACTTTCATATAAAACCAACTTTTTCTCCGCTAATTTCTTCATCATACTGTTAACAGTAGGCATTTTAATGCCCAAATGCCTGCTCAGTTCGTTGGCGCTTACCTCCCCCTTTTCTGAAGACAAATTAAAAAGTGCTTTCAGGTAGTTTTCCTCCGTATAAGAATTCATTCGGTAAAGTTAATCAATAAGTTCAGTGCTGATAAAGCTCAACAACGGCAAATATTATATTTTTTGTTAGATTAGCCTAAGTTATTATTTTTGTATATCTTAGTTTGATAGATATATGAAGAAGTTTTTGATCATATTAATAAGTATTTCAATAACAATAGTCCTGTTACAGGCATGTTCGAAAATATATCCTGGCGCCCCTGCGGATAATGAAATTCTGGATGGACCCATTGAGGGATTGAATTTTGAGCAGCATAAAATTTTCTTAGCTGGTGACGTAGCTTTTAATGATGAAATATTTACAACCCAAACTGGCCTCGGATCCATTTTTGTTGCTACCAGTTGCGGGAGTTGCCATGCTGGGGATGGAAAGGGACATCCATTTACCACACTTACCAGGTTTGGTCAGACAGACAGTACCGGCAATAAATTTCTACACCTGGGCGGACCACAACTTCAAAACAGGGCAGTACCCGGATTTATACCGGAGCAAATACCCATTGGAGCTACTTCTGCCAGGTTTACACCTCCGGCTAATACAGGTTTAGGTTTTATCGAACTTGTTTCAGATTCAGATATCCTGTCCATGGCCGATCCCAATGATCTTGATGGTGATGGCATTTCCGGTGTTCCAAACTGGATTGCACTGCCTTCATTTATTTCTCCCAATACCAATTCAATCAGCCAAAATGGAAAATATATACACCGTTTTGGAAAAAAGGCTGCGGCATTTAACTTATTACACCAAACGGCCAATGCCTATAACCAGGATATGGGCATTACTTCTACATTTGAACCGACGGATGTTTATTCCGGACTGGATATAGACCCGGAAGTATCTGATCTAACTATACGCAATGTGGTTTTTTACCTGCAAACATTAAAGGAACCCCTGCCCCGTAATGAAGAAAAATCAGATTTCATCCAGGGTAAAAACCTCTTTGTAAATATCGGTTGTGAAAAATGCCACAAGCAAACACTAAAAACTGGGTATTCGGCCATAGCTCCCTTATCAGATAAACAATTTCATCCATACACAGATTTGCTACTGCATGATATGGGCAATGCACTGGATGATGGATATACAGAAGGTAGTGCTAAAACTTCTGAATGGAGAACGCCTCCTTTATGGGGTTTGGGCCTTTCCCCCAATTCGCAGGGAGGAAATTTTTTTCTGATGCACGATGGCAGAGCGAAGAGTATTGAAGAAGCGATTCAATTGCACGGAGGTGAATCTTTGTCAAGTAAAAATAAATTTAACCTACTCACGGCAGTCGAGAAAAAAGCTGTTCTCTTTTTTTTAAATTCTTTGTAAGATATGGACAGGAAAGATTTTATCAAGGTCTGTTATTTTTCCTGCATGGGTGGTGCCGGGATGTCCGCTTTATTACAAAGCTGTGGTATCAGCAGGCAGTATAGCAGTAAAATCGTTGGAGATGAACTCATCATTCCGGTTAGTGAATTTAAAAACAATAAGAAGAGCCAGGACCAATTCATAAAATATATGATTGTACAGAATGATATTTTACAATTCCCAATCTGTATTTACAGGTTATCAGAAATGGAATATACTGCCTTATGGATGCAGTGTACACACCAGGGGACGGAGTTACAGGTTTTTGGCGATAAGTTACAATGTCCTGCACATGGCAGTGAATTCACCAATAAGGGTAATGTGCAAAACGGACCGGCAGAAATGAAATTACGGACCTTCCCTATAAGCATTGATAAGGATCAGATAAGGATATCATTAAAAGCAAGATGAGAAAATATTATATCATATTAATTTGTATACTGTTTTACAGTCATTCTTCTGTTGCACAAATTGATCCGCTTTTATTGAAACGTGTATCCATAGATACCGTTAAGAAAACAATGAATATGGATGCCGTATACAATCGCCCATTTGTAACAGCAGGTAAATTGCCTGTTTCATTGGGTGGATATATGGAGGCCAATTGGCAAAAACTTACCACAAATGGCGTATCAGAGGGCCACCAGTTTCAGTTCAGGAGAATGACCCTGTTTGTTGCTTCCACGATTGGAAAGCGCCTTAAATTTTTAAGTGAGATCGAATTTGAAGATGGCGCAAAAGTAATATCCATTGAATTTGCAGCACTGGATATTGAATTTTATCCAATGTTGAATTTAAGGGGGGGCATCATATTAAATCCAATCGGCGCCTTCAATCAAAACCACGATGGACCAAAATGGGAATTTGTTGACAGGCCCATTTCAGCTACACAAATGCTTCCTGCAACATGGAGCAATGCCGGATTTGGACTCTATGGCAAACATTATGATGGGGATTGGATGTTTGGCTATGAAGCATATCTCACGGGCAATTTTGACAATTCAATCATTGATAATACTGAAAACAAAACATTTCTTCCGGCATCTAAAAATAACCCTACCCGCTTTGAGGATATCAACAGTGGCTTACCCCTGTTTACCGGAAAAGTTGCTGCCAGGAATAACAGGATTGGAGAAATAGGGATTTCATATATGGGTGGTGTGTATAATAAATTTCAGATCGATGGACTTCAGGTGGATGACAAACGAAGAGCAGATGTATTTGCATTGGATTTTAATAGCACTATTCAATCATTGCAAACATTTATTACCGGTGAGTGGGCCTGGATAAAAGTAAATGTACCTTCTACTTATTCGCAGCAGTATGGAAATAAACAGCAGGGTGGTTTTTTGGATATTGTCCAGCCTGTTCTGAAAAGGAATATGTTAGGCTGGAAGGATGCAACGCTGAACCTCGCCATTCGATTTGAATATGTAGACTGGAATGTTGGAAAATTCACTGATACAGGTGGAAATATTTCCGAAGACATCTGGAGCATTGTTCCGGCTATTAGTTTCAGACCAACGGCACAAACTGTATTTCGTTTAAATTACCGGTATATGCAGCAAAAAGATCTTCTGGGGAATCCACCTGCAAAAACCGGTGGGTTCCAATTTGGGCTTAGCACCTATTTTTAATTTTCGAAGTTCAAAAATAAACACTGGTGAAAGTTTAAACTTTATAGTGCAAACTTCTCCCCTTCCTTATTGATTTTGTAAAATTTATTTCCCTCAATTAACAGCGCCTCTGATTTTCCTTTGGCATGAGGTGTATCTGTATTAAAAAGTTTGCCATTATACCATGAACTAACGGTATCGGCTACCGGAGTATGGCCGGTTACCACATGGTCTATTCTGAATTTTTTCAGTGTGGAGTCCAGTATCTGTGGAATAGCTGTTCGATCTCCCGTGTAATAGCCCCTGTACCAGAAAGGGCCTGCATCAGAATACAATATATCAGTTTCAAGATTTGGATATGCAAAGGTTGTATCGGCATAAAAAGGCCGTGCCAGTGAATTCATTTCCGTAATGGGCAACTCGATATTATTCACCTGGCGGGAAACACCACCATGAACAAACATTACGCCGCCGATTCTTTCCATTACGTTTTTGGTACGCAGCCAACGGCCTAACTCTGAATTAGCTCCAAAGAGCGTATTATAGTCTACATTCATCAATGCCGCATTTTCCATGTACTTTGGATGTACATAACGCAGATCGGCCGACATATTCATGATCTCATGGTTGCCCAATATAAAATGTACATATCCGCCGGCTTTTTTGGCTTTATCCTCCAGGGCATAAATTAACCAGAGAACTTCAGTTACCTGGCTGCCGCGATCAAAAAAATCACCGGCCAGAACCAGGTGACCATCTCCGTAAGTCCATTCAAATTTTTCATCAATAACTTTTCCGGCCTGCAGCAATTTGCGAAAAGCATCAAAACTCCCTTCAATATCAGAGATCACAAACTGGCGGCTTACTTTCTTATATTCGCTCTTCTCATTGGTCAGTTTATCTTTTAATATTACCTGGAATGTTGTGCCGGGAATGTCTGTATTTACTGTCAATAAAATTTTCTTTCTGTCAGCCAAAACCATACTGTCCTGCTTCAACGTTTTATTTCCATTTTCACCCGCAAAAGATTTAACATACACTTTTTCCGCGGTGTAAAGAACATAAGGGCCGTCGTTTAATAATGAATAGTTTTCCATAATGATGGAATGCTTTTTTTGCTGTTCCGGTAATAAAAAACTCAACAGCAATACTGGTAATGCTAATAAGGCCCATTTTTTCATCTTAAAAAAATTAATAGGTAAGCTCAAAATCGTTGATAATAAATGTACTCCTTGTTTTTTGAATATCCATAAAATTTGTGCCGGGCTGTTACATGTACATGGCTCAAGACGGGATTCCCGAAATATAGGGTTGCAAGGAAACAGGTCAGTTCAAAATTTTCACATTTTAAATAAAATCAAAAGCTTATCATGTATTGAAGTTCACCTGATTTGATGCTTCATAAATGCCTGGTTTTCAGCTCCATTATTTTTTCAGGAGCAGCATTTTTTCCGGATCCCAGAACATAGGCGAATTTTGATAATAGCTATCATTACACAAGAGGGCTGGTGCTGCTGCCCTGTAACCAAAGACCGCATCCTCAGCCACTTTCCCATTTTTTCTGATGGCGGTAAAGAAATTATTCATGTGATCATACGGACCGCCTTTATAGCCTTTTTCCGCTTCAAAAGTAATGGATTCAGGTCCCTGCATTTTTTTGCGATCGGATATTTCCTGGCCGGCAGTTTTTAATTTTTCAATATAAAAGGGATCATCTGAATTCATGCTTTGATTGCGCTTCAGCGTTACACTATCCCAGGTTATATCCATGGCCCCTTCACTACCAACTAATTTCAGGTAGGTGGTACCACTGGTTCCATCCACAAAATTGCATCGCAGTGATAAGTTGAAAGCAGGATGTACAGCAGCTTTGGGATAATCAAATGTGCCTAATAAAACATCCGGCACTTCGCGGCCATCGTTCCAGTAACGCAACCCACCGGAGGCATATACTTTATTGGGACCATATGAATCTGTGATAAAATGCAGGCTTGAGAAAAGATGTACGAAAAGGTCGCCAGCCATGCCCGTTCCATAATCCGTATAATTTCTCCATCGGAAGAATCGCATTGCATCGAAGCTGCGTTTGTTGGTATTGCTTACATATGTGTCCCAATCTACCGTCTGTGCCGATGCATCCGCCGGAATGGGATATTGCCATACTGAAACAGGATCACGACGGGCCCAAAAGCCTTCGGCATAATTCAACTGACCAATGGCGCCGTCTTTCAATAATTCTTTTGCTTTTTCATTTCCCAAAGAAGAAACACCCTGGCTGCCGACCTGGAAAATCTTCCCGGTTTCTTTTTGTGCCTTGATGACCGCAGGTCCTTCGGCAACACTATGCACCATGGGTTTTTCGCAATAGACATGCTTACCGGCACGCATGGCATCAATACTAATCTGCTGGTGCCAATGATCAGGTGTGGCAACGATCACTGCATCGATATCTTTTCTGTTGAGTAATTCTTTATAACTTTTTGTAGTGAACAGATCAGCACCCCACCTGGATTTAGCTTCCTTGAGACGGCCATCATAGAGATCACAAACCGCAACGAGCTTAACCCCCGGAACCATGAGTGCCGTTTTGGTATCCTCCACACCCATTCCGCCTGCACCTATAAGTCCCAGGTTGATATTATCCAGGTTACTGAACCCGTTGTCTCTTTTCAAAATGGCGAAAGAGGGTGGCTGATTTTCAGATGCAGTTGCCAGTGCGGGTACTGCAAGTGCAGCAGCTGAGAAGGAAAACTGTTGCAGGAACTTTCTCCTGGAAGACGATTGTTTCTTATTCATGAAGGATTTTTATTTTTCGTATGGCCGCTAAAATATGTTTCAAAAATGGAATTTACATCATTCAATTTGTTTTTTGATGAGCAGGACACCGATTCTTTTTAATCGGGAGTTCCCGGATATTCCCATATTTATCTTAAAGCTTGAAATTAGATCGAAAAACACTTCTTTTTTGGGTTAATTTCATCAATGTAAATGGAAAAAGGAAAGGTAAAAAAATTGCTATGAGTGAAAGATTGACAAATCAAATTTTACAGAAACAACGGTTACTTGAAAAAGTGCCGCCCAATGAAGCTATTGCCGAATGGGCCAGCAGGTTGGTTTGCCTTTTATATCCTGAATTATCCGATTGTCAGTTTGATACGGAAGAAAAGATCAACGCTGCATTCCAAAAGCTCCAAATAGAACTTTCGGCGATGCTGAATGCCACTAAGGCTTGCTGCAATTGTAATAATGAAGAGATTGCCGCTGAATTCTTTTACCAGGTTCCGGAATTGTACCGGCTATTAAATACCGATGTGGATGCGATTTTATCAGGCGATCCTGCAGCAAAAAGTGAATTTGAAGTGATCCGGGCCTATCCCGGTTTTTATGCACTTTGCTTTTACAGGATAGCTCATCTTTTACTGACCTTGCAGGTTCCTTTGCTGCCCAGGATTTTGACCGAATATGCCCATTCCAAAACAGGCATCGACATTCATCCAGGTGCTGAGATTGGAGAATATTTTATGATTGATCATGGCACGGGTGTGGTGATAGGTGAAACCACCCGTATAGGCAAGCGGGTAAAAATATACCAGGGAGTTACGCTTGGGGCGCTTAGTGTGGATAAACAGATGGCATCTGTAAAAAGACATCCAACCATTGAGGATGATGTTATCCTGTACTCTAACGCTACCATACTTGGCGGAGAAACGGTTGTGGGCCATAACAGTGTTATTGGTGGCAACGTTTGGCTTACAAAGAGCGTACCGCCAGGTTCATTGGTCTACCATAATCCGGAGATAACCGTAGTCGAAGGCAAAACTTTAAAATATTCCTGATGGCTGGTATTGCAGATTTAATTGGCAACACTCCCCTTGTTGAAATATTACGGCTTAACGAAAACAAAGGCGTAAAATTTTATGCTAAACTGGAAGGTAAAAATCCCGGCGGAAGTGTAAAAGACAGGCCGGCATACAATATGATCAAATCAGCTATTGAACGTGGTGATCTTAAGCCCGGCATGAAACTGATTGAAGCTACCAGTGGTAACACCGGGATTGGCATGGCACTGGTTGCTACGCTTTTCAATGTTGAAATTGAACTTGCTCTACCGGCTAATTCTACCAGGGAAAGAGTGATTACCATGGAAGCATATGGTGCAAAAGTTACTTTACTTGAAAGCATTGAAAAATGCCGTGACTATGCCGAAGAAAAAGCCGCCACCGGAAAATATTTCTTACTTAACCAATTTTCTAACCCGGATAATTACTTAGCCCATTATAAAACAACTGGTCCCGAAATATGGCGAGATACCGCTGGCAAAGTAACCCATTTTGTGAGTTCCATGGGCACAACGGGCACCATCATGGGTGTATCCCGATACCTGAAAGAGAAAAATCCGGCTATCCAAATTGTAGGTTGTCAGCCAACTGAGGACTCTTCGATCCCCGGCATAAGAAGATGGACACCGGAATATGTTCCTAAAATTTATTCTCCGGAAAGAGTGGACCGGATCATGGATATTTCTCAAACGGAAGCGGTTGCCATGACCCGCCGACTGGCCAGGGAAGAGGGCATTTTTGCAGGCATGAGCAGTGGCGGGGCTGCTTCGGCAGCTATCAGGCTGAGCAAAGAACTAACCGAAGGATTGATCGTTTTCATTGCCTGCGATTTGGGCGACAGGTACCTCAGCAGCGACTTGTTTGGCTAATGCTTATCCCTTCTTTACATGCCCGACGTAAAAATCAGCCTAAAATGTAATCCTTAAAAAACTGATCTACGTCAAAAAAAAACCTAATATCAATCAGCTATTTGGATTACTTAATGAATGTATATTAGTAGCGGATACACTACAAAAAATTATATGCATCAATTTCTGATTCCTGTAGATTTCTCAGACGCATCTGCCCACGCGTTACGATTTGCATATTCGCTCAACAAATATTTTTTTGCCCGGCTTCAGATCTTACATCTTTTTGATGTACCGATAACTTCCGGAGATGATTCGGAACTTTATCTTAAAAATTATGAAGCTTATCGAAAGAGTTTTGATGATGAACTCTGGGATTTTGTAAAAACAAATAAAGGTGAGTTCCATTATGAAACCGAAGTGTTCTCTACATCCGGTGGTCATTACCAGGGAATCATTGAGTTTGCGCGCAAGCACCATTCGGAACTGATCATCATTGGCCATAAAGGAGCGGGCGGCTTGAGGAGATGGCTGTTTGGCAGCGTATCAAGATACCTGCTGACGCACCCGCCTATTCCGGTTTTATCCATTCCCGAAACTTTTACAGGCAAGGGATTTCAAAAAATATTACTCACTACAGACATGAGTATGCTGATACCTGACCAGCAGTGTATTTTCTTAAAGAATTTTGCAGAAAGACTGGGGGCAAAACTCGAGATCCTTCATGTTAAGGATAAAGGGGAAATCAGTTTACCGGTTGAAGAAAAAATTCAGGCTTCACTAAAGAAATATTTCGAAGATGATGTAATAAATATAGCAGTAGGTGACGGAGAAAGCATCAGTTCTGTTATCAATAAATACATTCTTGAAAATCAAATTGATTTACTCGTAACCGTTCCACATTTTCATACCTGGATCGACAGGATGCTCATAGGAAGTGAAACAAAAGAACTGGCTTCAATTGTACACATTCCATTGATGAGTTTACCGGGAAGATAGTATCTCTTTTAAATAAAAAAAAGACCGGCGTTTACCGGTCTTTAAACTTTTACAAAGATTTATTTTTATTTCTTAACGCTATGTCCCCGATTACCCCATCGATTAAACATTTGTGGTATCAGGGTATCAAATTTCTGTTGTTGCTCCGGTGTACAAACTTTTCTAAGTTCTTTAAAATGACGGAACATTAATTCGTCAGCCATTTTATTTTTGGCAGCAATACGATCTGTAAAAGCTGAGATAGCACTATCATCCAGGCTCGGATTATTCAACTGACGATAAAGGCTGTCTTTGGTTTTACGTATCTCAGCCCATAAAGGTTTCATTACCTTGAAATGTTCTTCCTTCATTTTGGAGAAGGAATCTTCCTGTTCTTTGTTCAACAACAATTCTTTTGACAAAGAGGCGGAACCTTGCTGACCATTGCGTGAATCTTTATATGAATTTCCTTTTTCACCGAAAACGAAAAAAGAAAGTAATAATGCTATGTTGGCAAGGAAAAGGAAACCAAGCAGAAAAAGAAACCATTTATTTTTTGTTATCGTGTTCATGGGGTTTCTGTATTATTATCATAGATTGTTGCAGTAAGGCTGGTGTATTCCAGTGCAAGGGTCTGGGTTGATTCTTCAGCCTGGTCAACTGATCCGGAATACTGATTTAAAAGGATATACATGTTTATCAATAAGAAAACAAGTGCAATGCCAACAGCAAAAACTGGTTTTGTTATGAATTGTAAAATCCTGGACCAGATATTATCTTCCGACGACTGCATTCTGGCCATTAGCCGTGTATAGAAAAAAGGATTGGGTGATGCTTTTTCAACCCTGTCAAGGCTATTCAAAATAGCCTCTATTTCCTGTTCTGTATATTGTTTTGTTGCCATAACCTATATTATAGATGCTTTAATTTATCAAAAATTGCGCTATTTTTCCTGTAAATAATAGTTACTGAGCATTTTTTTCAAATTTTGCCTTGCCCGGTGTATCAGGGATTCAATAGCCGAAACACTGGTTTGCATTACATCCGCTACTTCCTGGTAACTTAAGCCTTCTACTTTGTGTAATGTAAATGCAACGCGCTGATTTTCAGGAAGTTTTTTAAGTGTCCCCATCAGCATACGGGCATTTTCCCGATTGTCCAACTGAACACCGGGATGCACAAAATCAGGCGGGTCGTGCAATGGATTCTGATCATCGCCAAAAAGGCTTGTTACAAACGCAAACCTCTTTTTCCGCTTTTTTTTACGCAGGTATTCCAGCGCGGTGGTCACGGAAACCCTGTAAAGCCAGGTTGAAAACGCAGATTCACCCTTAAACTGATGAACCGACTCAAAAACTTTAATAAAAACGTCCTGTGTTACATCTTCTGCATCTTCCGCATTTTGTAGAAAACCCAAAATAGTATTGTATACCATCCCCTGCCTGGTTTCCACGATTTCGCGAAAAGCCGTTTCATCGCCTTTTTTCAATTGGTCTATCAAATACTGTTCAGTCAATTTCCCTTCATTTAATGTTGTAACATGCTTTTACGTTTAGCGAAAATAAAGATAAGCATGAATCTACAACCACTCTTTATCAGCTTATAAAACAGTTACTTTTTAGCCGTGGCTATTTCCGGTTAATCCTGACTGATTCATCAATAAAATCGCCTTTTGATGTAACCCCTTTTACCCTAATAGTATAAGTTGCAGGCATATCAGCAGTATAAAATTGAAAACTTGCTTTGCCTTGCTGATCCGTCATAATTTCTCCTTCCCAAAAAATGGTAGCCCGGTTATCTGTGAAAGAGGCTTCTCTTACGCCATATGCAGTATAAGGAGGCGTGTAGAATGTAGTCTTTTTTTGATAGCCTGCCGGAAAGATATATTGGATTCCTTTTTGTTCTTTTAAAGCTATAGGCCTTAAGTTATTGGCCATTTTAATGATTATCACTCCATTTCCAGCCCTGGTGCCGTATATGGCAGCTTCCCCGCCGGTAATAACTTCAATAGATTCAATATTCTGTGGGGGAAGAGAATTTATATAATCAGCAACATTAGAAGATACTGCCGGAACGCCATCTACGATCACCAATGGTTCTATTTCTGAATTACCAACAAGCGCCTGTGTGCCACCCCTGATTGTTAGCTTTCCAGAAACCATAATAACACCCGGAATCATCATTACGGCATTTACAGTAGTACCCATTTCAAATTTATCCAGTTGTTCTCCGGTGATCATATGTGAAGACCCCCATCTTTCAACATTTGAAGATTTTCCTTTTTTATCTTTTCCTGCTTCATTATTTGCAATCACCTCGAGTTGATTTTTTATGATACCTGTAGTGATTGAATCTGCCTCCTCTTTTCTGAATTTTTCAATCGAAGATGGAATAGAAGTCCAATATATGCTTGAAACAGTATTCTTGTCAGGTAGCAAAAAAGGAGTAGGGTCTGTTGACACAATAACGTCCTGCTTTATTCCTTTCAGATCTGTGACCTGGGTGAAAAAAGGAGACTGGTCGGTAAAGTCGAATGGCGGAAAAGAATACCTTCCATTCACATCGGTCGTATCTGTAAGAACAAGGCTGGTACCCTCCGCAAAGACCGTTATCACCTGTCCCTCCTTACTGTTACCATTCCGATCTTTTACATAACCCGACAGAATAATTCCACTATCACCTAAATTATAAGTTCCATCTGCAAGTGAAATTTCATTGGGTTGCTTTTTTAATAACTCAACAGTATCCTTAGTGCTTACATTATTAATGCCGGATATCATAGCAGGCCATTCTACCAACCGGTCATCAGTTACTGAAACGGAAAATAATGATTGTAAAGGCTTACCCGACATGTCCGTTACTGTTACATCTACAATAGCTTTTTGCCTTGACGCATAATTCTCTTTATCCGCCTTTACCAGCACGTTAATATTTTTTTTATCGATAAAAACCCTGCGTTCACTTTGAAGTTGGTGCTTATCGTTAAATACATAAAATATTGCAGGACCGGGATGAAATGGGGCCAGCGATACATCTGTTTCAAACATACCATTGCCAATCCCGGCAAAGCATAACTTATCTTTTGAAACCCCCAGGATATAGCTTGCTGGCTTCTTTGCATACAATGAATCGCCCAGGACCACACGCAACCGGATTTTTTTTTCATCCTGGCTTATAACATTTAACTGGCAGGCATTATAATTTAACGGCGGGAGTTTAAAACTCAAATCAGTGCCTGTGGGTCTTTTTACAATGGCTGTATAAGACCTGTTCTTAAAGGGATTAAAAATCACAGTTCCTTTACCCTTTGTATCTGATTTGAATGTTGTCAGTGTTTTCTGGTTGTCGTCGATTATTCTGCCTTCAACCATTATTGGATTTCCTGTACTGTCTGTTGATTCATAACCAACCAGGTTATCAACGCCATTCACCAGGCTGCCTCCTTCCGGATAAAACCGCAAAACAGGATCTGTACCCATAGCTGAATTAACAACCATCGGTAAAGTTGTATGCTCAATACCAGATTTAGTATTAAGAATATAAATTTTTCCTGAAAATCCTTTAACAGAATTGGTTTCAGACATTGTTTTTGTAAATGCCCTTAAAGTATAAAAACCTTCCGTAGTTTTCGCCGGAATGTTAAGTCCGCCGGCCCAATCCCGCTCCCCGCTGTTTAATACTGATTGGCTTACAATGCTGTCTTTATCGTTTGTAAGCGTTATATAAACATTATTTCGGTTCCCGGATACCTGGCCAGACAGGTCTTTCACTAAGTATACCCGAAAGAATATTTTTGATCCGGCCATGTAATAGGGTTTATCATGATGGAGATAAATTCTGTCGTCCTGGTTTTTAATTATTCCCCTCATTAATTTCCCGGCAATGGAATCCAGCGTTTCCCGCTGATTTTGCTGGGCATGGCTCATGTTAATAATGAAATAAGATAATAAAAAAGAGGCGGTGATTTTTTTGAACATCATGCGTATTTTTTGAACTCAAAATCCGGCTATCTTTTTGACGGTATTACCGTTATTAACTTGCGGCATAAGGTATGCCAATTACATTTATATCCAGAAAGTTTCTCCTGAAGTGGATTCATCAAAAAAAGTGAAATAGTTTTGGCATCAGTACAGTAGGTTTGCATAAAACCAATTATTATGCAATTTTCATGGCAAGGGGTATTCCCCGCATTATTGACACCATTCACAGATCAGGACGAACTTGACCTGGCCATGTTTGAAAAAAACCTTAAAGCACAGGTTGATGCCGGCGTAGATGGTATCATACTTGGAGGCACTTTAGGTGAAGCAAGTATCCTCACAACATCTGAAAAGGAAAAGCTGGTAAAATTTGCTGTTGAAAAGCTTAACGGGCATTTGCCGGTGATCATCAATATTGCCGAAGGATCTACTAAAGAAGCATTACAACAGGCAGCTTATGCAGAAGCATGGGGAGCCAGTGGATTAATGCTGCTGCCACCTATGCGATATAAGAGCGATCATCGCGAAACGGTTACTTATTTTAAAACGATTGCCGGGCAAACAGCCCTGCCTATCATGATATACAATAACCCGGTTGATTATAAAATTGAAGTTACCCTGGACATGTTTGCAGAACTCGTATCCTGTGCCAATATACAAGCGGTGAAAGAATCTACGCGCGATGTAACCAATGTAACCCGGCTCAAAAATCAATTTGGAGATCGCATAAAAATTCTCTGTGGAGTGGATACACTGGCACTGGAAGAACTCTGTCTTGGTGCAGACGGATGGGTAGCCGGTCTTGTTGATGCATTTCCCCGCGAAACGGTTGCCATTTACCGGCTCGCAAAAGCAGGAAAGATCAAGGAAGCAACAGAAATTTACAGATGGTTTATGCCATTGCTTGAACTGGACATTCATCCAAAACTTGTTCAATATATTAAACTTGCTGCCGCGGAAGCAGGTATCGGATCAGAGAATGTCCGGGCACCAAGACTTACTCTTGTGGGAGAAGAAAGAGAAAGGGTTTTAGCTATAATCAGAAAAGGCATCAGCAAAAGGCCTGCATTGCCTGACTATTTGAGTTTATGATATCAAACCGATAATCAACAAATTTTATGTTTAAAGATACCACGGCACAGGATCTTGATATTTTAATCAGCAAATCAAAAGAAGCTTTTGATATATATCGTGAACTGCCTTTATCAGCAAGAGCAGGATTTATGAGAACGATTGCAGAAGAATTGGAAAATGCAGGTGATGAACTGATTCATATTGCAATGAAGGAGACCAATTTGCCGGAAGCAAGATTGCGTAATGAAAGGATCAGGACAATTTTTCAGCTTACATCTTATGCCGATGCCTGTGAAAAAGGAAACTGGATGGATATTCGTATTGATACTGCCGATCCTGAACGCATTCCGGCAAAACCGGATATCCGGAAAATGCAGGTACCACTGGGCCCCGTTGTGGTATATGGTGCCAGTAATTTTCCTTTTGCATATTCAACAGCAGGTGGCGATACAGCTTCGGCTTTTGCGGCCGGATGCGCTGTAATTGTGAAAGCCCATCCCGCTCATCCGGAAACTTCCGCCACTGTAGCTAAAGGCATCAAAAATGCTTTATTACGCTGTGGCCTACCCGAAAATTTATTCATTCATGTTTTTGGTGCTGCTCCCGAGATTGGAAAGTTATTGATAACAAACAAGCATATAAAAGCGGTAGGATTTACGGGTTCATTTGCTGCCGGAAAAACATTATTTGACTGGGCGAATCAACGTCCGGAGCCAATTCCGGTTTTTGCAGAAATGGGCAGTGTAAATCCGATATTTCTGTTACCTGAAAAGCTTAAAGCAACTGCCGCTGAAATGGCACAAAATATTGCAGGTTCCATCACCCTTGGAGTTGGGCAGTTTTGCACTAATCCGGGATTAATCATTGGCATAAAAGGCCCTGACCTTGACAGTTTTACAGCTGCTTTAGGTTCAGCCATCAGCCAGATTGCGCCGGGAATAATGCTCCATGAAGGCATTGCAAAAGCATATCATCAAAAAAAATCACTTGCCCTTTCCCAACCAGGGACCAGTCTTGTTGCAACCGGACCGGCAGACAGCGAAATTCATAAAGGAGTACCTGCAGTTGCAACTGTTGATGGAAAAACATTTTTATCGAATCCGCTTTTGCACCAGGAAGTATTTGGCCCATATTCACTGGTAATCGGATGTAAAGATTCAAATGAAATGCTTGAAGTGGCATTAAACCTGGAAGGTCAACTTACCGCTACGTTAATGGCTACGGAAACGGATATGCGAAACAACAGATCTTTGGTTATAGCTGTTCAGGATATATGCGGCCGGTTGATTATGAATGGCGTTCCAACCGGTGTGGAAGTTTGTCTTGCCATGCATCATGGAGGCCCCTACCCTGCAACCACAGATT
>Ga0209392_1000123_pt1 | contig 15149 bp, 7 predicted proteins | sample PPLLak3cmMay2015_FD_187252 | JGI IMG/M metagenome (GOLD analysis project Ga0209392, IMG submission 187252) | Freshwater sediment microbial communities from Prairie Pothole Lake near Jamestown, North Dakota, USA - PPLs Lake P7 Core (1) Depth... | ecosystem: Environmental > Aquatic > Freshwater >...
ACATCAGACCAGCGTTTTTTTGATATTACAGATACTCGTGATGTAATTTCTCTAAACGGAAACTGGAAAGTTTATCCATCTGATGATGATAAAAAAGAAAAAGTTAGCGTTCGTGTTCCTTCCATCTTTGAAGGAAAAGGCGAGTTTATTTTTGAAAAAAGCTTTCCTCTTACCAACGCTCAGCTAAACAATCACAAAATTTCATTAAACTTTTTTGGATTAAACTACTCTGCTGATATTTCCGTTAACAAAGTAATTATCTATCGCCATCCCGGCGGAGAATTTCCGTTTACAGTTTCACTTCCACGAGATATCCTTCGATCAGATAAAGACAACATTATTTCAGTAAAACTTTCTTATGAGCTTGATTCACAAAACACGATTCCACTTAAACAAAGATTTTTATTTCCGCAGAATTTTGGCGGAGTAATTCGAGATGTTTATTTACACTTAACACCAAACGTCAGTATTTCGGATTTTTCTTATAAAACCGAGATTGATTTAAAATACAACAAGGCAATAATTTCTTTAATATCTGTTATTGATAACAAAGAATTCAAAAAGATAAATGATACACTTGGCACGCTATCAAATTTTACATTAAAAACTCAAATTTTTTATCCAGATGGAAAGACAAGTTTAAGTTCAGGATCAAGTTCAGGTTTTAGTGATAATAATTTTGTACTGAAACAGAATAAACAGATAGAAATAAAAAACAGTATCACTATTGTATCCCCAACTCTCTGGAGTCCTGAAAATCCAGCAAGCTATATTATAAGATTAGAGTTATGGCGTGGTGAGCAGTTGATTGACAGGCATGATAAAAGTGTTGCGCTTTTCAAATTAGAATCTTCACAAAATAATTTTTTGTTAAATGGTAGAGATTTTAATCTTTATGGCGTTACATATTCACCATCATTTTATCAATTTGGAACTCTTTCATCTTATGATAGGATGGAAAGTGATTTAGAAAAGATTAAACAAGCGGGTTTTAATTCAGTTAGATTTTCTAGATCAATGCCTAGCCCATACTATTTAAGATTATGTGAACAGATTGGTTTATTAGCTTTTGTTGAATTGCCGATTGCAAACCTTCCTGAAGGACTTACGGGTTCGCAAAATTTTGTAGCACGAAGTAAAAATTATCTTTCAAGTTTGTTAAAAGCTTATCAAGATTTTTCAGCTATCGGTGGTATTGGATTTGGTTCATCTTATCTTTACAGTTCTGATGCGCATCGTGCTTTGTTGAGTGATCTTTCATCACAAGTAAAAAAGAACAGAAACATTTTAACATACGCTTCATTTTTTGATTTTGAATATCAACAGATAAATAACCTTGACTTATATGGCATTGAATTTTTAAATCAAACTCCTGCCGATAAACAAAGTGAAATTGAAAATCTTATCAGTACAGTCGGTAAAGGAAAATTATTTATCGGGGAAGCAACTTACACTGTAAACATTGGGCAAACTGATGGTTATGTAAATAAGTTTTCTTATGAGGCACAAGCAAAGTTTTTTGATGATATGTTTAGCTTTTATGAAAGCAATAATCTTTCAGGATTCTTTGCAAACACAATGTATGATTTGCGTGGAGATTATCCTTCCATTATAAGCGGATATAAAGACGAGAATATTTATAACATTGGTTTGGTTGGCGAAGATAGATCTCAGGAGAGACTTGCGTACAAAGTCCTTTCTGCACGAATGAGAAACACCGAAAAAGTAACCATACCTATCGGAAGCGATAAAGACGATGCACCAATGATTTTTATTATTACAGGATTAGTTCTTGCTTTGTTGATGGGTGTACTCGTTAACTCCGGAAGAAAATTCCGGGAGGATGCTTCGCGTGCATTGCTTCGTCCATATAACTTTTTTGCAGATGTTCGTGATCAAAGAATAATCTCAGCATATCATTCGCTTTTTCTCGCATTGATAGTGGCATTAGTTAGCTCCCTGATCTTCGCAAATCTTTTTTTCTATATTAAAAACAATGTACTGATTGAAAAAATATTTTTAGCCTTTGGGAGTCCTGGTTTAATATCAGGAATCAGTTATCTGGCATGGAATCCTGTTAAAGCTTTGATATGGCTATTTGTTTTAGCAATAATAATTATGCTTCTACTTACCATAATTATAACTGCCTGCTCATTTTTTGTCAGAACAAAAGTTTATTTATCAAGTGTTTTCTTTACTGTAGTTTGGGCGCTGCTTCCGGTTGTACTTTTAATTCCGGTGGGAATTGTTCTTTACCGATTATTAAGTGCCGGTGTTGGTAATATCTATGTATACATTTTTCTTGCAGCATTTGTAATCTGGATTCTATATAGACTTCTAAAAGGTATCTCTGTAATATTTGATGTTAATGCGGGTGGAGTATATTTCTATGGGCTGATGTCAATACTGATTTTGAAAATAATTTTCTTGCTTTATTATGAAGTAAACAATTCTGTTTTTCAGTATCTGAAACTGGCTCTTAAACAATTCAACATTTTTGGATAACACAATTTGTATTTATCAAAGTTAGAAATACTTGGCTTCAAATCCTTTGCACAAAAGACTCAGATTAATTTTAATCAGGGAATAACTTCAATCGTTGGACCAAATGGCTGCGGAAAAACAAATGTAGTTGATGCACTTCGCTGGTGTCTGGGTGAGCAGAAAAGTTCTACACTTAGAAGTGATAAAATGGAAAATGTTATTTTCAACGGAACCGCTCAGCGTAAACCGATGGGAATGGCAGAAGTATCACTTACTATTGAAAACAATAAAGGAGTTCTACCTACAGAATATACAGACGTTACTATTACAAGAAGAATTTTCCGTTCCGGCGAAAGTGAATATCTGTTAAACAAAAACATTTGTCGTTTGAAAGATATTACAAATCTTTTTATGGATACTGGAATTGGTGCAAATGCTTACTCGGTAATAGAACTAAAAATGGTTGAAACAATTCTGAGCAATAAGGCTGAAGAACGCCGCACAATGTTTGAAGAAGCCGCAGGCGTTAATAAATATAAACTTAGAAGAAGACTTGCGCTAAGAAAACTTGATGAGGTTAAATCTGATCTAACCCGTGTTAATGATATTGTTTCTGAAGTAGAGAAAAAAGTTACTTCGCTTGAAAGACAGGCTAAACGTGCTGACAAATACAATGTCTTAACATCCCAATTAAGAGAGTTAGAAATTGATCTTTCAGAGCGGGAACTCGCATTGTTCTGGGTAAGGATCAATGAATCTAAGCTAACCAAGGATGAGAATTTCAAAAAGAAAGTTCAATTTGAATCTGATATCTCAAAACTTGAAGATGAAATTAAATCTGTACGTGAAAAGCTTATTGAAATTGAAAATGAACTGAAGGATAAGCGAAACGAAATAACACTTCAAACAGAAAAGATTTTTAGCGTTCAGAATTCTTTATCACTTAATAATGAAAGAAAGAATTCACTTTCCCGCAACAAAGAAAGATATACAGTAGAGCTTGAGGAATTGAGTGTTCAGTTTGATGAAGCTAAAAATATATCTGAAAAGGGAGTTTCTGCATTGTCCGATTTTTCAGAACAAATTGCACAGAAAGAGCATGAAAAAACAAATATTGAGCATAAAGTTAGCTCGCAAATAGAAATTCTTGACTTGAAAAAAAATGCTCTTAAAGAACAATCAGAGATACTTCTTGAAAAGTTTAAAGAGATCACCGGCAGAGAAAATGAACTGCGCAATACGATTGCAATTCTTGAATCAAAACAAATCAATATCAAAAAACTAAACGAAAAAATTCAGATACTTACAAATAATATTGCTAAGACAGTAGGATTTATTGAAGAACTTGGGAACGATAGAGATGAAATTAAGAAGAAGATATCCGATGCCGAATCACTTTACTTAAGTAAGCAAAATGAAAAAGAAAAATTTGAACACGAATTAAATAAGTTAAAAGAAAAAGAACTCGAACAGCGCAGCCTTATTAAATCTATAAAAGATAAAATTTCTTTTATACAAAATCTAATAGATAATCTTGAAGGTGTATCCAAAGGCGCAAAAGCACTTTTAGATAATAAAGACTGGGCTAAAAACGGAAGTACAATTCTTGCACACATCGGCGATTCTGATGAAAAGTTTAGATTTGCAGTTGAATCCGCACTAAAAAATAATCTTAACAATGTGCTTGTTGAATCTTTAGAAGATCTTAAACGTGGAATTGAATATTTAAATCTAAATGATATTGGCAAAGCTTCATTTTACTTCCCTCATTTTGAAGAATTTAACAGCAAAGGATTGTTAAATAAAATTCAAAGCTTTATTGAAAAGAAAAGAGCAAAAAAACTTGAACAAGAAAGCGGATTTGTATGCTGGGCAAGCAGCAGCATTAAAACTAAGCCAAAGTGGAAACCATTTTTTGAAAAAATTCTAAAAAACATTTGTATTGTTGATGATCTTGAAAAGGCTTTTAATCTATACTCAAAATATGGCAGTTTTAGTTTTGCAACTTTGAATGGAGACTTTGTTTCTAAAGATGGTGTTATTGAAGCCGGCTCTGTTCCGAGATTAGATGATTCATTATTTGGCAGAAAACAATTACTCGAAAACCTAAGTACTGAATTTCCTAAACATGAAAAGAATTTACTTGGAACTCAAAGTGAAATAACAAATAAAGAAAATCTTCTTTCCGCAATTGATCTTAAAGTATTATCCGAGCAAGGCAGACTTTTGGTTAATGATCTTGCAAATGTTGAAAAGCAAATTGCTCAGTTTGAATTTGAAAAGAAAAAATCTGATGATGAGATAGAAAAAATTCGATATGAAATTAAAGAGCACGCTGCAGAATCAAATCTATTTGATAACAAAAAAATAAAACTTGAATCTTTACTTAACACAGAAATTGCCCTTCGTGATTCAGAGGAGAGAAAAAAACAAACACTTGATGAAGAATATTCCGAGATTGAAAAAAATTACAATAACATTCGTGCTCAGAGAAATGAAATAAATTTAAGTATTGAAAGATTAGTCGGTGAAAAGCGTAATACTGAAAATGCAATTAAACGTGCGGACGAATCAATTGTTGCAGTAAGTAACTCCATTACAAAAAGAAAAGAAGACATTAAATCTGCCGAAACAGAAATTAATCAAATTGATAAGCAGGTTGTTAACCAGGAACAAAATTTTAATGAATTGGAAGAAGCGAGAAAAATTTTAAATAGTCAATTAGATGAAATTGAGACCCGTCATACAGCCCTAAGAAACGATGTTAATGATAAAGAAAATAATTTGAAGTCGCTTCGTAAAGAACGAGAAGTTGTATCCGATATTATTCATCAAATGGATATGACCATTAAAGAACTTGATATCAAAAGCGCAAACCTTATTGATCATATTAATGATAATTATTCACTGACACTTGAGAAAAAAGAATTTGATGATTTACAATCATTCGATTTCACACAAAGATCTGATGAAGTACTTGATCTAAAAGCAAAGGTTAAGAACCTGGGGCCAATAAATCTAGTTGCACATTCTGAGTACGAGGAAGAAAAAGAAAGATTAGATTTTCTTCACAAACAAAGAGATGATTTGGTTGAGTCTGAAAGGGATGTTGTTAGAACAATTGAGGAAATCAATAATACCGCACAGGCGCAATTTTCTGAAACGTTCGAAAAAATACGTGGTCATTTTATAAAAACTTTCAGAACACTTTTTAATCCCGGTGATGAAGCAGATTTGAAGATCGAAGAAAATGCTGATCCTCTTGAGGCAAAAATAGAGATTATTGCTAAACCTAAAGGTAAACGTCCAACATCAATCGAACTTTTATCCGGAGGAGAAAAGACTTTAACAGCTATCGCATTACTATTTGCAATATATTTAGTAAAACCGAGTCCGTTTTGTATTCTTGATGAAATTGATGCTCCTCTTGACGATGCAAACATAGATCGTTTTACGAGAATCTTGGATGACTTTAGCAAAGACACACAGTTTATTGTTGTAACACATAACAAGCGCACAATGGAATCTGCAAACACGCTTTATGGTGTTACGATGCAGGAAGAAGGAATTTCAAAATTAGTGAGTGTTAGATTTAATGAAGACCTGGATTTTGTAAATAATTAGTCAACAATACTTTTAAAGAAAAGTCTTTTAATAAATAACATTAAACATTATTGAATAAAGTTTCGTTAAATATAAGTAGATCGATTCTGATATTTGTGGTTGTACTCTTAGGTTTCATTGATCATTCGCTTGCACAATGGGTAAGCGATCCATCTTCGAACACTAAACTTGTTATTGATCCTGTTGACCCTATTAACATTACAGCATTAAAGGATTTTGCCGGCGGTGCTTATGTTTTTTGGGAAGATAAAAAAGGAAGTTCTGAAAGTGATATTAACTTTATCCATTTTAATAAAAATGGTGATGTAAGTTTTAGAGCTGATGGCAAGACTGTTTCAACTAGAGCTGGGGCAAAAGAAAATCCGCTTGCCGTTGTTGAACCTTCAGGTAATTCAATTGTTCTTTGGAAAGGTTATGATAAGAAGAAAAATCCCGAATTATTTATTCAGAAATTAAGTAAAAACGGATTAAGACTCTGGCAGAGTGAAGGAATTCAGCTTTCAGAAAGTAGAATTGAGAAAATTGATTACTCTTTACGTGTTGATAAAAGAGGATATGCACTTGTTAGTTATATTACAAAAAACACCAGTCCAATAAATAAATTTTCTGTTATATATAAAATACTAACCCCTGCTGGAAAAATATTTAGTGATCCTTTAAAAGGAAATCTGTATAACTCTAGCAATACTATTAGCGAAACTGAAATTATCCCGGATAATAAAGGCGGCTCATTTATTTTATGGTTAGAAAATCAAAATCAAAAAACAGTGCTGTTTGCACAATATGTAGATTCTACAGGCGCTAAAAAATGGGGAACAGAACCGTTAGTGATTTCAAAAATTAATAATAATGTTCTCAGTTATTCAGTTGGTGCACTTGGTAGCGGTATTTATACAGCAATTACATATCAGGGAACAAATAAAATTATTTATCAGAATCTAATATCTGACAAAGGAAAATTACTTTGGGGTAATGATGGCAAACTTCTTACTTATCAAAAAGGCAGTCAGAGAAATCCACAATTTGCTTTTGTTGATTCCAGCGTTGTGGTTAGCTGGACCAATGAGTTTGAAAAAAGTAAAGATGTTTTTATTCAAAGGTTTGATGTTAAAGGAAATCGTATGTGGGGAAATAATGGCAGAAGGGTTATTAATATAAAAGGAAATCAGTTTGGGCAGCGTATAGTTTATGATCAAAAAAATGGAGTAGTGCTTGCGTGGATCGATAAACGTGAAAATAATTCTGATGCAAATTTATATATTCAAAAGGTTGATCTTAAAGGAAGGTTTGTCTGGGATTCTTCCGGCGTAACGATCGCTTCTTCAAAAAATATGGAGAAGAGCTATCTCAACCTTATTCCTGATGGTGATGGTGGTGCGGTTGCAGTATTTAAAGGTACTTCTGATAAACGCAAAGATATTTATGGCCAGAAAATCTTTAACACCGGAACTTATGCATCACAAATACTCGGATTTACAGCTCAGGTTGCAGGAGATTCCGTAAAAGTATCCTGGTATGCTGCAAATGAAAAAGAAGGAACTACTTATAGTGTTTATAGATCAGGAATAGAAAATCCGGGAGAAAACGATTGGAAAATTGCCGGCACTTTGAAGAAGAATAAAAAAACAGATACTAATTATTATGAGTTTTACGATTGGCCAGATATTAATGGCTCAATTTATTATCGAATTGCACAGATAAATGAGAAGACACAACCTCAGTATTCAGGTATAGAAAAAGTGGATTACTTTAGAGATGCAGAGTTAATAATTTTGGGACAAAATTCACCCAATCCATTTTCAGATTCCACAACAATAAGTTTTTTTCTACCTGAAGAAGAGGAAGTAACATTTGAGATTTTTAACAGCAATATAGAAACGATAAAAAAAATTGAGGATGTTGAGTATCCGGCAGGCAAAAATGAAATTGTTTTTAATGCTGAAAATTTGCCCGCAGGTATTTATTTCTATCGTCTAAAACTTGGAAAATTTGTAGATGTAAAAAAAATGGTTATCACTGAATGATAAAACGAACTATAAAAGTATTCGTAGATTTTGATGGAACGATTACCTCTGAAGATGTTGGTGAGGCGATCTTTAATAAATTTGGTGAAACCGAAAAAGTTGGAAAAATAATTGAAGATCTTTTAAGTGATAAAATTTCTTCTCGACAATGCTGGGATGATCTTTGTGATTCTGTTGATACCATTAACAAAGTGGAATTGGATGAGTTTATAGATAAGCTTGATGTTGATCCGAGTTTTAATACGTTTGTAAAATTTTGTGATGAAAATAAAATTGATATGGTAGTTCTTAGCGATGGCTTTGATTATTACATAGATAGACTTTTTAATAAAGCAGGTTTAGCTGGATTAAAATATTATTCAAATAAACTTTTTGTGAATGAAAACGGAATACTTAAAGCCGAGTACCCTTACTTTGATGTTAATTCGCCAACGTCAGCAAATTGTAAGAAGAATCATATTATAAATCACAGTGATGATGATGATTATACCGTTTACATTGGTGATGGTAATTCCGATAAAGACGCAGCACAGTATTGTGATTTTATATTTGCAAAAGATGGATTAGCAAGATTTTGTTCGATGGAAAAGATTAGCTTTTATCCTTTTAACAATTTTACAGATGTTCAATCGAAAATAGTTGAGTTGATCGCTAAGCAAAATTTAAGAAAAAGACATCAAGCCCAATTAAAAAGAAAATCAGCCTATATGGCGGAGTAAAAATGAACGACATAGCAACAAAAATATTTAAGTACAGAAGTTTTACTCCAATTCCTTTTGTAATTCTTATGCTGATATTTGAAGAAGCAACAATTACAAGCTTAATAATTGGATTTGTAGTTGCAGTTGCTGGTGAACTAATAAGACTTTGGGGCGTTAGCTGGGCTGGAAGTGAAACACGAACAACTGGTGGTGTTGGTGGAACTTATTTAGTTGTCAGTGGACCATTTGCTCATGTACGTAATCCGCTTTATGTTGGAAATATTTTAATGTATCTCGGTCTTGGAATTATGTCTATGTCATTGTTTCCTTATCTACAGATTGTTGCGATATTATTTTTCATAGTGCAGTATCAATTTATAGTGAAAGAAGAAGAAGGATTTCTTATAAAGAAATTTGGAAATGATTATCAAAAATATTTACAAAATGTTCCGAGATTTTTTCCAAGAGCAACAAAGTATATTGATACTTCGGTTCCACAGCCAAACTATAGTTTAAGCGCCGGGCTGAAATCCGAAACAAGAACTCTACAGGCTTTTGGTATTGTAACCCTGTTAATTGTTGTAAAATGGTATTTAAGTTCAAATAATATTTTGTGATGAATAGTAATATTGTTTTGATTATTGCAGGTGAAGTTTCTGGTGATTTACACGGAGCGTCTTTAATAAGAGAGTTAAAAAAGTTAGATGGTTCTTTGAAAATATGTGGTATCGGTGGTGATAAAATGAAAGCCGAGGGAATGGAATTGATTTATCACATAGATAAAATGGCTTTTCTTGGATTTGTTGAAGTGATAAAACATTTACCGTTTATTAAAAAAGTTCAACGTGATATTATTGATGAAGTTAAGAAAAGAAAAGTTAAAGAAGTTGTTTTGATAGACTATCCGGGCTTTAATCTCAGTATCGCCAAAAAATTAAAGAAATTTGAACCTAAACTTGAACTTATATATTACATTACTCCACAAGTTTGGGCTTGGGGAAAAGGCAGAGTAAATAAGATTAAAGAACTCTTTAATAAAGTTTTAGTTGTTTTTCCGTTTGAAGAAAAATTCTTTAAAGAAAAAAATGTAAATGCTGAGTTTGTCGGTCATCCATTGATTCAGGAAATAAATGGATATGATTTTAAATCGAGAAATCTGTTAGATAAAAAATTTGATTTAGATCCTGTAAAAGAAATTTTATTGATTTTACCGGGAAGTAGAAAACAGGAAGTTAAAAGTATTTTTCCTGAAGCAATAAAAGCCGCTAATAAATTATCTGAAGAATTTAATATGCAGATTGTTGTTGCTTGCTCAAGCAGTATTGATGAAAATGTTTTTTATGGATTAACTGATCAAAAAAACTTTAAAGTAATTAAAGATCACACTTATGATTTGCTGAAATATTCAAAGTTTGGAATTGTAAAATCAGGAACATCAACCCTCGAAGCAGGATTGATGGAATTGCCGATGGTAATTATTTATAAAACCAGTTTGCTTACTTATAAAATTGGTAAATCTCTTATTAAGATTAAAAATATTGGAATGGCAAACATTGTTTTGGATGAACAAGTTGTACCAGAGTTAATTCAGAATGACGCTAATGCAGAAAACATTTATGATACAGCAAAAAATATTTTATCAAATACTGAGTCGCTGTATCAAATAAAAATTAAGTTAAAAAGAATTAAAGAAGTTCTTGGTGATAAAAATGCTCCTGAAAATGCAGCAAAAATAATTTATTCTTTATTAGATGAACATAAAACTGATTAGACAAAATTCTTTTGTCATTCTGTACCGATTCATCGGGATGGGAATCTTTTTTTCAAAATAGGAGATGCTGTAACGAGTTCAGCATGACTAATGGCTTAATGAATACAAAGAAAGTTAGACAGGATACATTAAGATTTCTTGGCAGTTTTTTATTGTCACACAGCCTTGATGCTTTGTGTAAAACATTACGTTTTACATATAAGAATAAAAAAATAGTTGATGATTTAAAAAAACAAAAGCAACATTTTGTTTTAGCTTTCTGGCATGGTACGATGCTGCTGCCATGGTTCTTACATAGAAATGATGGTTTTGCCGCACTAACAAGCAAAAGCAAAGATGGTGATTTACTGGCAAAACAGTTAAAACATTGGAAGTATAAAGTTGTTAGAGGATCAAGTAGTAAAGGTGGCGATGTTGCACTGGGTATTATGGTTGATCATGCAAAAAATGGATACTCAATTGCAATTACGCCGGATGGACCCCGTGGACCTGAGCATAAGTTTAAAGCCGGTGCTGTCATAACTGCAAAAAAAAGCGGAGTCCCTATTGTGCTAGTAGGAATTGGAATTAAATCTAAAAAGAAATTAAAAAGTTGGGATAAATTTCAGATTCCAAATCCATTTTCAAAGGTAAAAGTAATTTATTCTGATCCTGTTTATGTTGATACTAAATTAAGTTATGAGGAAACTTCAAAAGTTATTGAGGAATGTGAAACGAAATTAAATGAGCTTCGTAAAGAAGCTGAAAATTTTTAGGTAATGATTAGATGAAATTCTTAAAAGTTTTATTAGCACCATTTGTGCTTTTTTATGGGTTTATAATTTCTATAAGAAATTTGTTCTTTGATAAGTCTGTATTTAAATCTGAAAAAGTTAACGCAAAAGTTATTTCTGTTGGCAACATAAACGTTGGCGGTTCTGGTAAAACTCCACTTGTAATTTATGTTACTAATCTGCTTAAAAATTCAGGTTATAAAGTTGGAGTACTAAGTAGAGGTTACGGCAGAAACACCATCGGCTATCAATTGGTTTCAAAAGGTGATGAGATTTTAACTACCGTTGAGGAATGCGGTGATGAAATTTATCATACATCTTTGGAATGTAAAGTTGCTGCTGCTGTTTCAGAAAATCGTGTTAAAGGTGCTAAAAAATTAATTGATGAGACAGGAGTCAATACAATAGTCTTAGATGATGCGTTTCAACATAGATGGATTGCGCGTGATATTGACCTGGTAATTATTGATCAGAGCTTTGTGAACAGCAAAAGTTTTTTTTCACATAATCTTTTACCATCAGGTGATTTGAGAGAAAGATTTGATGCATTAAAAAGAGCGGATGCAATTATCCTAAACAGAAAATTTCTTGATAAGGAAGAAATTAAATCTGAAATGAAAAAGTACTTTGAAGGCAAACAAATTTTTGGATCATATTATAAAGCAATAAGCTTTGTGGATACAATGCGAAAGATTGAATATAATCTTGATGATTTTAAGGGACAGGAAAGTTTGGTTGTATCTGGAATCGCCAACCCGCAATCGTTCTTAAATGTTTTAGGTAAAGTTCACGTTAATACGCAGAATAAATTAATATTCAGGGATCACAAAAATTATACATTGAAAGAAGTTCAGCAAATAAGAAAGCAATTTTATACAACTAATTCTCACTCGGTTGTAACAACAGAAAAAGATGCGGTTAAGCTTTCAAGATTTAACAGAGAATTTGATGACGTGGATATTTTCTATTTAAAAATAAACCTATGTATGGATGATGAAGTGTCATTCAGACAATATTTAATTAATAAACTAAACAAAGCTTCGTAAAAAGAAATAGATAATCTTAAAACAGAGGAAAGGTAATTATGGCTCAAACAAAATATGTTTACTACTTTGGTGGTAAAAAAGCAGAAGGTAAAGCAGAGATGAAATCTTTGCTTGGCGGTAAAGGTGCAAACCTTGCTGAGATGGTTAATATTGGTCTTCCTGTACCTGCAGGATTTACAATAACAACAGAAGTATGTACTGCATACTACAAGAACAAGAAAAAATATCCAAAGGAACTTGAGAAACAAGTTAAAGACGCTCTTGCTAAAGTTGAAAAACAAATGGGAGCTAAGTTTGGTGATTTAGAAAATCCATTGTTGCTTTCAATTCGTTCCGGTGCTCGTGCTTCAATGCCGGGTATGATGGAAACAATTCTTAATGCTGGGTTGAATAACCAAACTCGTGAAGCATTAATTAAAAAAACCGGCAATCCACGATTTGTTTATGATTCACATCGCCGCTTAATCCAGATGTACAGTGATGTTGTTATGGAAAAAGCTGCCGGAATCGAACCTGAAGAAGGTAAAGGCGTAAGACAGCAGTTGGAAAAAGAACTTCACAAGATGAAGGAAACTCGTGGTGCTCATGCAGATACAGATTTAACCGCGGATGATTTAAAAGAATTGATAGAAATCTATAAAGCTAAAGTTCAGGAAGTTTTAGGAAAACCTTTTCCGGAAGATCCAATGGAACAACTTTGGGGCGCTGTTTCTGCAGTTTTCCAGAGCTGGATGGGTAAACGTGCAATCTCTTACAGAAGAATTGAAGGAATCCCTGATGAATGGGGGACAGCAGTAAACGTTCAATCAATGGTCTTTGGAAATATGGGTGATAGCTCTGCAACAGGTGTTGCTTTCACACGTAATCCTGCAACCGGCGAAAATTATTTTTATGGTGAATGGTTAACAAACGCACAAGGTGAAGATGTTGTTGCGGGTATCAGAACTCCAAATCCCATTAACGAAGTTGGTAAGAGTGAACATACAGAACATCTGGAATCTCTTGAAACTGCTATGCCAGGCACTTACAATGAATTACACAAAATACAGAAATCGCTTGAGAGACATTATCATGATATGCTTGATATTGAATTTACTATACAGGATGGAACACTTTATATGCTGCAGTGCCGTGTTGGAAAAAGAAATGGACCTGCTGCTGTAAAGATGGCACTTGAAATGTTCAAAGAAAAAATCATTACAAAAGAAGAAGCCGTGATGCGTGTTCAACCTTCACAGCTCGATGAGTTACTTCATCCAATTATAGACCCTTCTGTTGAAATTACAACTAAAGCAGTTGCAAAAGGTTTACCAGCCGGACCAGGCGGTGCTGCAGGACAGGTTGTATTTTCTGCTAATGATGCTGTCGCATGGGCAAAAGAAGGTAAAAGAGTAATTCTTGTTCGTGAAGAAACAAATCCTGAGGATATTGAAGGTATGCGTGCTGCTCAGGCAATATTAACTGCTCGTGGTGGAATGACATCGCATGCAGCGCTTGTTGCACGCGGTTGGGGTAAATGCTGTATCGTTGGTGCCGGAACTATTAAAATGAACTATGATGCGAAATATTTTACTGTTGGTGATGTTACAATTAAAGAAGGTGATTGGCTTACTCTTAATGGTTCAAAAGGAGCTGTTTATTTGGGCGAACTTCCGATGATTAAAGCTGCGGAAGAAAATCCTGACTTCCAGGCATTTATGAAATTGTGTGATGATGTTAGAAAATTAAAAGTTAGAACTAATGCTGATACACCTGAAGATGCAGCTCGTGCAAGAGCATTTGGTGCAGAAGGTATTGGACTTTTCAGAACAGAGCATATGTTCTACGGAAAAAATTCTGAAGAACCATTGTTTAAACTTCGTAAAATGATTCACTCAAAAACTCTCGAAGAAAGAAAATCAGCATTGGATGAATTGTTTCCACATGTAAAACACGATGTTAAAGGAACTATGGCTGCAATGGATGGATATCCTGTAACTTTCAGAACACTTGATCCGCCATTACACGAATTTGTTCCTACAAGAATTGATGAAAGAGAAAAACTTGCTTCAAGTCTTGGAATTTCTCTTGAAGAATTAAACAAACGAGCTGATTCGCTTCACGAAAATAATCCTATGATGGGTCACCGTGGTGTGCGTTTGGGAATCACTTATCCTGAAATTTCAGAAATGCAGATTCGTGCTATCTTTGAAGCAACGGCAGAATTATTACAAGAAGGAAAAAAACCTTTTCCGGAAATAATGATTCCTGTTACTTGTCACGTAAATGAAATAAACCATCAGTATGAAATCGTTAAGAAAGTTCATGCAGAAGTTTGTGCAAAATTCGGATTGAAGAAGATTCCTCATTTAACAGGAACAATGATCGAAATTCCACGTGCTTGTTTAACTGCAGATAAAATTGCTGAAACCGCGCAGTTCTTCTCATTCGGCACAAACGATCTTACTCAAATGGGATTTGGATTTTCACGTGATGATATAGGCGGATTTTTGCCTGAATATCTTGACAAAAAAATTCTCCCTGAAGATCCATTCCAGTCAATTGATCAGGATGCAATTGGCAAGTTGATGGAAATAGCAGTTGAAGGTGGACGTAAAACCAGACCTGATTTAAAAATCGGTATCTGCGGCGAGCATGGCGGCGAACCAAAATCTGTTGAATTCTGCCACAGGATAGGATTGAACTACGTAAGCTGTTCACCATTCCGTGTTCCGATTGCGAGATTA
>Ga0209392_1000131_pt1 | contig 14636 bp, 27 predicted proteins | sample PPLLak3cmMay2015_FD_187252 | JGI IMG/M metagenome (GOLD analysis project Ga0209392, IMG submission 187252) | Freshwater sediment microbial communities from Prairie Pothole Lake near Jamestown, North Dakota, USA - PPLs Lake P7 Core (1) Depth... | ecosystem: Environmental > Aquatic > Freshwater >...
GTATAAAAATAATGAAGGACAATATAAAAGATGGAGAAGTGGATTTAATTTTATGTGACCTTCCTTATGGTATAACTGCTTGTAAATGGGATACACCAATAAATTTAGATGATTTATGGTTACAGTATAAAAGAATTTCGAAAAATAATAGTAATATTATATTGACTGCATCACAACCATTTACATCGATTTTGGTAAATTCAAACCTAAAAATGTTTAGGTATGAATGGATATGGGAAAAACCACAAGGAACCAATCCATTACAAGCAAAATATTCTCCATTAAAAAACCATGAAAATATTTTGGTATTCTCCAAAAAAAGAGGAAAATATTTTCCACAAATGGAAAAGGGAAATCCATTTAAGGGTTTTAAATCAGACGAAAAAAATATTGGTGAAGTTTACGGTGATTTAAAATCAATTCATAAAGAAAATAATGGAACAAGATATCCAAAAACAGTTAAAAAATTTAAACAAGATAGAGGTGGTTTACATCCAACACAAAAACCTATAGAATTAATGGAGTATTTAATAAAAACTTATTCAGAGAAAAATGATGTTGTATTGGATAATTGTATGGGTAGTGGAACAACCGGAGTAGCTTGTATAAAATTGAATAGAAATTTTATTGGAATAGAATTAGATGAAAAATATTTTAATGTAGCCAAAAAAAGAATAGAATCTTACAATTTAAATGACTTCTTTAAATAAAGAAAGCCATCGCGGAATAGACCTCTACGAGTAAGTCGATATTCGAAATCCATAGGCGAAAGGACGCTGATGAACCTATGAAGTAAGTAGATAACGCGATGGTTTAACTAAGTTATGGAGGAAAAAATATAAAGAAAGGAAGTAAAATGTTCAAAAAAATCAGTAAAATTGTTGTTGGATCCTGTATTGCAGTTGGTCTATGGACGGGAACCCCAAGCGCCTGTACAATCACGAATTTCACGGGTTTCCCAGGAATAATTTCAAGTTTACTTCTAAATGAAGAAAAAATCAACTTAAATGACTATATAAATCTGAAGGAAATTTATAAAACCCAGACTAATGACCGTGATTATCGTTGGGATTTTTCAAATAATCATCATTATAACTGGGTAAAAGAGTGTGGTGTGACGCCTTCCACCGCACCGGTTCCTGAACCAAGTACCATGTTACTTTTAGGTGTCGGTTTGATTGGTTTGGCAACCATAATGAAAAGAAAGAAACTGTTACGAAAGTAAAAGTCGTACGGTTGCAAAGGATGGGGAGTGTAAACTCCCCATTTTTTGTTTACATTCTTGATTTTATGTGTTATAATAAGCGCATAAGATGAATAATGTGAACAAAAACCTTAGACCAAGGAGAAATAAATTGAAAAAAGAAAGGTGTCCATTATGTGGTATGTATTTGGTACCTGATATTGGTACCAAAATGAAGTGCACCTCCAAAAAATGTAAATTTATAGACAAAAGATGTGGTAATAGTGTTATTGACCCGTGTTTTGACCGTAGAAACGGAAATAAAATTCCACACGCTCCTGGCGTGAATCCCTGGCAGCATGTTAGTTTATACACCAGAATATAAAAAGGAGAGAAATAAATTGATTTATAACTACTTTGAAAAATCTTATAAAAAATGTCCACTAACCGACAAAATAAAGCCGGGTGCAATAATGTCAATATGTGGTGGTGAATTACAACCTGCAACTGACCCCATGTATACCGGACATAGCCCCTGTGAATTTTCGTTTGAATTTGATTTTTATAACCCAATTATTGAACAGGAAGATAGCATGATTAAAAAGACTGAAAAACATATGATGAAATTGAGTTCACAAGGTTTTAAAACCTTTAAACTGGCTAAAAAAATCTTGAGCTGGAAAGACGGTTTTCGCTTCTACACAACCATCAATGAAGGTGAAGAAAATGTAAAACATTGGTGGAAAGCCGTTACCGCAAACGGTCTTAAAAGCGGTGAGCTGTTTGACACCTTGGAAGAAGCGGAACTTTCAGCTTTTGTTTGTTTCTGTAATCACACGGACATAATCGAAAAATAATTTCAACGGAGTCATAAACATACGGGGAGGTGTAATGCCTCCCTTTATGTTTACATTTTTGGTTGTATATGTTATACTTAGTAAAAATTGAGTAAAACAGGAAGGGAAAGGAGATAATCCATGACTGAAAAGACTCTTGAAACCATTGACATTCCAGTTTACAAAAGGTCTTATCTTGAAAATGCGATTGAAAAAATCAATCGCAAGGCGGTCAAAATGGGTTGTGAACCTCTTGCTCTTTCTTTTGACAACCCCCATGAATATAGAACCTCCCACCATCCTTTTACTGGCCACAAATTGGTTAATCCGATTGTGGTTGAAATGGTCTCTGCGCATCTTAGCTATGTTATTCCCCGGATTAACGGCTATGAACTGATTGCAAAATTGGACATTTTTAAAGGTGATGATGGTAAAGTTCTTCTTGTATGCCCTGTTCCGGGTAAAACTGTTCCTGAAAAATGGATAAATGCCACTTCTATTCAATGCGACCATTGCAACAAAAAGCGTTATCGTACCCATTCCGTTTTGCTTCGGAATACTGAAAATGGTGAATATAAAGAAGTCGGTAGCACTTGTGTAAAAGACTTTTTTGGTCTTGACCCTAAAGGCTTTATGTTTATGGCCTCCATTATATTTGATTCCATAGTTGGTGGTATTAAAGATTCTGATTGTCTTAAAAATGATAATGGCGCCTGGGGTTATAATGTTGATACGATCCTCAATATTACCTCTGCGGTAATTAAAAAATTCGGTTGGACTTCGCGAGCGGTTGCTAATGAATATAATTATCAATCCACTTCTGACCGTGTTTGGAATAATCTTGAACCGCATATAGGAATGGCAAAAGAAAATTTTGTTACGGTTGATGAGGAGGATAAAGAACTTAGTGCCAAAGTAATTGAATATTTTAAAAATCTGGACCATAAAGGAAATGAATATCTTTCCAATTTAATTAAACTTGTAAAAATGGGTTACGTTCCTTCAAAATATATGGGTTATGCCTGTTCTATGATTATTACCTATGAAAAGGCGATGAATATTGAAAGGAAAAAGAGTGAAAAAGATACCCGTGTTTCCAACTATGTTGGTGAAGTTGGGAAACGTCTAAAAAATGTTAAAGCCGAAGTCATTTTTAAACGTCATATAGAAAGTAATTATGGAACCAGCACTCTATATACCTTTAAAGATGATGAAGGTAATATAATGAAAACCTTCTATTCAGGCTCTAATATCTCACTTGAAAAAGGAAATATAATCTATCTGTCCGGTACTGTTAAAAAACATAATGAATATGAAAATGAAAAACAAACCATGTTAAACCGTATATCTGTAAAAGAGGTATAAATATACAGGGAGGTGTAATGCCTCCCTGTATGTTTACATTTTTGATTTTATATGTTATAATGAATATGTAGAATGAGAAATGTAAATATAAACAATTAACTTAACTAAATGAGGTAAAAAATGTACGATACAGATAAATTGGAGAAGATTGTTTGTGAACTTAACCGTGAAAAGATTAAAGTTTTATCTGAAATTAATGGACTTTATAAGAATTATATTATAAATGAAATTGAAAATCAAATATCTGGCACCGATGTGTTATTAACAAATGATTATGGTTGTCTATATTTTGAAAAAGAACCAGATACATTTACCCGAAAAGAAGATTTTGAAGATTTCCTTTCGGATTTGAATGAAGTTTTGGGTATTAAATTAGGTGATTTAAAAATTCAAAAGAATGTATGTTCGTCTTGTGGTAAAAAAATTGAAGATGAGGATAACATTGCATATAAAAGTAATGATGGTAAAATAATTTTATGCAATGACTCGCTTTGTTATGTTGATTTGGCTGATGGTTTTGTTGAAAATAATGAAGAAAAATTCGTTGAATTTGTTAAAGAAATTACCGGATTTAATGAGGAGTAAATTAAATGACAACTTTTTATTATGATGATAAAAGAAATATGAATGCAAACAAGGTTGTAAATGGTGCTTTGCAGGCCACGAGTAATGTAAAGGTCTTGCCAGCTAAGATTTTTTACATTATAACATCAAACGAACTTGAAAAGTTATTCAAAAAACATTATAATATTGATTGTGAAATTGCTCCTGAATTTGAATTACATAATGGATATACACCTTTGTTTGAACTGAAACCAGAAAAATATGAACCTTCTGATAAAGATTATAGAAGTCTATATAATATGGTTGAAGGTTTGATTTATAAGGGTGCATTGACTCCAGGAAATTTCTTAATTGACCATTCCTGGTAATGGTTTACTTTCAAGATAGTCTGTGTTATAATAAATAAAAAATTTCAAAAAAGGTATGTATATGATGTACTTTATAAGAAGGGCTACAGCAAATTTTCTTTACTTTATATCAACAGCTCTATATTTTACCGCTGTTTATATTGACACCCTTGGAATGAAAACAACCAGCGGACTATCTTGGAAAGAATCTAAAAAAATAACATTCAATAAACTATTTGATGTTTTTGATACAATGAAACAGAAATTTGGTGAGTAAAATGTATAGATATGCTGTACAACACATACCAACTGGAAATCTATGTGGTTTTAATGTAACTTCAAACGACGGCAGGGATTTTTGTGATTCCGTATCCTATGAATTAAACCACATAGATGGTGATAACCTATGGTTGGCATCCACATATGATGAAGCATTACATGCACTTGATACAAACGCTGAGTGGTATAATGCAGGCTATAATACACCAGAATATAGGTATGAAAGAGACCAATTAAGAATAGTTAGATTAGAGATAAACATTATATAAAAAGGTATTAAAATTAATGAGTTTTTGGAACAAAATAAAAAACATACTTAAACCTTCCAAGGTTGAAGAAAAATATGAAATAAAATTTCCATGTGATGGTTGTATTATTGCACCTACATGCAAACAATTATGCGATAAAATTATAATGAATGATGATAAATTAATGGAGGAATTTTTATTGCATAATTGCTGTCCTGATTGTGGTTCTAATGAATTTATAGAAGGACCTTGTGGTGGTATGGCGCAAAATGTGAAATGTGCAAAGTGTGGTCACTGGTTTAATTTTGCATTACCTGTTGCCATTCAAAGGATTCATATTGATTCGGAAGGCAATTTGAGGGATTAAAATGAAAAAATTTACTATATTTATATTATGGGATGAAAAAGATGGATATTCAGCAAGGAGAGTATATCTTGACAAAAAAAGTGCTGAAATTGCCCTACAAGAAAACTATACAGAGTATTGGATAGCAAACGAAAAGGCAAAGGTAATGCCGATTGATGCGGTTTCCTATATAAAATAAAGGTGGTACCATGTCAAAAAGAGAAGATGTTACTCAGGAAATCCATGAATTTATATCATCTAAAAAATTAAACCGAGTTTATTCAGGATTTGGTTTATCAAAAGATAAGAAATATCGTTATGTACTTTTCAATATTCCTAAATATTTAGATGGTGAGATTCGTATATATAACCAGTTTTTTATTCTTGTTAAATTTCAAACATCATTCCGTGATTTACCACATAACGGAAAAATGATTTTTAAATCTGTAGTGGAAACAAAAGAGTTTATTGAAAAGGCATTTTTGAATTTTTAAAAGGAGTTTTATGCATTATCCTGTAGAAAATATTGTAGGTCTAATTAAGTTATTTGTAGGAAAATATTTTAAAACGGAGATTGAAATAAAAGTAGATGGTTCAAATATAATTATAGACAATATTTGGGAAATAAGACCAGTAGAATTAAGTAAAAGTTATTTTTTATCCAATGACAATAAAGGATATGAATTAATTAAATGGGAAACTGTAAGAAACTGGGAAGATAAATCGGAAATACAGTTATATAAAGGCTCAATGATTTTATTGTTTAGGAAATTTATAGAAGATTACTTTCAAGAAATAATAGGAAACCTTGATAGGCAGGTAATAAATTGTTTAGAAATGGGTAAAAGATGAAGGTTTTAGTTGTAGGTGATGTACATAATGAATTTGGATTATTAAATAGGCTAATAAACAAAAAGAAACCCGACCTTGTTATATGTTGTGGTGATTTTGGTTATTGGCCTAAATTTGTTTATTCAGAGAGAATAAATCCTTTATCGGATATTAAATTACAAAGTTGTAAAAAATTATTATGGGTAGATGGTAATCACGAAGATTTTTGGTCATTAAAGACAAGGGAAAGTGATGAAATTGAACCAGGTATTATATATATGCCGAGAGGTTCCACCTACACTCTACCTGATGGCAGAAATATATTATTTATGGGTGGCGCACTATCCATAGATAAACATATGAGAAGGATTGGTGTTGACTGGTTTCCAGAAGAAACAATAACCCAAAAAGATTTTCATAACCTACCTAATAAAAAGATAGATATTTTTATAACACATACTTGTCCTGTGGAATTAACAGAAAAATTAAAATTCAAACATCCGTTAAAAGGTTTAGAACCATCCAACTATGCATTAAGTGAGTTATGGAAAATATATAAACCAAAATTATGGTTCTTCGGACACTGGCATATATATTCAGAAACAAAACTTGAAAATACAAAATGTTATGGATTAGCTGCAATAAATTATGATGATAGATGGTATATGTGGTTACCAGAAAAATGATGATTTACAACTAACAATATTAATGATATAATAAGGATAAAATAATGACAGGTCAAATAATTTTTATTTTTGGATTTTCATTTATAATAAACATTATTAATGGTGTTATACATTTTATGAAATATCCAAGTGAAAGTAAATTTGTTATGTTATTTTTTATTATTTTTTTAATGATGTTAAAAATTATGTGAGGTATATAAAATGACTAAAGTAGAAAAAATTTCAAAGGTATGTCATGAAACCAATAGAGCATTCTGTGAATCCATCGGTGATAACACTCAACCAACCTGGGAAAATGCAGAAGATTGGCAAATAAAAGCGACTATAAATGGTGTAATGTTTCACTTAGAAAATCACGATGCAAAACCAGACCATAGTCATAATGATTGGGTAAGAACAAAGGTGGAAGATGGCTGGGTATATGGTGAAATAAAAGACCCAGTAAAAAAGACCCATCCTTGTATTGTGAAATTTTCTAAACTTCCAATTGAACAACAAATAAAAGATTTTCTATTTAAAAGTGTTGTTGATTCCATGAGGAATTTACCTGAGTGATAAGGAGAAAAAATGGGTGAGTTAATGGATGTAGAAATATTACAGGAAAAAATAAAAGATGCCGTAAAGGAATTTATAAACGGTAGAATTATAAAACATATTGATGATACTTATAAACATATTCTAAATGGTGAATTTGGTATAATAGCTAAAGAGGATTCAAATAAAATAGTTGAAACCAATATTGAAACTGTTGTGGAATATATGTTATCAGATATTTATGATGCAGTTGATAACATTGAAAGTGAAGTATATGAAAGTTTTATGAATTATGAAGATTATGAACTTGATGAAGATGATAATAAAAATACATTATATTATGATAATTTGAAAAAAGAAAATGATAAAATAGAAGATATGGTGTGGGATTTAGATACTATTGATAAAGATATAAAAGCTAAGATTAGAAAATCAATTGAACAGAAAAAATATGGAGAGGATTATAAAATGCCTGTGGTTGAAGAAAAAACCAAAGACATAAAAAAATTTCTCATACCAATTGAAGATGATAAAAAAGAAACCCATTCCGATTTTATTATTTCCCACGGCAATGAAAATGTTGAAATTGAAGACCTTTGGGAATCAAGTGAATAATTATAAATGAAATATTTTTATTCAGCCGCTGTTATGGGTTATGGGTTAGGTAGGATATGGCATAAATTATTTAAAATGCCTAAATTTCCTATTACAACCAAAACATTAACCTATAAAAAGAAAATAGGATACCCATTTGCTATAATGCGAATGGGTAATTCTATTTGGAATAGAGTATCACTCCATAACATAGGAATTGATAACTGGATATCCTTAAATATTAAAAATGTTATTGTTTCAATTGCAGGTGAACCATATGAATTAGATGTTATGGTAGAGAAATTAAATTCACTTAATATACTTGGAATTGAATTAAATTATTCCTGTCCTAATCATAAAAAATTTTCATATAAAACTATAACAACAAAATCAAAACATCCATTATATTTAAAACTTAGATATACTGATAATCCATATACATACAATTTAGATATTATAAAAGGTATAAGATTAAATTCTATACCGGCATTTGGTGGTGGTATGTCAGGAAAATATGCACAAAAATATAACTGGCAATCTTTAAGAAACTGGTTGAGTGATGGATTATCTGTTGCAGGATGTTCATTTGTTTCAACAACAGACCTTAAAAGGTTAGAAGATATGGGATGTTTGGAGGTTGGTATAGGTTCATCCATATTGATAAATCCAAAACTAATAGAAAAATTAACTTGATTTACATTTAAGAACAAATGTGATAGAATGTAATATCAAATGATGAAGGAAATAGTATTATGAGTAAAATAATAAATTCATTTACAGGTGAATATAATTGGTTATCCAACTTTTCCAATCATCCATTTAAAGATGAGATTGGTATGCATTGGAAAACCGTTGAACATTATTTTCAAGCCTTTAAAGCAAAGAATGAAATTGATTATGCAATGATAATGCGATGTGAATCTCCTGGTAAAGCAAGAAGACTTGGTTCAAAAATCAAAATGCGAGGAGATTGGGAAAAAATAAAAATACAAATAATGTTGAGAGGTCTAAGGTTTAAATTTGGTCAAAATAAAGAATTGATTTATAAACTACTTGATACCTATGATTCAGAATTGGTTGAAGGTAATTATTGGCATGATAACTTTTGGGGAAACTGTAACTGTGAAAAGTGTTTATCTATAGAAGGAAAAAATACTCTTGGTAGAATGCTAATGCATATTAGAAAGGAATATCATAATGCTGGCATTTATAATTAGATGGGTTAAAAAACTTTATAGAACCCAAACAGAAGATACTGGTGTTAGTAGATATAAAATAGACGAATAAAGGAAACAAAATGACTATTGATAGATTTAAATTGTGGGAATATAAGTATGCACCAACTAAGTTTGAAGATATGGTGCTGAATGAAAATGTAAAAGATAAACTTAAAAAGGTTCTTAGTAATCTACCGAACATTATGTTATATGGTCCTCCCGGTACTGGTAAAGGAACATTTACAAACATTCTTATAAAACAAACCGGTTTTGACCATATGTGGATTAACGCATCTGATGAAACTGGTATTGATGTTATCCGTGATAAGGTAAAATCATTTTCTACCGCACTTGGTATGACTGAAATGAAACTTGTAGTTTTTAACGAAGCGGATTCACTATCTCATGGAGCACAAGGTGCCCAGAAGATGTTGAAACAACTCATGGAAGATGTTGAAAAGTCCTGTAGGTTTGTTTATCTTACAAACGACCTGGAACTGATGACAGATGCGTTGAAATCAAGGTGTCAAGTCATTGAAATGTCAGGTCCACCTTTAAAAGAAATAGGAACATATGCTTCAAAAATTTTAAAGGCGGAAAATGTAAAATTTGAAGCTAAGGTTCTTGTAAGTATAATTAAGAAGTGCTACCCGGACATTAGAAAAACTATATCAGCCTTACAGGAAAATACAATAAAAGGTGAATTATGTAGTGACCGAGTTGTAAATTCCGAGGAACTGTTTAGTCAAATTATGAAATTAAGTTTGGAACAGGACATTGAAGGTATAAGAAAGGCTCTAAGAAGTAATTATATTGATTATAATGGATTGTATGAATTTTTCTATGAAAATGCTGGCAATTTCAAAAGTCCTGGTGGTGCAATTCTAAAGGTGGGTGACCATCTAAGATGGAATAGAGACTTTCCGAATAAAGAAATTAATTTTATGCATATGATTATGCAAATGATATGGGAAAAAATCATATGAAAATACTATATCTCCAAGATGAATTTTTAATTTGTAGGGATGATATAAAAGGTATATGTGTATTAGCAGCGAGAAAAATATACAAGGGTGAAAATATATATAATTGCCCTGTGGTTACAATACCTTTTGATGATGTTAAAGAGGAATCCAATCTAACACAATATTTAATGGATTGGAGTGAAGAAGAAAATTGTTTATCATTTGGTATAATAAATTTGTTAAATCATAGTGATGACCCAAATGTGGTTTTAAGAAAGGATTTTAAAGATAAATTAATGACTGCATATGCGTTAAAAGATATAAATTCCTGTGATGAATTAACTATAAAATATAAATGTGAAATTTGGTTTGAAAAGGTTTAATATGGCAAAAGAAATAGAACATCCAAATATGTTTGATTATATGAACCAAATCTTTTATAAAAAGAGAACATATCCATATAATAAAAAAATTGCAAATGCCTATTTAATGCTAATGTGGCTAAGTCACGACCAGAAACTTATGCCAATTATACATAAAATAGCACGTTTACAATGGTATGTACCGGATGATATAATATATGAATATCTGATGGACGCCGTACCGAAAGGTAAAAGGTTCATCAAGTGGGATAAAAAATTAGCAGAAGACAAGAAAAGGGTCAAGAATATTGAAGACCTAATGTCAGAAACAAAACTCTCAAAGCGAGAGGCTACTTATGTAATAAATAAATTAGAGAGGTTAGAAGATGCAAATTAATGTTGAAAATTTTAAAAATGTGTTAAAGAAGGCAACACTAAATAATACCATTGATTCTGTACAGTTGAATTTTGGCAATGGTAAGATTGAATCAAAGATGATAAATGAAGCAAATGATGCAATTATTTTTCTGAATGTTGTTAATGATGTTTTATCAACCAATGATGAAACTACATTTAACTTTCGTGAACCAACCCAAAATCTCATTCCATTTCTTAATATTATTGATGAGGAATCAGCAAATATAGAAATTGAAAGAGCGAAACTTGTAATAAAAAGTGGTTCACAAAAATCAAACATTCATTTTGCGTCACCCACCGCTGTACGAACCTTTGGTTCCGAGCCAAGGGAAATGGAATACTTCCTAACATTGACCATTGATGAAAACTTTCTCAATGCCTATAAAAAGATTAAGAAGATTGGTGGTAAGTTCGGTAAAATTTATTTCTCCGTTGAAGATAATGTATTCTATATGGAAACAACCGATAAGACAAATCAATTCTCAAATGGTCTTCGTTTTAAATTGGTTGATATAGAAAAAGAAAATATCTCCATGTTTTTTGATTTTAAGAATTTTATGAACATGATGGAAGTAATAAATGGGGATGCCAGTGAATTTGAATTGAATTTTACTTGGGTACAAGAACAAGAAAAGGGTGCCATAAAAGCGTGTAAAGCAGATGGTTCCGAAATATATTTTCTAATGTCAAGAGAGGAATAAGAAAATAAATAAATTTACATTGTCCGGAGTTTATGTTATAATGTATTTATGAAGTTGAGAGAGAAAACTGTATGAGTGTAAAAAATTTAATTTACATTCACTAAAACTTGTGATATAATAAATAAAAAATTAAAAAGGGAGGTAAAAGCAATGAACTGGGATACTACACCTGAGGCACCGATTAACGATGTTAATGTAAATTCAAACACCTACATTTTGGTTAACGGTTCTTCTATTGATCTTAATGCCGGTGATGATTTTGTCACTGTTGTAAAAAATGTTGCCCGTGACGCTAACTTCGGTAAATTCCGTCTGTTTCTTGATGGTAACGAAATTAGCCCTGCAAGTGCCCCATCTACGATTGAAGATGGTATGCATTTGGAACTTCGTCCTTACGATGTTGCTGGGTGATACAAAAGCTGTAAACTGTAAATTATGACCCATCTACTCTATGGGTGGATGGGTCATATCATTAAAAAGTCAGGAGTTTAAAATGTCAGATAATTTGAAAAAAACCGCCGATAAAAAACTTTCTGAAATGTTCAACGATATTAATGCTGTTAATATTGATGAGTTGAAAAGTTCTGGTTTTACTGTTAGAATTGGAAACCAGATTATAAAACTAACGCCTACCGAGTTTCAAAACGTAACCATTGAAGATGAAATTAGAGAAGAATTTAGACTCAAATTATCTGAAAGATTAACAGATATTAAAGATAAACTCAATAATAAAATAATTGAGCTGGTAAATTACACTAATAAAATTAAAGATGAGGCAGATAGAAAAGAACGGGAATATGAAGAAAGAATTAAAAATGCCTGTGTAATGCCTAATGTGACCTTAGACCATGCAAAAAAAGGTCTGTCCTGTGTAAAGGGTGACCAAAGGGACGAAATAATTTGGTTAATTCAAGGTATATATTGGCCACAAACCGTTGGTGCTGTTACAAGAAAAAAGATTGAACCAAAATATTCAATGAAAATGATTTCCAATATAATCTTTAAAGTTGTAACACAAGGTAAAATAGTTAAAAGAGTATCAACACATAAACCAATCGGACTTGATTATTTTGAACATTATCACCAATCACGACCAGACTGTTGGGGTCAATGGAAAGCACCGAAGGAATTTAATGGTCCAGAAGATATTATCAAAATAGCAAAAGATGCCGAAGCAGTATTACAGAATGTGAATCCAAGTTCACTGGCATCAAGGTCTCCTTTCGGTCTTCCAAGATTCTCAACACTTGAAAGACACCTGGTTGAGAGTAAGAATCAAAATAGTATTGAATTGCGAACCTTGAGTCAATCTGATGCAAGACAAGGTATAACAACCGGAAGTGATGATACTGATGTGTGGACACTATAAGAAAGGATTTAAAAATGGAAATCTATAATAGACAAGAAACATTAAAATTAAATCAAAATCAGTCCGTTGCTGTTGTTGGATGTGGTGGTATTGGTTTCTGGGTATCAAAATATTTGATTTTATCCGGTATTCGGGAAATGTATGTATTTGACCCAGATGTTTTTGAAGAACATAACCTCAATAGAATTGACATTACTTCCAAAATGATAGGTCATAACAAAGCGGAAGTTGTAAAACTAATGTCAAATAACCTAAGACCTGAGATTAGATGTATTGCTTTTCCTTTTCCATTCTCTGAAACATTTAATCTTAATATTGATTGGTTGATTGATTGTACTGATAAACAAGCGGCACAATTAAAGAATCAAGAGATTGCAAAAAAGAGAAATATTAGATATTTTAAAGCTGGTTATGATGGTGAAAAATTCTCTATTCATAATGCAGTCGCTGAATGGGGTGATGCAGTTGATGGTTATACTGTTGTTCCTTCGTGGGTTGTACCTGCATCAATTATAGCAGCGATGGCTGTAGCAAAGGTGATGAAATATGAAAAAGCGGAAATGGTCGGAGATGTTCAGGGGATTTTCAAATGCAAAAGGGAAGCGAAATAAAATGAATAATAAAATAACCTCAGTTAGATGTCCTTTGTGTAATAAAATATTTATGGTGACATCTATATGTAGAAGTTGTGTTTGTGGATGGAGTATAGATGGAACAACTATTATAAACACTCCAACCTCAATGGAACCACCTAAAAATAATAACAATAAAAGAGAAAGTGTTATGATGAATAATACAAATATTGTAGGTAAAGTAACATATTTAACACCCAATACAAATGATGCATGGGAAGTAGAGATTGATACCGTAACGGAATGTTCAAAAATGCCGAAAAGTAAAGAAATCAATGTTGAACTACTACCCAAACAAAAGATAAATCGTCTTATGAAAAAATATCCAAGTATTGAATGGCTTGCTTATTTGATTGGTGATAAAAGTGACCCATATACCGTAAAGGATATTTTTATACCAAAACAATCAGTAACCGGTACCTCTGTTAAAAATATTGATTGTCCTGAATGGAATACACTATCCGTTATTGGTGTAATTCACTCCCATCATGGTATGGGTAACGGATTCTCAGGAACTGATCATGAGTGGATCAATCAGAATCATGACATTTCGTTGTGTATAGCAAAAAATGGCATTGCAGGTCAGGTAAGAATGAAAACCCCGTGTGGTTCAATCAAAATTGTACCTGCAAAAGTTGTAGTTAAGTTTCCTAAAATTGATTACGACTTTGAAAAATGGATGAAAGAATCATCCGAAAAAATAAGTGAGCCAGCATACACAACATATAATTTCCATACAAACAATACAAATCAAATCGTTACTTACAGGGGTAAAAATGCCCTATACGATGAAGAAAAAAGTTTGATGGAAGCAATGAATGAATTGAATGTTGGTCCTTCTTAACAGAGGTGGGTGGTTACGGGAAGGTGGTTGAACCACCTTCCCTATTTTTTATCTTGTTTATCCAAGTATTGATAAAACTTTTTTAAAAATCTATTTCTGGTAGGATTGTTTTTTTCAAAGGTTGAAAGATAAAAATCAAAAATTGGTGAAACACCATCCTTGGTCATATATTCTAAGTATGCCTGATATGCATATGCCTCAACCTCTTTTTTAGATGAGTAATAATCAAGACCTGATGGACCACTACCTGTTAAGTCAAATGTTTCTTTATCTACATCTTTACCACCTGCTTTAAAGGTTTGTCTCTTCTGTATTA
>Ga0209392_1000135_pt1 | contig 14584 bp, 10 predicted proteins | sample PPLLak3cmMay2015_FD_187252 | JGI IMG/M metagenome (GOLD analysis project Ga0209392, IMG submission 187252) | Freshwater sediment microbial communities from Prairie Pothole Lake near Jamestown, North Dakota, USA - PPLs Lake P7 Core (1) Depth... | ecosystem: Environmental > Aquatic > Freshwater >...
CTGTAGCTAAAACCATTTCACGCAGAGCACGCAAAGTTTTTACGCTAAGATCGCAAAGAGATAATGGTAATTGCCCCTTTAAGTTATTTTCCTTTAAAAGAAACTCAATTGATCATTTTCTGCTATTGAATCGAAATTTTTACCGAGAAGCGAAAGCACAGAATCAGCAATGGGTTTTAATTGTTTCTCGATGTAATGATCGTAATCAAAATCATTGTGTTTTAGTTCGATTGGAATCGGTCCACGCTGAGTTATTGCATAATAAATTATATCGCGCGGTTCATTTAATAATTTTGCAGCACGTGCATGCGGCGGAACATTCTTTGTGTAGTCTTCAACTTCTTTTCGCAATCGTTTTCTATAAATTAATTTATCATCAAACTTACCTGATTTTAGTTTTTGTATTTCACCGCGAATCCAATCTTCAACTTCAACACCATCAAAAACTTTTTGATATAATTCTACCTGAAATTCCTTTGCTAACTTTGTCCAATCAGAGCGCACGAATTCCATTCCCACAAACTCAATGTTTTCTTTACCATCTTTTGTTACAAGTCCGGCATATCTTTTCTTTGCACCAATATCCGCACCACGTGCGGGAGTGATAATAAATTTTCTATAATATTTTTCAAACTCTAATTCTAAATATGATTCAACCTTAAACTCTTTTTTAAGTTTGTTCTTCCAAAAAACATTTAGCTCTTTAACAATCTTTTTACCCTGCACTTCACCATCATCAACAGAAATATCATTAAGCATTACGAACAAAGAATCAGTATCACCATAAACAACTTTTAATCCTTTGTTCTCAAGATAGTCTTTGCTTCCGAGTAATAGTTTGTGTCCGCTTCCTGTAATTGCGCGAGGAAGATCGGGATGATAAAATCTGCATCCGTAAGAACCCATTACGCCATAAAAACTATTCATTAAAATTTTAATTGCCTGCGAAAGCTGTTTGTCTTTTTTCTTCTTTGCAATGTCACGGAGTTTCATCAGCTCATCTATAAAATCCGGAAGGATGTGAAGTGATGCTGAAAACTTATAACCATTTAATGTTTGTATCGTGTCAACATTTTTCATCAGTAAAGAATATGGATCGATCTTAAAAGTTTGAATGATTGAAGGATACAAACTTTTAAAGTCCAGCACGATTATGTTTTCATAAATTCCGGGAGTTGGTTCAATTACATACCCGCCTGCAGCGTGTTCATTTGTTTGAATGTCTTTTAAGTTGGGTGCAGCAAATCCCGCACGATGTAAACGCGGCAAGTAAAAATGATCGAACGCCGCAGTCATCATTCCAAGCTGATCCATTAACAAACCGGAGATTTGAGCGCGGCGAACAGAGAGTTCTATCAATCCCGTATTAGAAAAAATATCTGTAACAAGAATAGCATCCTGTAAATTATATTCTGCGAGAGATATTTTATCTTCTTTAAATAGTCGATCAATTTCTTCGATTTTATTTTCATCGGGAGTAATGGTTTTACCGGTTCCTAAAAGTTCCTGTGCAACGGTTTCAAGTTTAAAATCCTCAAAACTAAAAAACGAAGCTCGAAGCATTGTAGGTCCATCAATAACTACTCTGCCTGTAACAGAAATAAAATGTCCGCTAGGTTTTCGCTGTCGTATTGAAACTCTTCCATTAGCACGAGCAATATCTAAACTGATTCCAAGTTCACGGCATTTGTTATCAAGAAATAAAAGATCAAATCCTATAACGTGCCATCCAATAATTATATCAGGGTCAATCTGCTTAAACCATACAAAGAAATTTGCAAGCAATTCTCTTTCATCATTGTAATATGAAATTAGTTCCGAATCACGTTTTGGTTTTTCACCGATCATAAAAACTTTTTTGTATTCGTCTTTTTTACCGGTGATATGAACAGCAATAGAGTAAAGCTGATTTGTTTTAGCACCTGTTTCAATATCGATTGAAGCTACAACAAAACCAGGAGTAATCTCTGCAGGCTCAATACTTGGGTTTATAAATTTTGTTATTGAATCTTTCTTATCAGCAAAACCGGAAATCTTCATTTGTGAGTTAATTGATTTCTCCATTAGAAATCTTCTTAATGGGTCAATATCAGATTCATAAGTTGTTTGATTTGATTGCTGAATTGTTTCGGCTAAAACACTTAATGCTTTCTGAGTATTAAAATAAAGCGCATCAACAGGCTTGTTATTAAAGCTTTTAAGTTTAGTTTCTTTCCTAAGATAAGTTTTTGTTAATGGATCCAGAATTGCTTCCTTATCAACAAAAAAAACAGGTTTGTTATTTGTAACAATAATTTCTACAGGACCAAGTTCACCACTTGTCCCAATGAATTTAAGCACATTCTTCCCGCTGTAGTCGCTCCATTCTCCTGTTAAAAGAAAAACGTCTGTGGATATTTTGTTTTCGGTTTTCATCAAACTTGTTTTACTGTATTAAAAAACAATTCCTGAATTTTAAGAGTGATAATTCCTGGCTTTCCATCGCTAACAATCCAATCATCAATTTTAATAATTGGAGTAACTTCAGTTGTAGTTCCTGTTATAAAAAACTCATCAAAATTTTTTAGTTCATTTACATTTATGTGCTCTTCACAGAAATCAATTTTATTTTCTTTACAAAGTTCAAGAACAACTTTTCGTGTAATACCATTTAAAATATAATTAGATAATGGAGCTGTAAAAACGGTATTATTTTTAACAGCAAAAAAATTTGTATGTGATCCTTCGGTAATAATATCATCACGAAATAATATTGCTTCAAAAGCATTATTCTGTATAGCCTTCTGGCTAGCCATCACAGATGGCAACAGAGAAGTTGATTTAATGTCACATCGTAACCAACGCAAATCTTTTTCCAGAATTACTTTTACTCCAATATTTTTTTCTTTGTTATTATCCTTAATCAGTTTTGCAAATGCAAAGACATTTGGAGTTAAACTATTTTCATAATTGTGTGTACGTGGATAACTAACTCCTCTGCTTATTTGTATGTAAACAGAATACTCTGTCTTGATATTATTAATATCAGCTAGATGTGTGAAGATATTTTCAATCAAATTAAAATCATTAAAGTTTATGCCAAGTTCTTTCAAACTATACTTTAGTCTTTTTAGATGATCATCTAAACGAAAGAGTTTGCAATTGTAAGTTCTTAAAGCTTCATAAACTCCGTCTGAAAAAAGAAATGCGCGATCAAAAGGTGAAATCTTTACTTCATCGTGCGGAATATATTTGTCATTGAAATAGACAATCATTTTTATGTAATTTTTTGATGTGATAAAATAATCAAAAGAAATTTTATTAACGATTTGGTGAATAGTTAAACTCCGACTCAAATGAATATTGAAACTATAATAGAATATTGCTTAAGTAAAAAGGGCGCTGTTGAAGATTTCCCTTTCGATGAAGAAACACTTGTGTTTAAAGTTAGTGGAAAAATGTTTGCACTTATTCCCTTAGAAAAAATTCCGTTGCAGATAAATTTAAAATGTGATCCTGAAAAAGCTATTGAACTGAGAGAACGGTTTGAAGATGTTCAGCCCGGCTGGCATATGAGCAAAAAATATTGGAACACAATTTTACTTGATGGCAATATTCGCTGGAGTGATTTAAAGGATTGGATTGATCACTCATATGAAGAAGTTGTAAAAGGTTTAAAGAAGAGTGAAAGAGAAAGAATCAAATAATTAGAATTTTGATCACAATCACTAAAGCAATTTTGGTAATTGTAATTGAATTACTTAGCCATTAAGTTTTAATAGTAAAAAAATTGAAAGATATGAAAAACATTCACACCGTTATATTTCTCGTCTTATTTATAATCCTCACCGGATTTTCTTCAGCTCAAAAAATGCAAAGCAGCAGCTGGTCAGTCAACCAAAGTCTTGCAGGATATTCGCTTGATAAAAACAATGGCGAAAGAACTATGACAATTGACATTGATTTTGAAACTCCCTTTACCGAAAAACCACAAATATTTTTAAGTGTTGCCCAGATAGATGCTGATAAAGAATCAAACTTAAGATATAATGTTGAAGCAATATCAATTTCCCGGTATGGATTTACTTTAAAGGTTCGCACGTGGTCGGATTCTAAATTATTTTCAATCAGCGGTTACTGGGTGGCATCCGATTAGTAAATATCAAACAATTCTTTATTTGTAATTTTCGATCAAAAAAGTCGATTCATCCCATATTTATTTTTAGAATTAAAGAATCTCCTTTGAATTTCCTTTTACGCGGTTTATTTTAGCAAAAGAAAAATTAACATTTATCCAATTCGGGATAGACGTTATGTCGGTCTTAAAAGTAAATTGCACGTGCATGAAAAAAATTCTTTTACTCTTTATTCCTATCATAATCTTGGGATGTGAAACAAACCCTCCAACTCAACCATTAAATCCTGTTATTGAATACGGTAATGTTAAAGTAATCTCAAATGTTTCTGGCGCTAAAATATTTCTTGATGGAAATGATACTGGCAAAATAACACCTGATACTTTAAAGACAACAATTGGAGATCATATAATTGAATTACGTAAAGATAATTATGATACTACAACCATTAGTATTAATGTATTAAAGAATACAGAAATAGAAGTAACTGCAAATCTTTTTGCAGCTGATAAAATAGTTATCATTGAAGATTTTGCTAATGTTAGTTGTGGTCCCTGTGCAACCAGTAATAAAATTATTGAGCAGTTAACAAATGATACTTTTGGCACAAAAAAACTCGTAGCAATAAAGTACCCTACAAACTTTCCTTCACCAGTAGATCCATTTTTTCTTGCTAATGGTCCCGATTGTAATGCAAGAATGGGATATTATAATATTTTGTTTGCACCAACTACAATAGTTGATGGCAATTTGAGACCAATATCTACGGATTCTAATGATGTTAAAAATAAAATTTATTCTGAATTAGCAAAGATACCGCAGTTTATTATTGATGTTAGCGCCAGCATTGTAGGCAGTAACTATACTATTAATATCTCTGTTGAGGTTAAGGATATTACCAATCTCGATTTTTCTAAACTTGTTCTTCACTCAGTTGTAACTGAAACCAATATTGAATTTACAACTCCACCAGGTTCAAACGGAGAAACAAAATTTTATGATGTAATGCGAAAAATGCTTCCCAGTAATCAGGGAGAATCACTAGCATCCATCAACCAGGTTGGAACATATAATTTCCAAAGGCAGCTAACGCTTAACTCTGCCTGGATACAAAACAACATAAACACAGTTGTATTTATACAAAATACAAACACAAAAGAAATTTACCAGGCAGGATCTACATTTTGATTTTTATAAAAATTCTTAATTAACATTATTTAGTTCAATTTCAGAGGAGAGGATCATTATGAAAAAATCTTTACTATTTATTTTAACATGCTTTGCTTGTCTTAGTGTGTTTTCTTTTGCCCAGGTACAACTGAAGTTTGTAACAATTAACGGTTATGGTAATAATCTTTATTTAGATAATGTTACTGTTGGTAATCAGTTTAATTTGGATGCTGCAGTTGGCTCCATCAACAACATTAATTCAGGCACAAGCTATGCAACCTCTACTTCGCCATTTGTTATAGCGCCCCAGGTATCAATAATAAATATCGGTAAGCAAAATATAACCTCTTCATTTACGGTTACTATGACAGCCACCCCGGGAGGCTATACAAGTACAAAAACAATTACAACACTAAACAGCGGTCAATCACAGGTTATTACTTTTGACAATTTAACAATAACCCCAGATCAAGGCTTGGATATCTCTGTTGTTACTAATCTTACTGGCGATGAGAATCCAGCAAATAATATCCTTACACAGTATACGATATATCTACCGGGAACTTTCAGAACTGTTTTATTAGAAGAGTGGACAAGTTCTACTTGCGCCCCTTGTGCAGGAAATAATCCAACTATAGATGCATTTGTGACTGCACGTTTTGATTCACTTGTTCCAATAAAGTATCATATGAACTGGCCAGCTCCTGGCAATGATCCAATGTATTTATATAATCCCACACAGAATACAGATAGAAGAAATTATTACGGAGTTAATTCAGTTCCCAATGTTATAATGGATGGTATAGTTAATCCATCATATCCATATTCTACTCCCACAAGTTTACCGGGTGCTTTTTATCCTAGAAAAAATGTTGGTACTCCGGTAGCAATGTCTGTGACCGATACAAGAATTGCTAATGGTGATAGTGTTAGAGCAGATATAACGGTTCAGGTTTTGGCTCCTCTAAATCCAGGAGATTATTACTTAAGAGTTCATGCTATTGAAAGACACATTAAATATGCTACTGCGCCGGGGAGCAATGGTGAAAAAGATTTTTATGATGTTTTCAGAAAAGCATATCCAAACTCTTTAGGAACTTCTGTTCCGACAGGAGTGGGCACGTATAATTATACAATTACTTATGCTATAGATAAAGTAGTTTGGGTTGATTCAATGATATATACAGCAGCTTTTGTACAAAATGATCAGACAAAAGAAGTTTTTAATAGTGCAAAAGGAAGAAACGAAGTTTTGGAAAGAATGATTGTTAATAATCAAAACAATAATGTTGATAAACCAGTTACAGCACCTGATTTTATTGAACAATTAAAGCCAACAACGATTTTTGTGAATACTGAGGGAATTAATAGTGTCTTTGGTTATGAATTGTTTGAAGGTGGATTTCCTGCAACAGGATGGACTCTTAAGAACCCGGATGGAGGAATCACTTTCAGTCAGTTTATTGGTGCAAATGGACCATCCTTTGGAGGAAACAAGTCCGTTAAATTGGATTTCTATAGTTACTCAACTACTGGCGCATCAGATACATTAATAAGTAATGCATTTACAGGAGTCGAATATACAGATTCAATCAAATTTAATTATGCTTATGCACAATATTCAGCATCATATGTTGATAGATTAGTTGTTAAACTTTCTATTGACGGTGGATCAACTTTTCCCTACACTATTTTTGATAAATCAGGGGCTGCATTAGCTACTGCCCCAGCAACCACAGGCGCATTTGTTCCATCTGTAAACCAGTGGGCAACATTCGCGTACTCACTTGAAACCATACTACCGGTTGAACTTAAATCTTTTACAGCACAAGCTAGTGGAAATAGTGTTAAACTAAATTGGTCAACAGCTACAGAGGTTAATAATCTTGGTTTTGAAGTACAGAAAAAAGTTGCAGATGAATTTATCGCAATTGGATTTATTAACGGAAAAGGAACAACCACAGAACTTCAGAATTATTCGTTTACTGATAATGATTTACAAAACGGGTTCTATACTTACAGATTAAAGCAAGTAGATTTAACAGGATCGTTTGAATATTCCAGTGAAGTTAATGTTGATGTTACCGGACCTCAATATTTTTCACTTAATCAGAATTATCCAAATCCTTTTAATCCATCAACAAGAATTGAATTCAGTCTTGCAGCAGAATCTAAGGTTATATTAAAGGTGTTCAATCTTCTGGGAGAAGAAGTTACGACATTATTAAACCGAAATCTTGTTAGTGGAAAACACTTCGTTGACTTTGAAGCGCTAAATTTAAATAGTGGCATTTATATATATAGGCTGGATGCTGCGGGTATAGATGGTTCCATCAGCACTGATATAAAGAAAATGACCTTAATTAAATAAATTATTCATTTGGAGTGGTGTTAAACTCACCACTCCTTTTTTAATAGTAAAATTATATGAAAAAACAATTACTTGGATTATTAATAATTTTGGCTTTTTCGGCTTCATTGTTTTCGCAGGATATTACATTTGTTCCTAGAGAAACAGAGCTGACAGATACGCTCAATTCTGAAATGATTTTTGAGGTTGATGTTACTAATATTTCTGCAGCTGAACAGACATTATTTATTGTAAGAACAATAAATAACCTGCCAGAAGGTTGGTCGTCATCAATATGTTTTGATTCTTGTCTGCCAGGTTGGGTTGATAGTGCGACAACCTCAAGTGAATATGGAAGCTCACCACTTCAACCAGGCGAAACAAGGTTAGTTGCATTACATATATTTCCGCTGACTAATATTGGAACTGGATATGCACAGATGCAGGCTGGAACGTTAAGAAATCCCGACATTAGAACTACAGTTGATTTAACAGCCATAGTAAATCCAACCTCTATTGAAGACGAAAACACATTGGTTATAGATTATTATCTTGCACAAAATTATCCCAACCCCTTTAATCCATCTACAAAAATTAATTTTGGATTAGAAAGAGCCGGAGAAGTTGAAATAACCGTGTACAATATTCTTGGAAATAAAATTTCTACACTAGTTAACGGCGTTAAATCAGCAGGCAATCACTCAGTCGTTTTTGATGCATCTAATCTTAGCAGCGGAATTTACTTCTATAAATTAGTTACTAAAGAATTTACTCAAATAAGAAAAATGTTGCTTTTAAAATGATGCAATCACTTTAAAAGAAATCCCAATGGGAATATTGGAGAAATAAATGAAATTACTTTTGTTGTTTACTTTTTTGCTCTTTGTTTCTTTTTCGATAATTGCTCAAAACGAAGAAGATATTACAGGAAGAAAAGCTCCCAATTTTAAACTTGTTAATCTTGATGGAAAATATGTTGAGCTTGATAAAGAAGTTGGCAATGGTCCGGTGCTTTTAAGTTTTTGGGCAACCTGGTGCAAGCCTTGTTTAGAAGAAATGGTAGAGTACAATAAAATTTATGAACAATATAAAGACAAAGGATTTTCTTTACTTGCCATTTCAACTGATACAGAAAAATCTGTTGCAAAAGTAAAACCTTATATAAAATCAAAGGGATATACTTTTCCTGTGTTGTTTGATACAAACAGTGAAGTAGCTAGAAAATATTATGCACAGCAAATGCCTTATACTATTTTAATTGATAAGTCCGGAAACATTGTTTACTCTCATCTTGGTTATATGAAAGGTGATGAACAGAAAGTTGAAAAACTAATCACTGAATTGTTAGAAAAATAATTTGCAAAATCATCGGGTAAATTTAATCCAGAGGATGTAGTATTTATCTTAAAATTAATTCAAATCAAAAAATGAAAATTTCAATTTACCGTCTTATCTTATTATTCATTTTATTTACATCGACAAAGATTTTTAGCCAGGCAGATAACCGATGGTTTTTATTGCCGGATGGTTTGGGTTTACAGAATCAGCTTGAATACTCTTACAATGTTGAAAATAAAATTGAGATCCTTGAAAACTGGTTAACCATAGATTATAACAAAAATATTTTTAGCGCCGGACTTAGGTTTGAAGTTTTTCAACCAAATGATCCTGATCCATCCATAAGCAGGGGAAAGGTTAAATATGCAGATATTGCATACAAATATTTTGCTGTTGATATAGGCGATGTAGAAGAAGGTATTAATATTAATGTAGGAAATTTTTATAAACTTTTTGGGCGTGGATTAATTTTAAAAAGCTATGAAGATAGAAATATTAGGGTGGATAATAATTTACTCGGTGTTAAAGTAGAGGCTAATTATTTGGGCTTTACACTTTCCGCACTTTCAGGTTCAGCTGCTAATTCAATAAATGAAAGACAAGATATTCTTCACGCTGCGGATTTGCAGTACAGGGGATTTGATTTTATAAAACTTGGAACCACGTTTGCATCCAACCAGCCCGCAGTTGATGGTGTTGCAAGAACTTCATTAGCTTCATTGAGAATTCAACCTTCCGTTTGGAATTTTGATGGTTACGCCGAGTACGGAATTAAAAGTAATAAAAATATTCAATCACAAATATTTAATGATGATGAATGGAAAATTGGCGAGTCATTTTACGGCAGTTTAAATTTTTATTATGATGCTTTTTCGATTGTTGGGGAATATAAATATTATGATAACTATGCTTTTACTTCCAGCGACGGAACAATCTATTATAACACTCCGCCCTCATTAAGAAAAGAATATACGTATGTGCTGCTAAATCGTCATCCATCTCCTCTGGATCAATCAAACGAAGAAGGTTATGCATTAGAAGTAAACTACAATTTTTCGGATGAAACTTCAGTTATTGCTAATTACGGCATTACCCAAACACTACCAACTAGTTCGTATTATCAGAGAGTAAATAATTCTTCAAATCTAATTTCGACACAATTGGAAGAAATTTTTTTGCAGGCAACACATAATTGGAATGAATCCTTTACAACCATTGCGGCACTTGGTTATAACGAAGAACTATCAACCAATACAAAAAACATCACTCCGATTTTGGAAAACAAATTTTACTTTGATAACATCAACACAATAAAATTAGTATTGGAACATCAACAGACAGAAAATCTTTCTACAGATGAAAAGTACTATGATGATGTTATTAACATTGAGTATTTACGCTCTCCAAATTTCAGTGTAGCAATTGTAGCAGAACTTCAAACCAAAGAACCGGTAGCAGGAAACGTAGTAAGAAAATTTTGGAGCTTTATTCAGTTTGGATACAAACTTGGTAATCATACAGATCTGAGTTTGCTTGTTGGAACAAGACAAGCTGGCAACATTTGCATAGGAGGAATTTGCAGATATGAACCGGCTTTCCAGGGCGTTGAAATTAAAATGTTGACGAGATTGTAAAATATTTTAATATATTGCGGTAGAAAGTTGTCAATTAGAAATAATTGAAAAACCCAAACATTTTTAAAATAATTGTTGACTTTGACAATATTTTTTAGGACGTTCACATATGAAATTTAAAATTATCTTAAAAAGGAATGCATATTAGAGTATTGATACAAAATTTATCAAACCTACAATTCAATTCTTCAGCTCAAATTTTTAAGAAGAGACATATGAAATGCTATGCATTTTTTGCATGTATTAATTTTCTTTAAATATTTTAAATGTAAAGTTTTTTTCTGTTCTTTGAATTTAAGTTACTTAGTATTAGATCGATCGTTTAATTAATTAATTAACCACCATCATCTGTAATCTAATCAAGGAGAGATAATATGAATAGATGGTTTACTCTTTTGTTTTCTCTGTTGCTACTACCGACTCTTGTAGGTGTGGCTCAAACAGGAAAACTCAGTGGAAAAGTTACTGACCTTACTAACGGTGAACCACTTATTGGCGCCAACATTATTGTTGTTGGTACATCACTAGGTGCAGCCACCGATATTAACGGTGAGTATTCTATTTCTAACATTACTTCTGGTACATATGAGATCAAGTCATCTTATATTGGTTACCAGACTATAACCCAAACCAATGTTCGCGTAAGTGCGGGCTTAACAACAGATCTGAACTTCCAACTGCCCGGCGAAGGAATTTCTGTAGGCGAGGTTGTTGTAGTTTCAGAAAGACCTCTCATAAATAAAAGCAACACCAATGCTATTAGAACTACAACAAGCGATGTTATAGAACAATTGTCTATTAAGGATTTTAATAGCATTTTGACTTTAACTCCGGGTGTTGTGGAACAAAATAATAACATTTACATAAGAGGCGGACGTGTTGATGAAGTGGGGTACTATCTGGAAGGTACAAATATTACCAACCCTGTATTTGGTGGACGTGGAGTTACAATTGTTCCAGACGCTGTTGAAGAAATTCAGGTTCAAGCCGGTGGTTACACTGCAGAATATGGCGGTGCAAACGCAGGTATAGTTCGTACTCAATTAAAATCCGGTACTTCAGATCTTAAATTCAGCGTTGGATATGTTACTGATAATCTAGGCTTCAAAAGCAAAGACGACAGATTTAATGGAGAAAAAACTTTAGGATCTTATCAATATGGTTATAATGAATTTACCGGTACCATTAGTGGTCCAATTGTTTCCGATAAAGTTAAATTCTTCGGTTTAATTAATTCCACCTGGAATTTAGATCAAAATCCTTTGCCTTTTGAAGGAATTGATGTTGGTGTTGTAACAGATCAGCAATCTACAACACCGGAAACTAATTCTATTGATTTAACTTATCCCGGCGGCCCTACTTACGGTGCCCAAAGGCAGGCTTATACCGGTACAGGTACATTAACATTTGATTTGAATCCATTAATTTTCAGACTTACTGGTTCTTATACTGATGCTAAAGGTGGGAATCTAGGCGGTGGAAATCTAAATCAATTATTAAATCTCGGAAGACTTCAAATTTTTGAAGCAACAAATTCATCATTTTCTGCTAAGATGACCCATATCCTAAATCCGACTACTTATTATGAAATAAGCGGCGGTTATACTTATAATTTTCAGGAAAATATGGATCCGCTTTTACTAGATAATTGGCAAGCTTACGGCGATAGTGTTGCAAACGCAGAAGTTGGTGCAGTATGGCAGAGAACTTCAAGAGATATCCAGCAAGGAAGAGTCGGTCAATTTCAAAGACCAACAACTTACGATGTTCTTGGATTTCAATTCTTTGCACCTAATGATATTACTGCTGCCTATAATAAAGCAAAAAGAGAAGTCTTTAATTTTAGCGGCGCGTTTTCAACAGAGTTAGATAAAACTCACAATATTAAAGTTGGTGGCGAAATATCTATGTATACAATACGCAGCTATGGCTTTGCGGCTGGACGTTCTGCAGCTCAATACGCTAATGCTGTATTCCAAAATAGTTTACTTGCAGATCCTTTGCCACTAAATGATTTAATGATTTCTCTTACAAACAGTTATGGTTATGATCATTTTGGCAATGAAGTGGATGATGAATTTAATGAAAATGGAGGTATAGACGATGCAGGTCTGTTAGGACCAAGAAAACCTTTATTTGCAGGTGCTTATGTTGAAGATCAAATAACATACAAAGATCTGATTTTAAACGTTGGCTTTAGATATGATTATTTCGATTCAGATAATTTAACTCTAAAAGATCCAGAACGTCCGGAATCAGCAATTAACTTCCAAACAAATAAAATTGATCCTAAGGGATTAACTAAAACCAATACATTTAGTGCAGTAAGTCCTCGTCTTGGTTTCTCATTCCCGGTAACAGACCAAACTGTTTTTCATGCACAGTATGGTAAATTTGTTCAGCAATCAAGATTAAGAGATATGTATCAAGGTATTTATGGTCTTGGTACCCAATTAAGAGGTGGTTTCTTTATCGCAACACCTGTTGGTTTGGATGTAAGACCAACCAGAACTACTCAATATGAAATTGGTTTTACACAGCAAATTTCAAGTTTTGCATCTTTTGATATTACAGGTTATTATAAAGACATTCAGGATCAGGTTGAGTTTGATATACAAAACACCGCATCCGGTTCACCATATCAGTCATATAATATTCTTACAAATGGTGATTTTGCTACAACTAAAGGTGTTGAAGTTTCCTTTAATATGAGAAGAGTTGAAAACATTATGGTTAATGCTTCTATAGCTTTTCAGGATGCTCAGGGAACAGGATCAAATCCAAATTCAAAAGCAGGTATAGTTGGTGCTCCATTGGATGGAGTTACAGTCTTTAAACCTAATTACATCTCTCCGCTTGATTTTAACAAAGCAATTGCGGGAAATGTTAATTTAGACTACAGATTTCCATCAGACCATCCATCCTCTATTCTTCGTGAATTTGGTCTTTCTGCTCTCTTTACTTTTGATAGCGGACATCCATATACACAAGGAGAAGGAAAAGGAGATAACACAGGTTCTTTAGAAGGTGATAACAGGTTCAGATCTCCGATTGAAGCCTTGAACGCATCAGGAACTCCGTGGGTTAGTCAGCTTGATTTAAAGATAGATAAGTCCTTTACTATTGCAGACAAATTACGCTTAAATGTTTATTTCTTAGTTATAAATCTATTGGATGCAACCAACATCACTAACGTATTCTTAAGAACAGGAACACCAACGGATGATGGTTATTTAACAGACCCAGAATTAGGCGGAACGTTAAAATCGTATCAAAGAGAAGAATATGAAGCAATGTACAGGGCTATAAACATTGACTATTATCAAGGTTATCAAACAAATGTTGGATTCTTGTATGGTCCACCACGCCAACTACGATTAGGATTTCAATTAGAATACTAAAATTGAAAGTATATAAAAATAGGAGTTTCAAAATATGAATTATAGAAAAATAAAATACATACTTGTCTTTGCGATAAGTATTTTATTCCTCGTACCCGGACTAAGGGCAGAGGGGGATAAGAAAGATGGACGCAACGCGTTGCCCAAAACAACGGCTGATCAAGTTGCACTCACAACTTTGAATATAAACAATATATCAAGTTATTTCTTTAATAATGGAATTTCTGATATATCTCCCCAGGGTAACTCCGGATTGATTTACCCAAAAGGCAGTGGTAAAACTGCTGCGTTTACTTCTGGTTTACTTTGGGGTGCAAGAGTTGCTGGCGATCCAGATCCAAGAGTTGGCGGCACTGCATACAGAACCGGTCTTCAACCTGGAAAGGTTTTAGCAAACGGAACTGCAGACGATCCAACCTTACCTGTATATAGAATTTACAGAGTAAGACCAGACGTTTTTCCAGGAGGTGATCCAAATATTGATCTTTCTACAGAAGCTGGTTTAGATGGACTATCAGAGTCTCAAATTAGAACGCAATACGAATTAGACTGGACTGAATGGCCAGCTGCTCTGGG
>Ga0209392_1000138_pt1 | contig 14421 bp, 22 predicted proteins | sample PPLLak3cmMay2015_FD_187252 | JGI IMG/M metagenome (GOLD analysis project Ga0209392, IMG submission 187252) | Freshwater sediment microbial communities from Prairie Pothole Lake near Jamestown, North Dakota, USA - PPLs Lake P7 Core (1) Depth... | ecosystem: Environmental > Aquatic > Freshwater >...
CTGTTTCATTAGTTGTGGTGGAAACAAACCATTACACTTTACACACTTAGGCATTTAAAATCTCCTTTTTATTCTTTCAACATATTTATTAAATCTTCACATTAAAAAAATCATTCACATTAGTTATATTTTTTATTCTTTTAACAGCATACTCATAATATAATTTTGAATTTTCACAACCTATCCATCTTCTATTTAATTGTTCCGATGCTATCGCTGTTGTTCCACTACCCATAAATGGATCAAATATAATATCACCAACATAACTAAAAAGTTTTATACATCTATATGGCAATTCTATAGGGAACGGTGCAGGATGGTCATTATTCTTCTTTTTTTCAGTTCCAAATTTCCAAACATTCTGAGTCCATTTAACAAATTCCTCATTTGTTATATCATTTTCACCCTTCTTATCTATTTTATTCCATTGTTTCTTAAATAAAACCATTATACATTCTGCTGGGTCTCTTATGAAAGGTGAACTTGCACTTTTAAATGATCCCCAACAGGTTTTATTAATATTTCCTTTATCCCATATTATAATATTATTAAAACCAAATCCAACATTTAAAAGACCATCTAAATATTCATGTACTAACGGTATATTAATTTTTTTATCATGTGGTTGTGTTATTTTTAATGGTATATTAATAAACATTCTACCATCATCTTTCAATGAATCATAACATATCTTAAACCATTTTTTACACCATTCCATATATTCATTAAATGGCATATTATCATCCTTATTATCATAATCAATAGATAGATTATATGGCGGTGATGTCACTATTAAATCAATTTCATTTTTCAATTTTAAATTAAGAACATCTTCATTATATAAAACACCATTTTTATATCTCATAATTATTTTCTATATACCATATCTTTGTTTCTTAAAGGTAAATTTTCAACATTTTTTAATTTTCCATATATACTATCATTTCTTTCTGCTGATGTTATATCCAATTTCAGTGTTATTTTATTTCCTGGTATGATATCCGATGTTAAATCTATATCAATTCCTCCTGCATTTCCTGTACCTTTTGATTTAATTCTGTTTATTGAATCAATATAAATCATTAAATATTCTAATGTATATGAAATTCTCCAAGTACCTTGAGAACCATAAACTGTCATTGTCTCAACATCAGAAGTATCCATACCAAACCAATCATGTATTATATAATTCTTTATTTTTTCAATATAATTATTATTATTAAATAATTTTATAATATGTTTTTTAACAATTTGTAATGTTGTATTCCATAAATTTTCATACTCTTTTATATTATTTTGTCTAAATGGTTTTAAAAATTTTTCTTTCTTTGATTTATTTTTACTAAGATCATCCAAATCTTCTCTTTTCATTCCTTCTATTTTTGAATAAACATTTTTGAATAAATCGTCCCTTATTTCATTTTTAAAAGAGGAAGATTCACTACCTAATATAGATTCCAACATTTGTTCTATACTTGAATTTAAAACGGGATTCGGTAATGTTTTACTCATTTTACCACCCGCTTTTAGTGATATACCTAAAACATATCCATCATTGTATATAATTTTTATATCAGGTCTACTTCTTTTTCCCTCTACTTTTTCATCACCAACCCATTTAATCTTTTTTATTGATTTTCTTTTATTTTGGTCTAATAAAAACCTATAAAAACCTTTAGATGATTGTATTAATTCTACTTTTTTATTGTCTGATACATTACCATTAAAAGCTTTTTTAACTTTATTCAAATCATTAAGAAAAATGTCTTTAAAATCTAATATATTATCTCTAATATAATCAAACATTTCTATTTCATTTTTTGAATTTGGGTCAATTTTATAATTCCACCATATCACAGGTGGTATTTCTGTTCTTATTGCAGCAGCTTGACCACCTGATCCTTGCGCCTCTATTAAAAAACTTAAAAATCTCATTTAATATTATTTCCTTTATTAAACAAAGAACATATTTAAATCTATTTTTTCTTCTATTTTAGTTTCTTCTTCAATTCTTTTTCTTGCAATTTCTATATATGGAGGATTCAGTTCAAAACCAATCCAATTTCTTTTATTGTTTATTGCTGCAATAGCAGTAGAACCTGAACCCATAAATGGGTCTAACACTATATCACCTTCATCAGTAAGTGCTCTAATAAACCAATCAGGTAAATCTGGATGATATGGTGCTGGATGTTTGTTTCCCTTAATTTCAGCCGAAGTTGGAAACTCAAATACATTATCAGGTATTTTACCAAGTGGATTTACAACACCTGATTCATGTTTTACTGAAATCTTTTTACCTTTTTCACAAGCATCATATTGCTTTGCAGAATATTTAGTTCCATGTTTTGCTTTATATGGTTCTCTAACATTATCCATTCGCCATTTCACTTGTTTTTCATCTTTCACAAAATGCCATAAATATTCTGTTAGATTATTTAACCTATTACCACCACTACCCGCATTTGGAAAATAACCTTTCACCTTATGCCAAAAATATCTATCATATAATTTTAAATTTGTTTCTCTGATAGTTCTTATTACAAGGTCAAAAACATATGGATGTCTCAATTTTTTTACAAGATTGTCATTATTGTTTAGAATATATGAACCTGTTGGTTTCAACACTCTATATATTTCCACTTGTAATGGTAGAAACCAATCCACATATCTATCAGGATGAAATACATTTATTTCCTTACCATATGATTTCACATCGGCATATGGAGGTGATGTTACAACCAAATCAATACTATTATCTGGTATTTCTTTTATTAAATTAAAACAATTTCCTTCTATTATTTCATTCATTATTCACATTATTCCCTTCATAATTTATATATCTCTCAAAGGCTTTTTCACCTGCATGTGTTGCAAAAACTATTGATAAAGCCGGTGATGCTGTTTCAAATTCTAAATTTCTTGTAATAATAAAATTTTCATCTATATCACCATTCTCTATTAACTCATTTCTTAATTTATAATATGGTGATCCTAAAAAATTATTAGTATCTTTTCCTACAATTTTAGAACCTCTTTTTAATATGACTTTACCATCTTCCATTCTAAATAATGTTGCCTTCACACCTACCATTTCACCATATCTTTTTATAGTTCTATCTATTGACATTTTTTGATATAACTCAGATTCTTGTTTTACTATTTCTTTTTCTTTTTCTATTTTTTCTATTTTTTCTTCTACTGAAAAGAAACATTTTGTCTTCAAAAAAACATCATCTAATTCTAATATCATATTAAGATATTGTTTTATCATCAATTTTCTTGATTGGTCATTTATATTCGCACCAGATGATTGGTTATTTAATACTTTATATTTACCACTTTTAGCTTTTTTAATAAGTTCACCTTCTAAAAACCTTACTACGTCTTTAGAAAATTCCTCGGAAGTGAATATTATAAGTTCATTCCAAAAGAAACCATTTTTATTTAAAGCTCCGTGTGAATTAATATTGCCTAATCTACCTTCACAGATATCCGATTCACCTGTATATAATTCAGTTTGATTCCTAGCGACATAAACAACTGCTAAATTTTTTATTTCTTCTGGTAATTTTCCATTTATAGCTGCCTCTCTTGGAATCCTATATACAATAAATCTTGATGTTGGTATAGTTATCTTTAATATTTTATTACCCATATTTAAAGTATTTACATTTGTAATCATTTAATCACACTTTCTCTTATATGTTAATTTATCATATCCATTAAATCTTCATATGTTATAATTGAAACACCATACTGTCTCGCTTTTTTTGCTTTTGATGAATCTGTCTTGGTGTCCGCTGCAACAAGGTAATGAGTATTTTTACTCATACCTTTTACAATTCCACCATTATTTGTAATTATACTATGATATTCTTGTCTTGTAAATGTACCTTTTCCCGTCAAAGTGAATATTTTTCCAGTAATACTGGTTACAACATTTGTTTTCCACTTTAAACCCATATCATATAAGAAGTTTAACAAACCTTCATATTTCTTTATTTCATTTACAAAATTTTCGGCAATAATTTCACCAATACCATCAATGGATGTTAAACTAAATTCATCAGTATTAAAAATATCATCCATTACCATATAATCATCGGTATTTATACCTCTATAGTAATCAACAATTGATTTTGCAATTACATCACTAACACCGCTGATACCAAGAGCTGCAATAAATTTATCTGGTGTATTCACTAAAGTTTTTTTAATTTCATTAGTGATTTGTTCACCTTTATTTATGCCAAAACCATCAAAAGATGCTATGTCAAGTTCTGTAATTTTATAACAATCTTCAATATTTGTTAATTCTAATTTCCTTATGGTCACTTCAGTTATATTTTCAACACCCATTTTTCTTAGAAAATATGCAATCTTTTTATATACTGATTCAACACAGTCCTCATTTGAACAAACAATATCAACACCCTTCCAAGATACATCACTATAACAAGAAGGACATTTTTCTATAATACACGGGTCGGTTTTCTTCACTATATTTACAATGTGAGGAATAACATCACCTGATCTTTGAATTTCAATAACAGAACCTTTACCGATACCATTTAATTTAACAAATTCTGCATTGAAGCCGGTCGCTCTTGATATTGTAACACCACCTATAATTGTTGGTTTAATATTAACGATTGGTTTCAATCTACCAGTTCGTGATACATTCCACTCAACACCTAATACATCAACAGGTATAGGTAGGTCATTTACTTTGAACGCAATCATACCCTCTGGATAGTATACGTTTTCTCTCTCATATACCAGAGGTTTTATAACCAGACCATCTATTTCATATCCATTATCGGACGCCATCATCTTAAACTGTTTCAATGTTTCAATCAGATATTCACTACCTTTATCACAAAAATTATAAACAGAGTTCGGTATCCCTAAGCCCATTTGATACATTTTTGTGAGTTTTTCTACCTCATTTAATGAATAAAAGACATTATTTCTATCATAGATTACCTCATAAAAAACAGGCGAAATTTTCTCACAAAATTTATCATCATCCCTATTCAGGATTCCAGCTACACCATTTCTACGAGTTTTATAATCAATGGTTTTATAGAAGTCACCTTTTAGAAGTGCCTCACCTCTAAAAGAAACATTAGATTTCTCTTTTATCTTGGGACAAAAGATTTTCGCCTTCTTTGTTATATCTTTACCTTCATAACCATTACCACGGGTGGCGGCAAAAACAACCTGACCTCTATTATATTCAATATATAAAGAAACACCATCAAGTTTTTCAGATATAATATATTCTTTACCTTTTTCAATCCAATCCTCAACACTATCCGTCTTCACTTTTTTCAATGAACCCAATATAAAAGGCAACGATACTTTGCTACCGGATACATTAAAACCGACCTCAAAGAAATATGAATTATTTGGATATAGGTCTTTTGCTCTATCTTTTATCGCGTCATATTCTTCATCAGAAATAGGTGAGGTACCTTCATTATAATAGAGATTATCAAACTCTTTAAGTTGTTTTATCTCATCAGGGTCAACACTTTTTTCATTAAAAAATATATTTACTGACATAATTTTATTCCTTTTCGGTCACAGTTTCAGTAACATCAATAATATCTCTTGGATACAATTCACGACTATGGTATAATGATTCCATTTCATTTATTAATACTTGTTTTATAACCCTTAAATGACCTGTCAATACTTTATCTAACTGACCATCCATTTCCAACCTATGTATTGTTGTTATAACCACATCCTCTTTTCTTTTAGGTGTATCTAATTTAGAATTGGATGCCATTGACTTAGCGGTTGCCTCTACATGGTCACATATCATTAACACCGCTGCTTCAATACATGTTGGAACCGAACATTTATATCTCCAACTAACATCATCTTTTGATTTACTCTTTTCATAAAAATATGATAATATAGTACTTCCATGATGTTGAGATACCCACTCTATAATATTTCTTGGCATTTCTTTAATCTGTAACATTATTAATACAGAATCACCAACATGTTTTGTTATGATGTTATATGATACTTCGGGTTCATATTTGTCATGAATGTTTGTACCATTTTGGTTCTCAGTAAATGCTTTTGGAAAATTAATCTTTCCAATATCATGGTACATCGCCGCTACTCTCATCTTATCAGTATCAAGATTTAATTGTAAAGCAATTGATTCAACCAAGTTAGCAACATTTTGACTATGTTTATATGTACCTGGTGCTGCCGCTCTAAATCTTTCCATTATTGGAAATTTTGGGTCAATCAATTCTTTGAGAATTAAATCTTTACCATCTTTAATTTCTTCAGTCATAATATTCAACTCCCTTCATTTATAAAAACATTATATCATAAATACAATAAGAAGTAAATTTATTTTATTTTTTTGTATTTTTTATGTTTACAATCCTCGGAAATGTGATATAATAAGGATGTTTCCGCGGGAGAAAGAAAGATACCAAATTTCCATAATTACCACCTACCACCAGATATATTTCCATCCATTATACATACAAAAAATATATACATTTCCATTACCAAATAAAAAAGGTTATCCATACTAATGAATAACCTTCCTTATTATAATATTTATATAATAAATTCTATTTAATACTTAAACTACATTTAACAATATTTCTTTTTCTACCACATCTTTTACATACATCATAAAGTACCGCTGGTATGGTTCCTTTTACATTTATATCACCATCAACATATTTATAAAGTTCAATATCATCTTCCTTTATATCTTTCCCAAAGGATAATTTATCTTCATATTTATGTATTCCAAGTTTACATAATAAATTCATTTTTTAACTCTTTAATTTATCAATCTTATTTTGAATTTCATTCTCGCTTGACAAACCAACTATAACATCATGCAACTCTCCATCCTTTATAAGGAGGAATGTTGGTATACTTCTAACATTATATCTATTTATGGTTTGAAAATTATCATCTACATTAATTCTACAAAATTTTATATTTTCATTCTTTGTTTCTAAAGAATTGAACATTGGTTCTGCTGCCTTACACGGTCCACACCATGGAGCCCATAAATCAATTACAACAGGGGTGTTTGAATTTAACACCTCTTTTTCAAAACTTCCATCATTAACATCTAACATGTAATAAAACCTCCGTTTGCTTTTTTATTTGATTTAATAAACTTTCTCTTATCTCAAAAGGTATTGTCCATATACTTAAACTACCTTTAACCTGAAAATAGTTATCAAATTTTAATACATTCTCTAAATTCCAATGTATAGAATTTTTATCAGCCCATTCCGAAGTTGAATTATTAAAATTCTTTATAAAGAAAGAACCTATTATTTTTCCATTTTGATTATTGTAATATTCTTTAGATTCTATCAGGGTGGGGTGTGTTTTTGATAAGATATTATAAGCATTTATATCAATCGCCTTTGATATATGGATAAAAATTGGACCATCATAATTTGTTTTCCAAGAACGATTTTCAATATCTTTAATACCTTTGACTATAAGGTCAGCCCAGGGATTTTTTATTGATATTGCTTTTAATATTGGGTTTGTTACATTTTCATTTAAATACCTCAGATATTCACTATATCTAATACCGTTTAACATTTTTAAATACCTTTTGTTGGAGCGAGGTATGGAGTTGAACCATTCAATATAGGTGGAAACCTATACATGCTACCGTTACATTAAGACCCGCTTATGTTTTACTCATCATCGTTTTCTAAATACTTTCTAAAATACTCTCTCTTTTTACGATCTTTGTTTTCTCTGCCCTTAGCTCTACTGTCCCTTTTAGGAACACCTTGTTCTTCTTTTTTTGGTCCCTTGCCATCAGGTCCTTTACCATTTTTATTAGGCATATATATTAACTATCCTCCCATCTTTTCTGCTCCAGTATTCAACCATTTCATACTGTTTTGATTTAGTTTTCATTTCAACCGGCCACCAATATGGTGCATTCACATCATAACAATTTCCGAAAAATGTATAATAATATTTATAATCCTTTCTTAAAAGATTACATTTATGTGAAGTATGTAATTTGTCATTGCCAAACCAAGATGGTAATATAATCTCACCATCTATTGAATGAATTTGCATAGTATTATTTCTACCATTCTTTATCCATATTTGTATAGATAAATTAAGATATAATTTTAATGCATTTTCATAACCTTTCCACATTCTAACTGCTGGATGATTTGCCCATGTAGATTTTTTATTATCTGTAAGTATATTTAAAATCTGCATTGACTCAACTCTTTGTTTACCCAATCTCTTGGTATCAAGACACATTAAAGACTTTTCTAAATCTGGATATGGAAGAAATGTTTGCATTTTTAAACTTTCTTTTTAATGTTTTTATAAACTCATTATACACTATTTGCAAAAAAATGTAAACATCAAATTTTATATCTCTATATCTTTAAATATGTCCATCGTAATTTCATGTAAACCTTCAACACTTTTCATTTTTCTTAAACCTTTATCTTCAATAATCATTTTTGATCCGGTTTGTATACACTCTATATAATATAATCGTCTAAATTTTATGTCTAAATGTTCTCCTTTAAAAATAACCTTAAAATAATATTCTTTCAAATTTTCTAATAAATCTCTTTCGTTGCATCTCCAATTATGTTTATTTAAGTTATTCGCATCTAACCACTTATCATAATCTGGATAACGATGACCAGCCTCAACAACTTTCACATAATCACCAGTATTTATTGTATCTACATTTTTTATCATTTCATACCTTCAAATATATCCTTAATTATTGGGTGATATTTATCACTTAATAATTTTATTCCTTTATTATCTATAATAATTCTTGAACCATTTTGTACACACTCAATATAATACATTATTCTTTCTGGATTGGTATTACTTTTATGAAGAACTACAAAATCATAAATACCAATCTTTTTTTCCATTTTTTCCCAATCTCTATTCCATCCTATTAAACTCAAATCCCTTTCTATTAACCATTGAATATAATCAGGATATCTTCTACCAGGATTTGTAATTTTTACATAACTACCAACATTTATTTTATCCATTTTATATCCCTCATACTTTAAAATCTTGAAATATATCTTCTATTATCCTATGATAACTTTTTGAGTTATCATTGGTCATCTTTTCAATTAATTCTATTCCCTTTTTACCTATAATTATACGACAACCATTATCTATTGACTCTATATAAAAAAGTTCAGTTTTTTCTCTACTTCTATCCAAATGGGGGCCTTTAAAAATAACTTTATAAGTATGTCTTATATTAAATTTCATATTCCAATTTTCTTTACTCAAGTTATTTTTTTCTAACCATTTATCATAAATTTTATACATATATCCTGGTATTGTTATTTTTACATAATCACCTATTTCAATATCTATATCTACCATTTCCCACACCTTTTAAATGTCAAAATTAAAATCCTCAAATAAACCATTAACTATCGGATGATAATTTTTTGAGTTATCAACCTTTTTAAGACCATCTAAACTAACTACAACTACAGTTTTTTCATTTCTTGTTGATCTAATACAATAAATTTTAGGATTTCCATTATAATTTTTATGTATTACTTGAAAAATATGGTCTGAATCAAATCTAATAACATTCTCTTTATTTTTTTCTATAGTTGTTTTTTCCATCCATCCATATACATTATTAAGAGATTTTTCATCAATATCATCAAAATAATTTAAAGTATATAATGGATTTATAATTTTTACATAGTCGCCTAATCTAATATTTTGAAATAACTTCATACCTCTTTCATCTATAATAACTCTACAACCATTTCTTATTGATTCTATATAATAAATATCCATATCCAAAGATAGATGTCTTGCTTTATGTATAATTTTAAATGTGTCCGAAGGGTCCAAATTTATATTCCACTTTTTTCTATCTAATTTATTAACTTCCAACCATGATATATAAAACGAATATTTAGCACCAATATCAACGATTGTAACAACATCACCAATTTCCATCTAAATTATCCTTATTTGTGTATTTGATTCCAATACATTTCTTCTTTTAATTTTTTTTATTGTGTCTTCTGTACCACCAAGTCTATCAGGTGAAACACACGCTATAACAATAGAAGTTGATTCGGCCTCTTTTGCGACTAAAGTATTTCTATCATACATAGCTCTTACATACTTATTAAAATCAAAAGGTCTTGGTTTTTTAGGTCTATGTATTATTAACTGACCATTTTCTTCTGTCATATTAAGTTTTTCCGCTATAACCTCTGCAAATTTATCGCCACCTTTTGGACAACCACCAGAAATGATAATATCACCATCATCATACCATTTTTTAAATTCACTTAAAACTTGTTGATAGTCCTCAGGCGCATTTCTTCGTCTTGATCCTATTATAATTATTTTCTTTGACATTTCTTTTATCCTCATCTGGATCTTCAGGTTCAGATTCTTCTTCCATTATTTCTTCTAAAAGTTCTATAATTCTTTTTAACGCTGCATCACATTTAATTGTTGGATTTATGGCTATTTCATATACTTCTTCTAAAATGTTTTCTAACTCCTCATCTTCATTTTTTGTTTTCATATTATTAACCTGCTAAAATTTTTATTTTTCATATACATCAGATTGTTTATCCTGATAGGAGAATAATTTATTTTTTCAACAGATACATTTATATAAAGATTATCATTATCATACCACATAAAATGTCTTTTATTATGTATATGACCATGAATGTTTATTGATTCTTTAGGTAGGTCATATTTAGGTCTATGTGAAAATACAATCTTAAACCCTTCACAATCAACTATAAAAGGTTTATCTATTAATGTAAATCCAGCCTGATCTATCCATTTTCTACTTCTTTTATCGTGATTTCCTTTTAGTAGATATTTTTTACCATTCAGTCTTCTTGTTATTTCCATTGTTTTTTCTATATTACTAAATGACAAATCTCCAAGATGAATTACATAATCATTATCATCAACAAGATTATTCCAATTATTAATAATTGTTTCTGTCCAACCATCAGGTCTATTACAATATTTCTTTATGTTTCTATGATAAAAATGTGTATCTGATATTACAAACATATTAAGTATATTATCACAATTAAACATATCCGACTCTTTAAATTTATAACCATTATCACTTTTGTATATTTTCTTTAAATATACACTTCTTTCAATCCAATTCAGAATATCCCCCTACTCGCAGAGGTACAAAACCAGCCCTTTGCAATTTTAAATTTATCTCCGTTTCTTCCGGCATATCGTCCCATAAATCAAATTCAACAAAGTAAAGATTCCTTGTTATGTTTTTAATAGCCATAACACTTTTACCATTATCATCATAAACAACTCTTATTTTTTCAAGGTCTTTATTGTTCATTTCAATTTTTAGAACTTTTTTCTTACTCTTTTTATTTATAAAATTAAATGCATTTTGTGTTCTACATTGAAGTATAAAAGAATTTACTTCATTGATAAATTCTGTGGTTTTTAATTCTATAGGAAGACTACTATCTCTCCATTTATAATACATTCTTAACAGCGTATATTGCATATCCATAACATATTTTCCTTTTAAAGTTATTATTTCTCAATTTTTATATCCTATAATAACATATTTATCACCACTTGTAAACTACAAAACCCACTTCACAAAAATATTAATTCGTAAAGTGGGTTTATTAAATTTATGGTACCCCCGGTAGGAATCGAACCTACGACATACAGATTAGAAGTCTGTTGATCTATCCACTGATCTACGGAGGCAAATTTTTATAAAAAAATAACCACCTTATGAAAATTTTAATTTACAGGATAGTCTTCATACGATGGTTATCTTTAATGCGGTCGAATTAGTAGATTCGATCATTCCAATTTTTTAGTTTTTTTTGCAGTAACTATCCTTTAAAAATTTTATTATAATAAAATGATGGATTACAAGAATTTTACTATTACAGGATAGACCCTGTAACCCACCATTTTGGCTTCCATATTATGGAGTTTGTTTGCAGTATCTATCCTTATTAGACAACAACCTCATACTTCTTCAAAGTTTCCATCATTATATCAACAGGAGTGATGTTCTTTCCTGATAAAACCGATTTCAATATAGAAGGACTAAATCCTGAGATTAAACATACCTCCTTAACTAAAGTATATTTGTCATACATATCCCAAGGACTATTTTTGTATCCTGCGGTATTCCAGTATACAATCTTAGGTATTGAATAACCAGAATCAATCCACCTTTTTAATGACCCTTGTATACCATCTGTACCATCTGCGTTTTGAGAAAATTGCATATCAGATACAATTAACAACATTGTTGGCATAAGTCTTTGTGGAATACTGTTTTTAGTTGCAATTTCCAGAATCGTATTTAAAGCCTTATCAATTCTTGTTGATTCACAAGACCTGTTAAATATTTTTCTGCTTTTAATTGCTTGTGTAAATGAATAATCTCTCCAGTCAACAAAACGACCTTCAGAACCAAATGCGATAAATCTTTTATAAAAAATACTTTCTTCTGGAAGTTTACCAGAACAATACAGTGCTAAACTCATGGATACATCCATCGCTTTAATTGAACCGGAAATTTCCGTTTCCATTGACCCAGAAGTATCACATATACACATAACTTGTTCTCTTGATTCTTCCATCATATTTGGCAACGCATCAAATTGTGCATCAGCGATACCACCATCACCATTCATAGCAGTTCTAACACAATCATGTGGAAACAATGTTTCTGCATGAATTTTTACTCCGCTAGTAGGACTAATAAGGTCAGCCTTGAACTTTTCAAAACCATTTGGGTCATTCTTACCAAATGCATTAGTATAACGAGCCATTGCAACAGAAGGAACTGTGGAATAATTTATTTCACTCCACTTACCAGAGCACATTTTATATTCTACAATATGACCTTTTCGAATATTCGCCAACATTCTACGAAAATCACCAATTTTCATACCCAATACATTTCTAACCATGTAATCGTTTCTGTCAGCCCACTTCGCTGCGAGTACATCATTATTTCTAATGGCATCTGCCCATTTTGATGCAACAACATCACCAAAAGAAGTATTAAAAAGACATCTAAGGTCATCCCAACGACCATACTTGGGAATTAAATCCAAGTTCCACTCAACCACTTTTGGGTCTATGGAGGATATAAATTTAATACACTTTCGGAAAGTTTCACGATTTCCTGCACCACCACGACAATCTCTCATCCAAAAAAGAATCTTTAGCGTGGTTTCTCTATCTTGGTTATATGCTCTTCCTAAGAGTCCTTCAATACTTTCTTCATCACCGTAAAATGACTTTCGTTTATCAAACATTGAACCAATCTTTGAAAATAAATCCAAACACAAATCACCAGTAGTATTGTATGCTTCTGCACCTTCTTTGGTATAAGTAATCATTTTACAGTCTCCTTTAACATTTTATTTGTAACCAGAATGATATTATCTATATTCTTCAAAATATAATTTAGTTTGCGGTAATCATTCTTATAAAATAAATTTTTATCTTTTTCCCTTGTGATTATTTTTATAACCCCTATTATCATATTTATTGTTATGATGATTATACCTATTACAATGGTTATAAGAGTTATATCTATTATTATAATATCTATGATAATTTGGCACTACTCTATGATTATACCCTCTATATCTATATGGATTATAATATGTATAACGTCCAGGATAATATCTATTATATACTGGATAATCCGATCTATAATATAGACTCAAACTGTTACCGCTTCTATAATCATCTAACAATATAGAACCACCTATATAAATAGAGTCGGCGTATAAAGGTTTATATGACAACATCACAGCTAATAAAACAAACAAAAGTGATATTTTTTTCATAATACCTCCAAAATGGCGGGAGTGACGGGGCTCGAACCCGCGATCTTCAGCGTGACAGGCTGGTGTTCTAACCAACTGAACTACACCCCCATTTAAAAACAAACTCCTTCGTTCTACTAATCGTTCCTTTTACACCAAATTCTCACTTTTGGAAAGGATTACGACTTTTCAAACATTGATTAAGAAATATGAATCTTAATGTAAGTGAGATTATGTCCATTAAGTACATTTCTCAAACCTCATCCCAAGGAGATTAATTTAGGGAATTTCTTCAAACTCATTAAGAACATTATAACACACAAAAAACAACTTGTAAACTTTATTATTTTTTCTCTACAGAGTCACTAAATCTTTCTTTTGGAAATTTTTCGTGACGATTTTGAATAGCCTCTATAAATGCATCAATATGGTCATTTCCCTGTAGAATAAACACTTCTTCCGTTTGAATATATCCTGTAAGTAAAACAGTAAATGCACACTTCAATCTATCTAAAATTTTATTATA
>Ga0209392_1000141_pt1 | contig 14212 bp, 15 predicted proteins | sample PPLLak3cmMay2015_FD_187252 | JGI IMG/M metagenome (GOLD analysis project Ga0209392, IMG submission 187252) | Freshwater sediment microbial communities from Prairie Pothole Lake near Jamestown, North Dakota, USA - PPLs Lake P7 Core (1) Depth... | ecosystem: Environmental > Aquatic > Freshwater >...
TTGCCAGGTCACGCCCCGCCCGAGCCTTCTTGCCAGACGCCACCCAGCCCCGCTCGTGGCAAAATGACGTTCAGAGGTTCTAAGAGCCAACATGGCACTGCGATTCCTCAAAGACCTGCTGCGGCGTGAGCCCGATGATCGACCGGCGATCACCACGCTGGTCAAGGCGCGATCGGAAAATCGCTTTCAAGCCGTCAGCATCCATCCAGGCGAAACGAGCTGCGAGGCCGCGCGCCAGATGGCTTCGATACGGTTCCTGTGCGCGGCCGGGCCGCACCTGCCATTGCCGGAATGCGATGTGGCGACCTGTGGCTGCCGCTACACTCACTATTCGGATCGACGCAGTGGCCAGGACCGCCGTGCCCTTTACGACTGGACTCGGGAACGGCAACTCGGCACGTTCAACCGCCGCTCGGGCCGTGGTGGACGCCGTTCGACGGACGGTGTTACCTGAGTTCCGGAGATTGTCTGTCGCACCCGGCCGACCTTGGCCATCACCCCCGGTTATTGGAGTTCCGCATGAAACAGAACTTTTTCACGCTGATCGCGGCGTGCGCATTCGCTTTCGCCGTTCCGGCCCAGGCGCAGAAATCTACGGGTGAAGTCGTCGACGACGTCACCGTCAACGCCAGCGTCAAGGCTGCGCTAGTCGGCGCCAAGGGCGTGCCCTCGACGGACATTCAGGTAGAGACCTACCGCGGCGCCGTGCTGCTGAGCGGGTTCGTCGAGTCCGAGGCCCTGAAGGACAAGGCGGGCAAGGTCGCGCAGGGCGTGACGGGCGTTCAGAAGCTCCACAACTCGATTGCGGTGCATCCGAAGACGTCCATGGGCACGAAGCTCGACGACACCGTAATCACCAGCAAGGTCAAGACGGCGTTGATGGGCGATGCCGACGTCAAGAGTGGCCAGATCAACGTCGAGACCAAGGGTGGAATCGTCCAGCTCGCGGGGTTCGTCACGGGCGAAGGCATGCGCAAGCGGGCGCTCGAGCTTGCCTCGAAGGTCGACGGCGTGAAGAAGGTCGAGAACGCGCTCTACGTCAAGCCGGAGTGACCGCGTCCCACCAGACGTACATGTGAACGCGCCCTGTGCGCAGGTCGCACAGCGCGCGCTTCACCTGCCCTTCGTCGCTCCATTCCTTGATTGCGACGCGACCAGGTAACTGGACCGGGGAAAGAAACTGGGTGCCGATCACGGCGCCGCCGGGAATGACGGCGGCCGGCGCCTGCGCGAGCGTACGCGCCAGCGACCACATGCCGTGTCCGATCAAACCGCGGAGCCCGAAGAAGCGCGCCGCCCGGTCGCTGAGGTGAATCGGGTTGAAGTCCGCAGACACCCGCGCATACGCCCAGGCGGTCTCCCGCGTCACGTCGAATTCGACCAGCACGGTGCTGTCTTTCGGCGCCTTGGGAGGTCGCGTCATCCGCGCGCTCGCACGAGCCATGGAGTCTGGCCACCGCGCCAGGAACACGCAGGTCTCCTTCCACAGCGTCTGCCCGCCGCGCGAGACGTCGGTGTCCATGTCGAATGTGATGCCGGCGTCGGTGCGCTGGTAATTGCGCGCCGCCACGGCGACATCGACGCGCGTCCCAGCCGCGAGCGTGCCCGGGCTCTCGATGGTGTTCGACAGGTGGATCAGGCCCATCGGACGCAGCGGAAACGCGCTGAGCGCGAAGATTTTCAGGTGCAGCGGCATGGACAGCACGTGCGGAAACGTGACCGGCAGTTCGGTGCCCGGATCAAAGCCGCACATCGCCGCATACCGCCGGATGTGGGCTGAGTCGAGGAGCACGTCAGCCACCGACGCGACAATCTCCGGCGGCTCGACGAATTCAGCGATGGGTGGCCGCTTCGTGAGCAGCACCCACGGGTAGGTTGCCCAGACCCGCGGCAGTCGCCGCAGCTGCAGTCTCCTTGCCCCCGTCACGGACTAGGGCGACACCCTGTTGATCACGACGTTGACGTTCTCGGGCGCGTCCTTTTCGTGAAGGGCTTCGCCGAGGAGGTCGCCGCTCGCCGTGACCGCCGTGCCGCCGAAGGCCACGCGCGCCACCAGTTGAACTTTGTCCACGGACGACAGGTCGCGACCCTCGATCATGGTGTTGGCATCGCTAAGCACGACGGTGGTCGGCAGTGCGTCGGCGGCGATTCGCACAGCTGCGATCGGCGGCCCCGGAATCCCGGCTTCGCGTGCGCTCACGAAAACCGTGGTGCCGGGAGTGAGCTTGCCAGCCAGGGAGGGATCGACCGATACCGCGACGCGGATGGTCCGGCCACGGGTCTCCCCGGCCGCGGTGCCCGCCTGCCCGCCCATGGCCGACATGCCGCCCATGGCTGGAGCGGCAGCCGGCGCGGCCTCAGACTGCGCCACGGTCACGCCGAGTTCCGCGAGCTGTGCGACCAGGATCTGGCGGATCTCCTCCGGCGGATTGGATTCGAGCAGCCGCGTCCACTGCTTGCGCGCGGTCTCGGGATCGTCTGCGCGAGCCGCCATCAGGCCCGAATACCAGAGCGCCTTCTGGTTACTCTCATCCGCCGCCAGCGCGGCGTCGATGATGCCGCGCGCCCTGACCTGCGCCTCCGGCTTGTCGGTGAGCACCAGCGCCTCGGCCAGATCGAGTTCCAGCACCGGATCACGACCGCCGGTGAGCGAACTCGCCTTCCCGTAGGCGGTCGCTGCGTCGTCGGCGCGTCCGGATACCAGGTACGTCCGGCCGAGCATGCGCCAGCCCTCGGCGTCGCCCGGGCTCTTCTCCAACCGCTCCTCGAGCTGCGCAATGACCTCCTCCATCGAGCCGCCGCCCTGCGCGTGCCCGACTGCCCCGGCAGTCAGCGCGGCCTGATTGTCCCAGGGGAAGTTCGAGGTCGCTCCGTAGAACGCCGAGGCTCCGAGCGGCAAGGCCACCATCATCACCACCGCCGCAGGCACGGCCCGCGTGGCGGGCCCTTTCTCACCTGGGGGGGCAGGCTCGGTACGCAGCAGCGGGACCAGGAGCAGTGCGACCGCCGCCACGATCATGACGGCGCAGAGGATCAGGAACGTTGTCACGATTGACGGGCCTCCGGGCCTTCAGATTCTGGGTCGGTTTCCTGGCCGCGACGCCGCACGACCCGCACCAGCACGAACGCACCGATGACGAGCAGCAGCACCGGTGCGGCCCAGAGCAGGAAATTGCCCGCGGTCATGCGCGGTCGATACAGCACGAAATCGCCGTAGCGCTCGATCATGAATTCGCGGATCTGCGCGTCGGTCTGGCCCGCGGCGATCATGTCGCGCACTTCGCGCCGCAGATCCTGCGCGAGCGTCGCATTGGAATCCGCGATGGTCTGGTTCTGGCAGACCAGGCAACGGAGCTCGCGGTTGATGCTCTCGTAGCGCTTCTGAAGCACCGGGTCGTCGAACGCGTCTTCTGCGTCGATGGCGAGCGACGCGCTACCGAATGCGAGCAGAACCGCGAAAAAGCAGGTTCGCAACAGGTTCCCGATCACGACTTCGACCCCGCGGAGGCGCGCGCGGCCTCGATCCGTGGCAGAAACTCCTTGTTCCACACTTCCATCGTCATCGGTGCGATGTGCTTGAACAGCACCACGCCATCCGGTCCGATCAGGAAAGTCTCGGGCGCCCCGTACACGCCCCAATCGATGGCAACGCGCCCGTCCCGATCCTCGGCCACCACTGCGTAAGGATTGCCAAGCTCGACCAGCCATTTTTGCGCGAGGGCGTTGTCGTCCTTCCAGTTCAGGCCCACGATCGGCACCGTCCTGGCGCCTGCGATCGCAATCAGCGTGTCGTGCTCCTCCCGGCAGCCGCCGCACCACGTGCCCCACACGTTGAGGACCCACGGCTGGCCGAGCAGTTCCTTCGAGGAGACCGGGTAGGCCGCGTCCTGCAAGCTCGGCAGCGAGAACTCGGGCGCGGGCTTGCCGATCAACGGCGACGGGACGTAGGAGGGGTCCCGAAAGAGCCCGACCGCAAGGAAGACGGCCAGCAGCGCAAAGAGCCCGAACGGGACGATGAACTTGAGCATGTCGGACCCTCGGGTCAGCGCGCCGGCGCCGTGCCGGTGGCGGGGACTTCGTCCGCTGCGGTGGCACGCTTCGTCCGGTAGCGACGATCAGTCACGGCCACGATCCCGCCAAGCGCCATGATCAGTGCGCCCAGCCAGATGTAGCGGACCATCGGCTTGTACTGGATGCGCATGCTCCATGCACCCTGGCCGAGGTCGTCGCCCATGGCGACGAACAGGTCGCGGCTCCAACCCACTTCGATGCCGGCCTCGGTCATCGGGCTGCTCTGCACCCGGTACACACGCTTCTGCGGGTGCAGCGTGGCGACGTGCTCGCCGTCGCGGGTGATGGTCACTTCGGACTCGATCGCGTCGTAGTTCGGTCCCTTCACGGGCCGGGTGCTGTTGAACTGGAAGTTGTAGCCCTGCATCTCGATGCTCTCCCCGGGCTTGAGCGCGAAGTCCTTCTCGATGCGGTACGTCTGGGTGACCGTCACGCCGATCGCGAACACGCCGATGCCGATGTGTGCGAGCGTCATGCCGACCACGCCGCGGGACAGCGACTGCCGCTTGCTGAGCCGCTTGTAAGGCTCATACAGCGACGACAGGATCACCCAGACGCCGGCGGTCAGGCCGACCACGGTGCTCAGGTGGAAGGCGCCATAGACCACGGGCGGCACGAGCAGCCCGATCGCCAGAGATACGGCGAACAGGACCAGGAGCGGCCGCTTGTTGTCCTCGAGGTTCGACTTCTTCCAGACGGAGTGCATGCCGACGCCCATCAGGTACAGCAGCGGAATCGTCGGGATGAGGAACACCACGTTGAAGTACGGCGGGCCGACCGAGATCTTCCCCATGTTGAGCGCGTCGAGGAACAACGGGTAGAGCGTGCCGATCAGGATCAGCGCCGTGGCGACCATCAGCAACAGGTTGTTGCCCAGCAGGAAGGTCTCGCGCGACAGCGTATCGAATCCACCCTTGGTGCGCAGCCCGGGACCGCGCCATGCGTAGAGCGCCAGCGCGCCGCCCACGCAGATGCCGAGGAAAGCGAGAATGTACATGCCTCGGCTCGGGTCGCTCGCGAAAGCGTGCACCGAGACCAGCACGCCCGAGCGCACCAAAAAGGCGCCGAGCAGGCTCAACGAGAATGCAGTGATCGCGAGCAGCAGCGTCCAGCTCTTGAAGAGGCCGCGCTTTTCGGTGACCGCCAGCGAATGGATCAGAGCGGTGCCGACCAGCCAGGGCATGAACGAGGCGTTCTCGACCGGATCCCAGAACCACCAGCCGCCCCAGCCGAGCTCGTAATAGGCCCACCAGCTGCCGAGCGCGATGCCGATCGTGAGGAACATCCACGACACCGTGGTCCACGGCCGCACCCAGCGCGCCCACTTCTCTTCGAGCTTGCCTTCCAGCAGGCAGGCGACCGCGAACGCAAACGCGACCGAGAAGCCGACATAGCCGATGTAGAGCATCGGCGGATGGATAATGAGCCCCGGATCCTGCAATAGCGGATTGAGGTCGCGGCCGTCCAGCGCGGCGGGAACGAGGCGTTCGAACGGGCTCGAGGTCAGCAGGATGAAAAGCTGGAATCCGATGCTGATGATGCCGAGCACACCGAGCATGCGCGCGGCGAATGTCTCGGGCAACGTGCGGCTGAAGAAACCGACGGCCATTGACCAGGTCGACAGCGCAAGTGCCCAAAGAAGCATTGAGCCCTCGTGCGCACCCCAGACGGCGGCCAAGCGGAAGACGGTCGGGAGTTCCGAATTCGAGTTATTTGCGACGTACAGTACCGTGAAATCGTTCTTGTAGAACGCCCAGCTCAACACCAGGAAAGACAAGAACACGAAGACCCACTGTCCCGTCGCCGCAGGACGCGACGCCGCCATCCAGCGGCGATTGCCGAGGTGCGCTCCGGCGAGGCCGAACCACGCCTGGGCGATCGACAGCAGCACCGCGATGATGAGTGCGAAGAGACCGAGTTCAATGACCATCCGATTTCCCCCTGCCCGTTCGGGCGGTGCTCAGGTGCCGTCGACCTGGTTCATGGCCTGCGCGGCGTCCGCGTGTGGCTTCAGGCTGTCCTTCACCTCGGGCGGCATGTAGTTCTCGTCGTGCTTCGCGAGAACTTCCTCCGCGACGAACAGGTTCTCGCCCGTGAGCTTGCCGCGCGCGATGATGCCCTGCCCCTCGCGGAACAGGTCAGGCAGCACGCCCGTGTAGCTCACGCCCACGGTGTTGGCGAAGTCGGTGAGCGTGAAGCGAACCTCCAGGCTGCCCGGCTCGCGTTTCACGCTGCCGTCCTGCACCAGGCCGCCGACCCGGATGCTGCGCGTATCCGGCGCCTCACCGGCGAGGATCTGCGTGGGGCTGTAGTAATAGAGCATGTTCTTCTCGAAGGCCTGCAGCGCAAACGCGGTTGCAATGCCGACGCCCACGAGAATGGCCGCCACGGTGGCCATGCGCTTGTGTCTTGGTGTCATCGAGGGTTCTCCTTGATCAATCCGTGCTGGACCGGCGCCGCGCACTTTCCTGCTCCCGCGCCTCGCAACGGCGGGCAGCCAACCAGTTGAGCAGCAGCACCAGGGCCGTTAGACCGTACGAAGTCCAAACATATCCCGCATAACCGCCCATCCTGAAAAATTCATTCAGGTCCATGGCTACCTGGCCTCCTTAAGCCACGACGCATTGCGTTCCCGACGCAGGATCTCGCCGCGCAGGCGGCGGGAGATCGCCCAGCCGAAGTACAGCTGGAGTCCGACGATCATGATGAACAGCGGGTAGAGCATCTCGATCGCGATCGATGGCTTGTCGAACTTGGTGACGCTCGCCGGCTGGTGCAGGGTCGTCCACCACTCCACCGAGTAATGGATGATCGGGACGTTGATGACGCCCACGATGGCCAGCACCGCGCTCGCGCGATCGGCCCGCTGCGGGTCGTCGAAGGACGAACGCAGGGCCATGTAGCCGAGGTAGAGGAACAGCAGGATCAGCTCGGAGGTGAGCCGGGCATCCCAAACCCACCAGGTGCCCCACATCGGCTTCCCCCAGATGGAGCCGGTGGCCAGCGCCAGGAACGTGAACGACGCGCCGATCGGCGCCGCGGCTGCTGCCGCCGCGTGAGCGAGCTTGATGCGCCAGATGAGTCCTACCGCGGCGGCGATGGCCATGACCACGTAGATGAACATGGACATCCAGGCGGTCGGGGCATGCACGTACAGGATACGGAAGGCGTCGCCCTGCTGGTAATCGGCCGGGGCCTTCACCAGTCCCCACCACGTGGCGAGGAGGATCAGGCCGAGCGCCGGCCACCCGAACCAGGGGGCCAGCTTCCCGAGCACCCGGTAGGCGTGAGGCGGCGAGGCGAGCTTGTGAAACCAGAGCCACATGAATTGTATTGCCTGTGTTCGTCCAAACGTTCGTTTCAACTCTCGACGCTGATGCGGATCGCCGCCGACATGGCGAGCGGACCGAGGCTGAGCGTGAGGAAAAATAAGGCAGCGAGCAGCTGCAGCGGCCCGGACGGCGAATCGCCGTCCATGGCCATGCCGACGGCCCGCGATCCGAAGATCAGCAGGGGCATCGCCAGCGGCAGCACCAGCAGGGAGAGCAGCACGCTGCCGCGGCGGACCCCCACGGTCAGGGCCGCGCCGATGCCGCCGAGGATGCTCAGGGTGGCGGTGCCGAGCAGCAGCGAGGCGACGAGCGCGCCCCAGGCGGCGAACGGCAGGCCGAGCGCCGTGCCCACCACCGGCGACATGATCACGAGTGGCAGCCCCGTCAGCACCCAGTGCGAGGCGACCTTTGCGAGGAGCAGCCACCCGAGCGGCTGTCCGGAAAGAACCCATTGTTCCATCGTGCCGTCTTCGACATCGGATCGGAACAATGATTCCAACGCGAGCAGCGACGCGAGCAGCGCAGCCACCCAGACCACTCCGCCCGAGATTACGCGCAGCTGCGACAGGTCGGGGGTCGTTGCGAGTGGGAACAGCGTGGTGACAACTACGTAGAAGATGAGTGGCTGCGCGACCTCATCCCAGCGGCGCCAGGCCAGGGTGAGGTCCCGGCGGAAGACGAGGTTGGCGGCGGCGGTCGTGGCGGCGCGGCGCATCAGCTGAGTTCCAGACGCCGCAGGAACGGCTCATTGTCGAGCAGTCGCTGATGGGCCGCCGCCAGCGCGAGACCGCCGCGCCCGACGTGCTCCCGCACGAGATCCTCCACCAGGTCCACGCCCGCAACGTCGAGGTTCGTGACCGGCTCGTCGAGGATCCAGAGGACGGCGCCGGAAACGAGCAGGCGGGCGAGCGCCAGTCGCCGCTTCTGGCCGGCCGAGAGCGACCGGGACGCGAGATCCCCCCGCGAAAGGATGCCCACGCGGTCCAGCGCCGCGTCGATGTCGGCGTCCGTCAGGGACTCCCGGAGCCCGGCCAGGAACCGGAGGTTCTCCCTCGCGGTGAGATCGGCCTTCAGCGAGTTGAGGTGACCGAGGTAGGTCATGTCCGCGTGATATTCGTCGTTCGAGCCGTCTACGGATTTGCCGCGCCACTCGACCGTACCGGTCTCGGCCGGCAACAGGCCGCAGACCACCCGGATGAGTGTCGTCTTACCGACCCCGTTCGGGCCCGTGAGCTTGAGGAACTCGCCCTCACGCAGCGAGAACGACACGTCCCGAAGGATGTGCCTGTCACCTCGCCACACATTGATTGCTCGACCCTCGAGCCGGGCCCCGTCGGGCAACATCCGTCCTCCGCGCATAATTATCCGAGGCAGTCGCCCGGAACATGGCCCGCGCGGCGACTAAGTGGCCGCGCAGTCTAGCAAAATGAAAATCACTCCGGGTCTGCGACTTCCCGTAGGGGCGCGGGCTCCCGGGGCTCGAGAACGACCAGTTCGACCCCCTCCTCTACGCGATCACCGGGCTTGACCGCCACGACGGAAACCGTTCCGTCCCACGGCGCACTCAGGGAGTGCTCCATCTTCATCGCCTCGAGCACCACCAGCACCGCCCCGGCCGCGACCCGCTCGCCCGGCCGGGCACGCACGTCGAGGACGAGGCCCGGCATCGGCGAGCGCAGGTGGCCCTCGTGCTCGGCCGATGCGTGGTGCTCGGCGCCGGTGTCCTCGGCGAACTCGAAGCGCAGGCACTGGCGCCGCAGGATGAAGCCGTCCTCCAGCCGCTCCACGCGTGCCTCGAACGGCTCGCCGTCGATGCGCCCCGCGATGCGTCCCTCCGCGTGCACGACGGACTCCAGGAGGTGGTGCCGACCGTCCAGCTCGACCTGCAGGTCGGGCCCGACCGGCTGCAGGTGCAGCCAGCGTCGCTCCTCGCCGAGTTGCAGCGCGAGGCGAAGCGCCGCCGGCGCATTGACGCGGAATCCGCCGTGGCCTCTCCAGGGCGTGTCACGGCCGTCGGCGACGCCGAAACCGCCCAGGCCGATCGTCGAGCCGGCGGCCGCTGCGACCAGCCACGCCAGGCGCCGATCCGCGACGGTGGCGCCGCTCGCCGGCAACCCGGTCTCGAGCAGGCGCGTGCTCACGTCGCCGGTCCGGACAGCGTCCGCGCCGAGAATTTCCCAGAGAAACCGGGTGTTGGTTCGCAGGCCGTCAACGTCTGTGTGCTCGAGCGCGGTTCGCAGGCGGTCGATGGCCTCGAGGCGGTCCGCGCCCCAGGCGATCACCTTGGCAAGCATTGGGTCGTAGTGGATCGAGACCTCGTCACCCTCGCGCACGCCGGTGTCCACCCGCACGTGCTCGTGGTCCACCGGAAATCGCAGGCGGCCGATCCGCCCGGTGGAAGGAAGGAAGCCGCGCTCGGGGTCCTCGGCATACAGCCGGGCCTCGATTGCGTGTCCCCGTTGAACGATCTGCTCCTGCCGCAGCGGCAACGGTTCGCCGTCCGCGACCCGCAGCTGCCACTCGACGAGATCGAGCCCTGTGATCATCTCGGTGACCGGGTGCTCGACCTGCAGGCGCGTGTTCATCTCGAGAAAGTAGAACTCGCGGCCGTCGTACAGGAATTCGACCGTGCCCGCGCCGACATAGCCGACTGCCCGCGCCGCTGCGACGGCGGCATCGCCCATCGCGGCGCGCGTGCCTGGCGCGAGGTCCGGTGCCGGCGCTTCCTCGATCACCTTCTGGTGGCGCCGCTGCAGCGAGCAGTCGCGCTCGAACAGGTGCACCGCGCCGCCGTGTGTGTCGGCGAACACCTGGATCTCTACGTGCCGGCCCTTTTCTACGAAGCGCTCGAGCAGCAGCCGCGGATCCCCAAACGCCTTAAGCGCCTCGCGCCGCGCACCTGCGAGCGCCTCGGCCAGCTCGCTGGCCGTCCGCACAATGCGCATGCCCTTGCCGCCGCCGCCCGCGGTCGGCTTCACGAGCAACGGAAATGCCAGCCGGAGCGCCTCGGCCTCGAGCGTTCCGTCGGACTGGTCCTCGCCGTCGTAGCCCGGCAGCACCGGCACGCCGGCGGCGGCCATGAGTTGCCGCGCCTCGCTCTTCGAGCCCATTCGATCGATTGATTCGGCCGGCGGGCCGACGAACACCACGCCCGCCGCGCGGCAGGCGCGTGCGAAGGCAGCGTTCTCGGACAGGAATCCGTAACCTGGGTGGATCGCCGCGGCGCGGGTCTCGCGCGCCACGCGCAGGATGCGCTCCGCGTCGAGATAGCTCCGACGGGCTTCGGCGGGCCCGATCTCCACCGCCTCGTCCGCGAGGCGTGCATGCAGCGCGCCGCGATCGGCCTCGGAGTACACCGCGATCGTGCGCACGCCCATGCGCCGGGCGGTGCGGATGATGCGGCAGGCGATCTCGCCGCGGTTCGCGATCAGCAGGCTATCGGGCATGGCGGCCGCCTTACATCCGGAAGATGCCGTAGGGCGACTCGCCCTCGTCGGGACGGCAGGTGGTGGCGGCCAGCGCAAGCCTGAGCACTTCGCGCGTGTCCGCCGGATCGATCACGCCATCGTCCCAGAGCCGCGCGCTCGCGTAGTACGGGTGCCCTTGGGCTTCGTACTGGCCGCGGATCTCGGCGCGGAAGGCGGATTCGTCGGCCTCGGGCCACTCGTCGCCGCGCCGCTGCAGTCCCTCGCGCTTGACGATCGCGAGCACGGTCGCGGCCTGCTCCCCGCCCATCACCGAGATGCGTGAATTTGGCCAGGTCCACAGGAAGCGTCCGCCGTAGGAGCGGCCGCACATGGCGTAGTTGCCCGCGCCGAAGGAGCCGCCGATGATCACGGTGAGCTTCGGCACGGAGGCGCACGCCACCGCGGTGACCATCTTGGCGCCGTCACGGGCGATACCACCCGCCTCGTACTTGCGACCCACCATGAAGCCGGTGATGTTCTGCAGGAACAGCAGCGGCACGCGCCGCCGGTTGCACAGCTCCACGAAATGCGCGCCCTTGAGCGCGGACTCGGAAAACAGCACACCGTTGTTGGCGACGATGCCGACCGGGTAGCCGCCGATGCGGGCGAAGCCGCAGACCAGCGTCGTCCCGTACACAGCCTTGAACTCATCGAGCTCCGACGCATCCACCAGCCGCGCGATCACCTCGCGGACGTCGTAGGGATGGCGGGTGTCCCGAGGCACGATGCCGTAGAGGTCCTGGGAGTCGTAGCGCGGCGCGCGCTCCGTCGAGGACGCGGGGCGAGAGCCCGCCCGGTTCAGGTGCGATACCAGCCGCCGTGCCATCCACAGGGCGTGCGCGTCGTTGTCGGCGAGGTAGTCCACCACGCCCGATTGCCGTGCGTGCACGTCGCCGCCGCCGAGGGTCTCGGCGTCCACGCGTTCGCCCGTCGCGGCCTGCACCAGGGGCGGGCCGCCGAGGAAGATCGTGCCCTGCTCGCGAACAATGATCGACTCGTCGCACATCGCGGGCACGTAGGCGCCACCGGCCGTGCACGAGCCCATCACCACCGCGAGCTGCGGGATGCCGAGCGCCGACATCTGCGCCTGGTTGTAGAAAATGCGCCCGAAGTGGTCGCGGTCGGGGAACACGTCGTCCTGGCGCGGCAGGAACGCGCCGCCGGAATCCACGAGGTACACGCAGGGGAGCCGGTTCTCGAGGGCGATCTCCTGCGCCCGCAGGTGCTTTTTCACGGTGATCGGGTAGTAGGTGCCGCCTTTCACCGTGGCGTCGTTGGCGACGATCATGCACTCGAGTCCGCTTATGCGACCGATGCCGGCGACGACGCCTCCCGCCGGCAACCAATCGCCGTAGAGCTCGTGACCGGCGAGCTGTCCGACCTCGAGAAACGGCGAACCGGCGTCGAGCAGGCGGTCGATGCGGTCGCGCACGAACATCTTGTCGCGTGACTCGTGCTGGGCGCGGGCGGCGTCCGAGCCGCCGGCGGAAATGCGGGCGACGAGTTCGCGCAGTTCGGCGGCGAGGCGACGATTGACCTGCGCGTTGGCCGCGAACTCGGCGCCCGCGCGGTCAATGCGGGTCTGGATGACGCTCACGGTGGTGCCCTCCCCGTCAGCCGCGACCGGCCGCGGCGAGGATGCGCTCGGCCTGCCGGAGGTGTGGTTTGTCGAGCATGCCGCCTTCGAAGGCGACGGCGCCGACGCCCGGGGCTGAACGGAACGCGGCCAGCACCCGCTCCGCCCAGTCGATCTCCTCCGACGTCGGATTGAACGCCGCGTGGATCGGCGCTACCTGCGCGGGGTGGATCGCGAGCTTGCCCGCGAAGCCCTGCCGCCGGGAGTCGCGGGCGCGTCGCTCGAGCGCAGCGGCATCGCGGAACTCCGTGTCCACCGTGTCGAACGCTGGTACGCCCGCCGCCGCCGCCGCCAGCAGGCAGAACGATCGCGCCAGCGCATAAGTGAGTTCGTACTCGCCGTCTGGCGTCTTGTTGCGGGACGCGCCCACGTCGGCGGCGAGGTCCTCGGCGCCCCAGGTGAGCCCGGCCACGCGCGCGGGTAGCGCGGCGAACGTGGCCGCCTTGAGCAGGGCACCCGCGCTCTCCGTGATCAGGGGCATGAGACGGATGCTGCCGGGTGCAATAGCGCAGTGCGCCTCCAGGCCCTCGAGCCAGTGATGCACTCGGTGCACGTCCGCGCCATCGCGGGCCTTGGGCAGGACGATTCCATCGGGCCGGCCGGCGATGACCACCGCGAGGTCCGCGAGCGCATCGGGCGACCCGACCGGATTGATTCGCACCCACAACGGCACGGCGCGTTCGGTCGTGGCGAGCCACTGCACGATCGCAGCCCGTGCCTCGGGGCGACGTTCCGCCGTCACCGCATCCTCGAGATCGAGGATCACGGCATCGGCGCCGCTCGCGACCGCCTTTGAGAAGCGCTCAGGGCGGTCGCCCGGTACAAACAGCATCGAGCGCATCAGGCCACCACCTTGCGCTTCATGAGTGCGGTGCGCTTGCAGCTTGCCACCTGCTCGTCCCGCTGGTTGTAGCAGCGGTGCACGAACACCACGATCCCGGCGTCGGGCCGCGAGCGGCTCTCGCGCATCTCGTGGACCACGGTTTCCGTTCGCAGCGTATCGCCCGGGAACACGGGCTTCGGGAAGCGAACCTCGTCCCAGCCGAGATTCGCGATGGTGGTGCCGAGCGTCGTGTCCGCCACGGAGACGCCTACCATCAGGCTCAGCGTGAAGCAGCTGTTGACGATGCGGCTGCCGAACTCAGTACCCTTCATGTACTCCTCATCGAGGTGCAGCGCCGCCGGGTTGTGGCTGAGCGCGCTGAAGATGAGGTTGTCCGATTCCGTGACGGTACGCCTGAGCGCGTGCTCGAAGCGCATCCCCGGCGTGAATTGCTCGTAGTACAGGCCGCCCATCGCCATAGTGCGTGCCTCAGGCCGTCGCTGCGAAGAGTTCGCGGCCGATGAGCATGCGGCGGATCTCGCTGGTGCCGGCACCGATCTCGTAGAGCTTGGCGTCTCGCAGGATGCGGCCCGCCGGGAAGTCGTTGATGTAGCCGTTCCCGCCGAGCGCCTGGATGGCCTCGAGCGCGAGGCGCGTGGCCGCCTCGGAGGCGTAGAGGATGCATCCCGCCGCGTCGATGCGCGTGGTCTGCCCACGGTCGCAGGCCTGGGCCACCGCGTAAACGTAGGCCCGACACGCGCTCGTCGTGGCGTACATGTCGGCGATCTTGCCCTGCATGAGCTGGAATGTGCCGATGGCCTGCCCGAACTGCTTTCGCTCGTGCACGTACGGCAGCACGAGGTCGAGGCTCGCGCGCATCAGG
>Ga0209392_1000143_pt1 | contig 14109 bp, 18 predicted proteins | sample PPLLak3cmMay2015_FD_187252 | JGI IMG/M metagenome (GOLD analysis project Ga0209392, IMG submission 187252) | Freshwater sediment microbial communities from Prairie Pothole Lake near Jamestown, North Dakota, USA - PPLs Lake P7 Core (1) Depth... | ecosystem: Environmental > Aquatic > Freshwater >...
AGTCCATTATTTCCTAAAGTATCCATTAGTTCTTCTAATGAAGGACTTGTTCCATCTTTTAAAGCTTGTTCTAATAACCCATAATATACTTTTGTACCAGCTTTTTCAGGTAATGATAGTTCTGGGAAAGATGATAGTAAAATAAGATCTGGAGTTGGGTAATATTCTGGGTTGATATATTGGTTAATTTCTAAGTCGGCGGCTATATTATGTAAATTATGGTTGGAATACCATTCTCGGTCTTCTAAGTGGTTAAAACAAATATGAAGTAGTTCATGTTTTAATAAACCTATTTTCTTTTTATCATTATCCAATGAATTCCAAAATTCTTCATTAATAGCTAATTGGTAATTAACGTTATGTTTAGAAACTCCCGCAGTTGGTAGATCTTTTCTTACAACTTTATTTAAAGTTGACATAAAAATACCATAAAAAGGTTCAGATATCATTAATTGTTTACCAATCTTTGATAAATCTTCATAAATATTTAACATAACTAATTTTTAATTATGTTTAAATATAGCAAAAAAATTTAATTAGGCCAAACTTTTAAGCCTTAAAAAGTTATTTTTATTTCTCTAACAAATCTTCGGCTACATAAATTCCTTGAGCTCCACTTACTGTAATTCCACGAGCAGATAAAGCATCTCCTACAAAATGGACATTAGAATATGTAGTAAGTGATAAATTATTATAGTTTACTAATGGTTCTGGTGAGAGATATTTCACTTCCGGTATATAAATTCCCCAATCACTACCAAGAGTTGGAAATATCTTTTTCATATCTCCAATAAAATCCATAATATATTTAGCATAGTCACCCATAGCTTCATAAAAATCTGTCAAATCATCTACTATAGTTACAGTGACATCTCCACCTTCAGAAGTTGTAGATGGTTTACGAGTTGGACTATAATATAACCCAGTTCCATTTTTCTGTAGTTTTTTAACTACATTACGAGACCATTCAAATGGATTTTCAATACCTTGAATTTCCATCAAAATGCCAAAATTAGTCATATCATTTCTATAACGCATATCTTTTTTAGCATGGCCATTATAGCTATGATCTCCATATGTTTCTTCTACAGCTACATAAGCAGCATTATTATTAGTACAGAATGAACGAAGTGATACACCTTCATCTTCATACTTTCTATACAACTTAAAGTCATAACTAATATCAATTAGTTTTTGAAAGTGATGTTGTGGTGCTTCAAATCTTACTCCAATTTGAACAGATTTTGGTTCATCTGGGAGGTTATATTGGTTGGCTAATTCTTGAGCGAAGTCGATACCTGATTTACCTACAGCAAATATAAGCTCATCATATTCTATATGAGTGTTATGAGTATAGGCTATATTGTTATTAAAGTCAATATCTTCTATTTTAGTTTCCCATTTAAAAATAACACCCTTAGACATTAAATAGTCATACCAATTTTTACCAATTTCATGAAGATAATCTGTGCCAACATGCCATACAGGAAATAAACGTAGACCAAAATATGGTTTAATAAAATCTGGTTCAGCTTCAGGATTTGAACATTGTACTTCTTCAGGTTTAGGATGGAAACGTTTAAAATTATTAATAACTTGATCCATCAACTCCATTGCTTTTTCTTCACCACAATATTTAGAAAGTTGTCCTCCAATAGCTGTGTGATAGGTTAGTTTACCATCACTCCACCCTCCTGCTCCTAAAAACCCAGTCATTACTTCTTCTGGTTTACGTTTATAAGGATCACTACCCATATCAATAATAGTGATTAGTTCACCAGGATAACCATTGTCTACAAGTTTAGTGGCGGCATTAACACCAGCAACCCCTGCTCCTACAATTACAATTTTCTTTTTTTCCATATCGTAATAATATAATTAATTTTGTTTTAAAAGCCAAAATAAAAGTGGCACCTTTTTAGGGGTGCCACAGCTACCATATTTTATCCCTTGTTAGAGCGACTGGCTATGAATCAGTCTGTATTTTTTTAGATATTGTTAGTTATAATAACATGGAAAATATATTTTCTATTTTCTTCACCTTCATAAGTTACTTTAGCTGTATTAGGATCAGCTGCTGAAGGACGTCTGGGGTTCATATCATTTTGGAGATAAATGGCTTCTTCTTCGGGAGTATTACCATAATGAAGATCATCAGCGTCAAGAGCTAATTTATACTCATAACGATAACCCATTTTTTCATCAGGTCCATAAGTGTATCCGTTAGACCCAGGGATTATTTTATCTTCCATCCCATAAGTTATATAAGAAGCAAGTCTATCATGTTCTTCTTTAGAGTGAGGATCTGGGGTTGGTTTGGGTTTTGAAAAGTTAAAAAGTTCTCCTAAATTATTTTCAGTGACTATACCTGCTAATTTTTGCATTCTGCGAAATTCTTCGCTTAATATTTGTTTCGCCATTTTATAAGGTTTAAATAATAAATTTATTATAAATATGTTGAGACCCATAAAGGCTTATTATTTGGAATTTTTTTCCAACCTAAACCTTTAACAGCGATTTTATCATAAACATAAAAATTCTTATAAGCCTCTATAGTATTAGGTCTTTTAAACTCCTCAGGCATGCATTGAGGTGGAGTTACAAATCCATTATCAGGGATATTAGGTTCATTGATTTGACACCATTCTAAAACTTCTTGAGTTTTATGATATTTACCATAACGTTTTGTAAATTCACTACATATTTCAAGGCCATGTTTTACAAGCCATCTATAATGTTGTATGGATTGTCTTGTCCAAATTGTTGAGGGATGATTTTTATGGGCTCGTTTGTATGGAGCGGTTCCTTCTGTTTCCCAATGAGCTGTACAACACATTTGGGCACTTTCAATTTGCATTTTACGAATATGATCATCAGCCAACTCTTGAGCGGCTATAATAGGATCTTCGTTAATATAGAAAATATTCATACTTTTAAAAGTTAACAAATTTTATCTATTAAACCAAACTTTTAGACTAAGGTGGCCCACCTTAAGGGTGGGCCACAGCTCCAAATTCTAAATTTATATCGACTGGCTATGAATCAGTCTGTATTTAATATTATAATTTTTTATAACTAACATAAGCTGATGCTTGGCCTGAAGTAAAGTTACCAGTGCTAGCTGAGATTTGGACGTAAATTTCAGTATTGGCTGGTCTATAAATAGTACCCGGGGTTATTATGATACTACCAGCACCATTAGATGCGGTAGTTAACGCCGCGACTGTAAAAGATCCAGTTCCTGCCCCAATACTAGTGGCAGATCCTTGTAAACCATTAGTAGAAGTTGTAACTAAATCAGTTCCTCCAGCTGTGGTTCCTATTTTAAACCCTAAAGTACTAGTGTCTCTACCAGATTGGGATGTAATTATAATACCATATTCTCTTATAATTGAATTAGCCGGTACAGCTAAGGCTGGAAAGGTTTGGGTACCACTTCCACTAGTAAATGTTAAAGAAGTTACTTCAGTATTATAAACACTATCAACAAGATCTATATTAGCTGCTTGGGCTGCTCTTTTATAGTTAGCGTCTCCATTAAGAGTATCTTTTAGTTCATCTTTAAGACTAAGATTAGTTATATGTGCCATGATTATACATATAATAAAAGTTTAAAGAATATGTTTTATAATTCTAATTTTTAGATTGTTGGTTCCTTTTATGACACGATGTATTTTATGTTGAGGTATAAATATAGGTGAATTTAGAGAAACAGGTAATTCATCATCAAATTGGAACATCCAATCTGTTTCTTCTATGGCTATAATGGTACGATCTTCATCATCCATATGCCAAATTAAGTCTAATTCGTCTATGTCTTGAGAAAATTCACGGATAATATAATTATCTATAGTTTCTATATTAATGTATGGTCTCATTCATATCATAATAAAATGAATTTCCATCTTCAGTAACCCATCTATCAGATTGATTTTCAACAGAAGGAAGTTCAGTGTCTACTTTAAATTGCTTTAGATCTTCAGGAAGAGATTTTGTTACCCAATTTGAATCTTTCCAAAAAATTCTATTATTAGGCATACATAATAGATACCCATCATCTGATTCAAAAACATGACCACATTTATAGTCAGTAGGTTCATCACTATATGGGTTATTAAACCAATCTATTGTAAAAAGATAAGTTCCCCAAACTTTACTACTATCTCTTAAGATAATTTGCGCTCTATGATAAGCTAAAAAATTATATTCTATGACAGAAACATTCTCACTAAAACAGTCCCATAATTGTTTAAAATTAAATGGTATATCATTTGTAGGAATTTTTGTGTATATCTCTGAAAGAGGAACTCTGGAACGGATCATTCCGTTGTCTGTCATAACATGGAAGGTTAATATAACTCCTGAATAGGATTGGATGCCAAAGACATATACATTGTAAAATTCATCTGAGTCTTTGGGGTTTTTAGTAAAGTATGATTTACGAACTAAGGCTTTAAAACTTGGAATGTTAGCGTTTAACATTATTTTTTATTCCTAATTAATAACTCACCTAATACTTCTAAACGTCCAACTTCACGTTGAAATTCAATTTGAGACATTTCTAAAGAAATTTTTTTGTAGGTTTGTTCAAATTCTTTTTTAGCTTGTTCAAAATCTAATTTACCCTCATTTGCTTTCTTATAATAAGGAGCTTTAACTTTAAAATGATGCCAAGTTAAAAGAGCTAAACCACCTTTTTTTTCAGCTGTTTCAGCTATTTTAGCTGCTCCTTTACCTCTAATATTAGCAAATTCTTCAAAAGTTTCTTTGAGTTTTTTTGCTTCGTTTAATATGTCTGTTAATTTAATCATTACCAAAATGAGTTCATGTTAGAGCCTAAGCCGAGAGCTTTAGCATATCTAGGAAGGTTACAAGACCAATATCCAGGTGTTGTTCTGTCTTTTTTCTTATCACAATTTTGACGATCAGCAAATGCTTTTCTAGCTTTTGGGTCTCTAAATTTAACTCTTAAATTTTGACCACCTCCTGCCGCTCCAAAAGATACTTTTTTAACTCTTTTAGTTTTAGGGTCCATAACATAAACATAAAACTTTTTAGAGCCACCTCTTTTAGGTTTACCTAATTGAACATCTTTACCTTGATATTCAGCTTCATTTATAAACTCAACCATAGGTATATCTAAAGGAACTTTTTGTCCTTCATAAATTCCAAATTTACCTATATCAGTGGTTTCAATTAGATGTTTATCGGATTCAGATAGTTGGATATAACCCCAATCATTTAATAAACGAGCTTCATTAAATAAACCTAAATATGATTTAGATCCTATTCTAAAGACATTTTCAGAAATTTGAATTCCTTTATTTAAATGAAATTTTAAATTTTCAGAAATAGGAGATTTAGTTTCAGTTAAAGAAGTTTTATTTTTCTTATCATCACATGTATTACAACCACAAGAACAAGATTTTTTGTTTGAAATGTTGTGTTCTTTTAGGATTTCTTTTAAGAGTTCTTGTACTTTACTCATATTAATAAATATTATTTAAATAATTTACCAAAATTCATACCTATCTCAGCAGATTTAACATATACCCCATTATTTAGGATATTTTCATCAGGGATATTATCTATTAATTCTTTAGTAATTTTGTAATAATCCCCATTACCTGAATTGTCTACATTTAGTATATATCCAACTTCTTTACCTAAGTTTGGTTTTTTGTTTAATTTGGTCCATAATATTCTACGTAATAAAGTTACTGTAGCTTTTTCAGCTGTAGAATTGCTATCCAAACCTAACAAATCATATAAAATTTTCATTTTATTAAAAAATGGAGCTGTCACTGGTAATTCTCTTAGTTCTTTATTAGTATAAATTTCAGATATAACTTTAAATCCTTCTAATAAGTTTTGAGGGTTAAAGTTAGCTGTACTAGCTTTAATATCTTTATCTGTGAATGTAGCTAATGTACCAAACACAGTGTTTAACAACACATTATTTTCTGTATCACCTGCAAATTTCCCTAAAGTAATTGTTTTAGTTTCATATGCTTTTACTTCTACTCCAATTCCTCCAATAATTAAGTCAGGAGATTCTCCTGTTCTACCATCTACAGTATCTATAGGCTTTACATTATGTTGATAAGCCCAATAAGTAGCTATCTCACCATTACCTGATCCTGCTGTTGGAGTTTGACCATCTGTTTTTAAGGGTTTTATAGGATATAGCAAACTCCAAATTTCCTCATCTTTTCCCCTTAAATTAAAATTTTTACCTACAGATAATGGAGTCTTACATTTAGGTATTTCAGTAACTTTTAAGACTGATTTTATACGTTCATCGTAAGAATCAGTAGTTTCAATTAACATATTATCAGCTTTAATAGTTTCATTAACTAACTGAAATAACATTTTTTTATCCTGATCATCATTGATGTCAGGATATCCTTTAGGGAATTTATATGAAATTTGTCTTAAAAACTTTTCTATAATATCCATTAGGCTGCGGGGCTTTCAGGTGGAGTTTCTAATTCAGGTTCTTCAGGAGTAGTGGGTGTTTCAGCTGCTGGTGATTCTTCAGCTGCTGGAGATTCCGGTGGGGTGACTTCAGTTTTTTCTTCTGTAGCTTCAGGTTTAGTATATCTTAAAACCCTAGATAAAGCTTCAGAAGCTCTTTGTTGGTCAACTAATGATTCTAAATAATATTTTTTACCTTCTACTTGAGCTGTGAAGAGACCTTTACCTTCATCAGTTCCATCATACATTAAGTAAAATTTACCATCATTAACTAATACAACTCTAAAAGTAGATGGTCTGGGGGCTACCCATTGTATATCTTTTAAGAAGGCTTCATATTGAAAATCAAATAAATCATTTAAGATATCCTTTATAGGAGGAAACTTATCAACTATAGGAAACTTACTTGGCTCAACAGGTTTATTAGTATGTTGAGAGTGAGTCGCCTTAGCTAATCTTTTGATTCTTGATATGAGTTCAGATTTAGTCATTGTCAAAAGCTTGACCTGTTTTTAGTTCTCCGTCAAGATAATGTTTAGCCCCAGTCATATAATCTTTAGCTTTAATTATTTTAGCTTGCCACCAATGAGGAAAATCTACTTCCCCTTCTAATTTACCAAGTTCAGCTACCATTTGACCTAATTCAGTAGCGTATTTAGCTATTCTATATAGATCAGATACTAACATTTCAGGTTCATTATCTTGATGACCTACATCAAGATCTTCACCAATTTCTTGGATGCTTTTGTCAACTATCCCAGTTTCAATAGCGAATGTGTGTTTTTCAATTAAATCTTCTAACTCCTCCATTCTTTTTGTATCACCCTTAGCTTCAGCTTGTTCATATTCAGCTTTTAATTTTTTAAGGACAGGAGAAGCATCAGTTAAAGCTTTATTACCAGCTAATAGAGCAGCAAATAAAGCAGCTCCGGTGAGGGTTTTTTTAAGTTTACCTTCTTCAAGTTCAGATTCACCCATTTTAACACCTTTCTTTTTAGCTGCTTTTATAATTCCAGCTTGAAGAGAGTCAGGAAGATTTTTTTGCCCACCCTTTAAAGAAGGATCATCGTTATATTTTGAAGTTTTAGGAGAAGTTTCTTTAATATTAACAACATCCCCAGACTTAAATTCAACATCAGGAATTTCTGCTCCAGGTTCAACATTGTAAGTGACTTCATTAAAAATTTCTTTGACTAATTTTTTTAACTCTTCTTTAGTCATTTTTTTACCATCCTTTTTAGATAAAGCAGCAGCTATAGCCATTTCTCTTCTTTTGGCTTTAGATTTACCTTTAAATTGGGGGGCTTTAGACTGTTCAAAGTCTTTAACTACATCTCCTATAGGTGTTTTTTTAGTGATAGGCATTATCTTAAAGTTTTTAAGATTTCAGTTTTTAAATATTCTTTAACCTTTTTCTTTTTAGTATCCTCAGGTTCCTCTTCAACATCTAAATCTTCAATTTCAGTGTTTTCAATATCTGTAATTTCAGGTTCAGGTGTTACTTTATCTCCTGAGACTTGTTTGTTTTGTTCTCTGTCGGAGAAGGTAGCTATGTTAGTTAGCTGTTTAGCTAGCTCTTTATTTCCCATACTTAAAGCTTTTTCAGCTAAATCTCTTAAGGTGTCAGCTATCTCATCATAAGCTTGAGCATCAGCTTCATGAAGCTGGAATTCTTCGTTTAAAACTGAGAGGATTTCTTTTTTAAGAAGTTTTTTTGCTTCAGATTTTTTCATTGTTATTTTGTTTTATCTTCTGTTATAGAGGCTTTTCTGTACTCTGTAACAAGCTTTTTAATCTCACCTAAAGCTTTTCTAGCTCTACCGTGGGCTGCCTTGGAGTTACCTGCATGTTCTAATTTGAAGGACTCGTAAAGATAATCAATTTGTTCAAAGATTTCTTGGGTGTTCATGACTATAAATATTAATTTAAATTTTTTAATTTATATAAAGTTGATTGTATTAATTCTATAATAGTATCAATTTGATTTTGGAGGTATGAATCAGGTATGTTAACTCTTAAGGTTTCAATAGTTTTACAGATCCCATCTAAGTAAGTTATAGTTTGATTTTTATCTGTATAATCATTATAACCAAAAGCTGAGTAACCTCTGATTATACCATATTTACCTTGGTAAGATTCTACTAAACCATCTACTAAATCACTAACATCTTCATAATACTTACATAACGCTTTATGCTCAGCATAAGAGGTTGTTTGTAAATGAAATATATGAGTTTGGTTTATTGAATGTAAGAGATAAGATATAAGTTTACTACAATTTTCCATAGTTTATTTTTTTATTTTGTTTTACCCCAAGTTTTACCTTTACCTGGTTTTTTACATTGGGAGGGAGTGGGACGACATGAGGGATATTTAGAGCGTTTTTCGCCTTCTTTTCTACCGCAAGATTTACATTTAGTTTTGCCATCTACTTTACGACAGGTATTACAATCAACCCACCCACCTTCTTTACCTGATGGGCCTTGACGTTTAAACCATTTATAAAGGGATTCATCTTCATTGATGCCTTTCCAAATTTTACCTTGACGGCATCTAACAACAGCCCCAGATTTATAAGCTGAAGGTTTGTCAAACTTACGGTCAGCGATACGGAGACATCTGTCACGTTTGGTTTTTTCTTCCAAAACAGATTTGATTACTTCTCGTAAACTACGTCTCGCCATGATGATAAATATCTATTTCTTCAAACCTTCCAAAAAATCTAAACCTTCTTGAAGATTTTTTAATAATTCTTCTTTATTATTACCACCTATCCACTTTTCTACATCACCAGCTTCAGTTACAAATCCTTGATTTGAAACATTATTCAATTGATCTTCCATAAAAGCTTTATATTCTTTTATAGTTTTATCTATATTTTGATTATGGAGATTATTATGATATTCTTCCAACTTACCTTGACGTTGTAATTCAGCTTCAAAATCTATTACACAATCAAAACATTTTTGATAAGCAGGATATACCTTTTTATCAAGGTGTTTTTTCATTAACTTATTACAAGAAGGACAAAACAAAGGTAAATTAGCTATTTGTTTAAAAGAGTCTAATTTAGTTACATTTTGTTTAAGACCGTTTTTAATAGTCCATGTTCTTCCATCTTCTTCCCAAACATCTCCTTCATGGTAATGTTCTTGTTTTTTAGTATAACCTATTCCTAATGTAGTTTTATCTCCATGTTTACCTTTTACAAGATTACGAAGACGTTCCACATCTTTTCTTTGAAATTCTTTTTTTAAAACATTATCTTTTTTCATAAACCTAATTCTTTAAGTTGACTAATTGTATCAGCAGCAGATGTATGTAATATACCAATTCCACCTTGACTTCTCCATTCTTCTATATTAGAAGGTTTATCATCTATTAAAATATGATTAGGAGCTGCGTATTTTTGTTTAAATTTAGCTGGGGATAGAATAAGTTTAGTGCCTGGGAGGTATTTTTTAATCCATAATCTTTTTCCTAATCTTGAAGATTCATCTCGAGAAGGGGCTGATAGGATTGTAGGATTATATTTTTCTATATAACTCCAATATTCACCCCCATCAAGCATCCAAGGCATTCCAACCCAAAATCCTACTCCTTTACTACCTATTAAATTCCAAAAAGCTTCTTTTCCATTTTTAGTTTCATACTCCTCAGGAAGCATTCCTGCTATTTTTTTAAATTGAGTATCAAAATCAGTTATAACTCCATCCATATCAGAGTAAATTTTATATTCAGGAGCTGTTTCTTCTTTTAGGTTAGTTTTTTTTGAATCTTCCCATTTTCTTAGATTCATACTTCCTAATTCATGGGCTTCTTTTTCTATATCAGCTAATTCTTCATCTTCATAAACATTAGAAGTATTCATAGGTTTAAGCCTATCTTCAATATTTTGCATATGATGAACTAGTTCATGAGAATAACTTCTTAAAATATCTTTAGGATGTCTGTTAAGGGTATATAGAGTTATACACTTAGTTTCAGGGTTGTAATAAGCAGTTTTACCTAAAGGATCTCTAGCATTTTCTTCATCATTACTAATAAATTCAATTTTAGGAAATGGATGAAGTTTCATACCATTAGTGACTAAAAAAGATGTAAAGTCTAAAATAAGAGGTTTTAATTCTTCTTCAAGTGGTTTATATCCTGAGCCATAAGGGGCTGCCTTATTGTTATGATTAGGAGCTATGTTTTCTTTTTGAAGACGTAAACGCTCTGTTTTTTCTTTAGATTTTTCTTTACGTTCTTCAGCATAATCTAAAGCTTTTTTAAGTCGAGCTTTAGTTTCAGGATCTTTAGCTCTATTATAAGCTGCTCTAACCCGTTGATGTATAACATTGATTATTTGGGACTGACGAGCATGAGGTTTTGATTTAAAAGAATCTTTATTTAGAGTAGTTACTATATCTTCTTTAGTTTTAAACTTAATTCCTACTGTGTCTTTAGGATTTTCATCAGTATAAAGTCTACGACCTGATCCTTTAGGTTTTTTACCAGTACCTACTTTAGGATCAACTTCATTTAATTCTTCTAAACCTACTTTAGCTAAAACATCATAGTAATTAGGATTTTCTTCAAGATGATTCAATGCTATTTTCATAGCAACTGTTGGGTTTGAAGTATGTTCTTTTTCTACTTTTGTGCCTTTTTTTAGTTTAGCTTTTAATTCTTCGGCTGAGATATTGTGTTTTTTTATAATAGCTTCAATTCTAGGACGTAAGTCTTTAACACCTTCATTTAATTTAATTTGGGGTAAATTTAAACGAATCCACCTGTCCCATACTTTTCTAACACTGGCTTCTTCTTCGCCTGTTAATTCATCGCTTCTTTCATCAAAAAACTCATCAATAGCCGCTTGTAAAGGTATTTTTTTAGTTTTAGCTCTTTTATATAAACCTTGAACAAATGCTGGTACCTCAGCATCAAGAACTAAATATTGAGCTAAGGGCATTTCATCTTGAGATTTTATTTTAACTCCTTTTTTAAAGTTAAATTGAGCTATATGTTCTAACTCATGTCTCAATGTTTCTTTTAACTCAGCTATTAAGTTATTATATTCCTTTGGGAAAACTTCTGGGTTGTATTTGATTTGTATTTCAGATGTATCATAATCAGCTTCTCCTTCAATAATAAAAGGGATAATATCTAATTTTTTAGAGGGTATGAATTTAAATATTAAAGTATATTCAATATCTCCTATATTACCTCCAGTTTCTTCTTCATATCTAACTCCAAAATTATTTTTAAGTTGGTTAACTATATAACGAGATTGAGCTGTTACTTCAGCGTCATATCTACCTTCTTGAAGAGAAAAAATAGGACTAGTAGTTTTAAAATTAGACTTCCTCATTACAGTTTTAGCTACTGCTTTATTCCTTGTTTTCTTAAAAGGAATATTAATGTCAGTTTGTCTATCTTTAGCTACAACTTCTTCACTATCATCTAATAAATCAATAAATTGATCTTTTTTAATACCTAATTTATCAAAAAAGTCTTCTAATTCTTCAACTTCAATTTCTGGATTATTTCTAGGGTCGTTTAATCTATCAATAAAATGTTGTCCTGAGAGGTCTATGTCTAAGGGGGCTAATTTAGTATCAGCAAATTGGTCCAAAAATTCAATATCATCTAAACCTATATTAGGTTCAGGTTTAAAATAAATTTTTTCTTCAATTGGCTCTAATTCTGAGTAGGTTCCATCTTTTAATTTCCCATTAAAAATTAAAGAACCAGCTCCAAAATCATCATATTGAGTGTCAGTTAAATCAATACCATCATAGTTTTTTAACAAACGGTTTGTTAATAGATCTCCATCATTTCTTTTAAAGACATCTTTTAAATAATCCTTAAATATATTATATGTTTCTTTTTTATTCAAGTTTAAATAGCTTGAAAACCCATCAACCGCGTCATCAATATTGTTTTTTACGTTAGAATCCTGTAGATCTTCAGGTTTAAGTCCATGTAAATATGCTGTTGTGGCTTTTATATTCTCATAAAATCCTGTGGGATCATCCGGTCTAAATAAATCATATTTAGATAAATCTATTTGTGATATAGCGTTATACCCTAATTGGTCTTGTAGTCTTTTAACATCCTCTAAACTACCCATAAAATAATATCCGGTACCTAAAAGACCAACTTTAGATTTTACTATACCAATACCTTTATCTTTTAATCTTTCAGCAGGTTGTGAGGGATTAAAAGCTCCAGCTCTATAACCCATTTTAGATTTAGCTTCCTGAATTTCAGGTATTAAATTTCTAGTTAAAATATTCCAAACTTCTTCACCTGAGTTTGGGGGAGTGAGTTTTAAAAAGGTATCTTTATCTTTACTTAAGAATGCTCTTCTAACTTTAGTACCACTAACTACTGAGTCTGAGTCGGCTATTGTTTCTATTTTGATTCCGGCTTTATCAAAAGTAGATTTTAATTTCTCAGCGTTAGCTAAATCTTCTTCATCTCTAACACCAGCTATAAAAGCTATTTTTAAGTCTGGGTTGTTTTTGGCTAGATCTAAAGTATACTTTACAGGAGAAGGTGCTTGTAATATTTCAATATCAGTAGGTAAACCTTCTTTGTTTTGATATAGTTGCCAAATCTTAATTGAGGAATCTGATGTTATTTTATCTCTAACACCTCCACCTACAACAATTTGATGTTTTTTAGCTGGTATTTGATATGCTCTTAAAGCAGTACTAAGATGACCAGATGTAGGGGGTTTAAAACCACCACCATATACAACTAAATCATATTTAGATTCAATTTCACCTAAAAAAGGTCTAATTAATTCTTGAACTAATTTATTCACTGGGTTAAAAAGTTATTTAGTTTAGACTTAGCAGAAGATAAAGTATCAAAGTCTATTTTTTGTTTGACTAACTGTTGGACATTTTTAAATAACATATCCATTTCTTTTTCCTTTTTAGCTATTTCTTCAGGCGTTTTGAGTTTGCCTACTACTTTGTCTTCTCCTTTAACATACCTCACTATATATTCTTCAGGATTAAATTCAAAACTTTCTTCTGAGTTATTAACAATAGCTATATTTGGGTTAAATTCAGATATATAAGTTGAAATGTTTTTAAATACTCCTTCCCAATTTTTTATTACAGCTGTTGGAGGTAGTGATCTATCTCGTTTAGAATTTCTATCTAATGATACCATTGGGGGAACAACTGCCATAAACATAAAAGTATCATATCCTAAACTTTCAAGCTCTTGTTTTTTCTTTAATAAAGGACTTGAAGCCGCTCCAGGAGCGTCTATGATTATGTTTTTTAAGTTAGATATGGTTTCTTCTTCTTTTTCTTTAGTAGCTGTTCGAGCTTGACTCATAAATTTAGCTGCTTGAGCTATTTGATCAGGAGTAAATTTTTTAAAATCAGTTCCTAATCCAGAAGTTTTAAGAAGTTCTTCATAAGTATCATCAACATTTATAGTCTCAAATCCTTGAAGATTTAATTGCTTAAGTATAGTTGTCTTTCCAGCTCCAGAAGGACCCGCCAAAAATATAGCTTTGGGGCTGGTTACAACCTCTAAAAGAATAGACAATAGTTTCATAGCGAATATTTGTAATAAATATTACAAATCTCGTTTAGCTCTAGTTTTAAACCCAGTAAATATAGG
>Ga0209392_1000144_pt1 | contig 14017 bp, 6 predicted proteins | sample PPLLak3cmMay2015_FD_187252 | JGI IMG/M metagenome (GOLD analysis project Ga0209392, IMG submission 187252) | Freshwater sediment microbial communities from Prairie Pothole Lake near Jamestown, North Dakota, USA - PPLs Lake P7 Core (1) Depth... | ecosystem: Environmental > Aquatic > Freshwater >...
CTTCTTTATATCTTTTTAGTTGAATTAACGGAAACACTTTAGACCCATAAGCATTGTAAATTTGAATCGTATCCTTCATTTTTATAAACAGATGTTCTCTCTTGGTATAATACTCCAAAGCTTTAGAAGAATTGTTCATACTTTCATAACTGTTTGCGATGTTATAATATATAGCACTAAGTACACCCTCGTCTTCTATACGGATACCCTCTTCTAATACAGTAGCACTTTTTAAATAATTTTCAATAGCCAAACTAAATCGACCACTGTTATAGTAATTCTCTGCCATAGGAAGAGACAAAAGCGCAAGTAACTTTTTATCTTTAATATTGGAAATCAATTGTACTAATTCAATTTCAAGCTTATGGGTTTCTTCTGTTTTTCCTTGATTATTCAAATCATATATCTGCCAAATTGATAATCGAACAACGGGAAAGGTTTCTTTGAGTTCTTTAAAGAGGGAAATAGATTTTTGCAAAGCACTTTTCGCTTCTTTAGGATTTTGTATTGCTGAATAACTCCAGAACATTAAAACCTGCATATTTGCTTGCATTTCCTTATCCTTTATCTGCTCAAAATAGAGAATTGCATTACTAAGCTGGGCTAAAACTTTTTTATGATCCATATTAGTTGGCCAAATCAACTTTTTTGAATTCCTGTTCTGTTCGCTTTCCTTTTTTTCCTGTTCTGTAGAAAGCCATTCCGCCTGTTTGCGAAAGTAAAAGGACAAAATATCATCTCTGAACAAATCATCCATAGTGCGGTAATACTGTACTTCTCCATTTTTATAGTTCAGCTTTTTGGAAAGATCCCTTGCTTGTTTAGTTGCAATAAGTCCCTTTTTAAATTCCAGACTATGATTAGAGAACCTTGCAAACTCATTTAACAAAAGCACTTTTTGTTGGTCTTGAGCCCTATGTTTCGACAATAGTTTTTGTACACTATCTGCTTTGACAATATACTTGTAGGGAGTTTCCTGAGCATTACAAAATGGAGTCACAACAAGCAAAAGCAAGAATAGGATTTTAAATGATTTCATAAACTATATTTTAAATTATTGGTAGTTGAATACTAAACTCGGAGCCTTCTCCCTCCTTGGTTTCCACATTCAGCTCCCCACCATGCGCTTTTACAATATCATAAGCTAACGATAAACCCAAACCTGTGCCTTGACCGGTTGGTTTGGTAGTGAAAAACGGTTGGAAGATTTTATCGAGTACTTTTTGAGGGATGCCATTGCCATTGTCTTTGACAGAAATTTGCACCTTGTCGCCCATTTTTTTTGTGCTTACAGCAACCGTTGGTTCATAATTCAATTCATCATTTTTCTTACGTTCATTGACTGCATAAAAAGCATTGGTGATCAAATTCAGGATGACTCTTCCAATATCTTGTGGCACAACTTCAATTTTCGGCAGATTGGGGTCAAAATCGGTTTCCATTTTTGAATTGAAAGATTTGTCTTTGGCCCGCAAACCGTGGTAAGCCAGCCGCAAATATTCTTCAGTCAGAATATTGATATCTGTGAGCTCTTTTTGCCCTGAACTGGTTCTGGAATGTTGTAGCATGCCTTTTACGATCTCTCCGGCTCTTTTGCCGTGGTGGGTGATCTTTTCGAGGTTTTGTTTTAAGTCCGTAGCGATCTCTTTTGCATCTTCTACATTTCCCTTGTCGAGTTCCTCATTCATTTCATCCACAAGCTCTGAGCTGACTTCGCTAAAATTATTTACAAAGTTCAGTGGGTTTTGGATCTCATGGGCAATGCCTGCTGTGAGTTCACCCAGCGAGGCCATTTTTTCGGATTGCACCAGTTGAGCCTGGGTAAGTTTCAGATCTTCCAGTGTTTTTTCTATCTGCAGTTTGGCAGTTTCCAGTTTATTGAAATCTTCATAACGCGCATAAGCTGTAGAGAAAGCATCGGCAAGATTCTGCACCAGTTGAAGTTCCTCCTCTTTTAATGGAGCATTATTCCCCACATACAACATCCCCTGTATGAACGGAAGGAAATGAAGGTAAAGGTCTGTTGGACGATTTTCTGTAACATATTTTTCATCTCTCCCAACAGCACCCTGTTCCACCAAGGTTTTGGTGTATTCGGCAAAGGTCGCTTCATCCATATGGTCCTTGAAAATTTTCATGTTCCGCCAATGTCTTACAATCTGCTCTGATTGATTGGTAGCCTCATATTTCATGTTAAAAGCGGCAATGGATTTTCCTTCTGGCGACGATAAATGGACTTGGACCAGTTGCATTTCATCATTCATTATAAAAACCCCGCAACGCACAAAAGGTACATCCAGCGTTTTTAGTTCATTCCAAATCAGGGGTTGAATTCGTTCCAGGTCGCTGGTGGTGCGCATGGAAGCAATTTCGGCCCGCACCCGGTCAAGCGATGCCTGCCGGACAGCATTAAGCCTGTTGATCTCAGATTTTTGGAGGTCATTAAAACGGGTATAGGCCAATGAAAAAACAGAAGTCGCCCGTTTAAGGATTTCCCAACTCTCTGCGGATATTTCATCCGGTGCGGCTGCACCCAGATAACCACCATTAAATTTTACCAGATGATAAGATCGCGCCGGGATTTCGGTACCATAATAACCTTGCAATATCTGTGACCGTTCAGCACAATAGTTTATCCATTCCTTCCTGTTATTTCCTGTCATAACAATTGAACCTTGCTCTTCTGCAGAGGTGTAAAAATCCCACATCATGCTTGCAACCCTGGTTTCCCGGAAGACTATGGTAATTTCATCACTCACTAATTTAGAATTTCCCTCCCTGACGTCCTTGATAGCATACCAGCATTTAGCCGTTTGATTGTCTTCATTCACTAAGTAAATCGAACTTGTTTCCAATTCCTCCACCCCTAACTGACCCATTTCTCGTCTCAATATTTCAGCGACTTCGATCAATTCTTCGGGTTTTTGCATAGCCATTGAACAAGAACGGATTTTTTCCATAGCCGCTTCAATCTTCGCTTCCCTGGCCTGGGCTTCCGCTTTTTGCAGATCGAGGAAGCGGGTATATGCCTGGTTAAAAACCGAAGTGAAACGATCAACAATTGCTGCATGTGCCTCTGACAAAGGCGAAAGACTGCTGGCTATCAGACAACCGAAAACATCGGAGGAAATAGTTAGATGAATGGCCTCGACTGACGACATATCTGCCTTGATAAAATCAGGTAATTGTGCCAGACCGGTTTGTGAAAACCCATAAGCATCCCACCGCTGTTTCTCATCACCACCCAGCAGGTATTGCCACTTTTTTCGTTTTGCACGCCAACCCTCAAGATAGGCCTGGTGAGATGGGTGGGTGTTGTCAGGAACCAAAAAACCATTGTTGGAGAGCAGTCCTTCCTTGCCTGTGAGGTACCAGGTTATATCCAGTTTTTTAGGATCGACGATCAGCAGGAGGCAGCGATCAAGTAGGGCATCCAGTTTCACCAATTCAGTAAAAACAACAAATACCACCTTGCTCAGGTCCATGGAGCTATACATAGCCAAGGAGGTTGACCTCACCCTTTCCAGTGCGCCTTCTATCTGCCCTTCGCGGGCCTGAGCTTCTGCGTTTTGGAGGTCGAAAAAGCGGGTGTAGGTTCCATCAAATACGGCAGCAAAACGTTCGAGCAACTGAATCGTCTCCTGGGGTCGTGGCTCAGGTGTTATGATGGTAAGTATACCTTTTGAAAAAGTAGCTACATTCTGCACCCTTCGTTTTCCAAATATTTTTCGCTGTACCGGCAGTTTCGATTTCTTCAAAAATTGAAAATATTCTTCCAATTCATTTCCCTGCAGGTCAATAGTTATGGATTTTGTTTTTTCTTTCCATGCCTTGTACATCTTTTTCATTACATGCGGTTCATCCAGTGAAATCTGAACCAATTCACTTAATTGAGAACCGCCATGTTGTGTAGCCCATATATCAAATACGTGTTTCTTTTCGTTCACAATTTCTATGGCCATTCGCTCCGGCTCTTCCCCTAATGCTTTAAATTGCTCAAACATGACTGCAACTGTCTCGGCCAGTTCATTACTATGCACCATGGCCATCGTTCTTGCCCGAACTCTTTCGAGTGCCAATTCAATCTGTGATTCTCTGGCCTGGAATTCGGCTTTTTCAATATCCAGAAAGCGGCGGTAGGCCATATCAAATACATTGCGGAAACGCTTGAATAAGTTGATTTCCTCGTCGCTCAATGGCGTATAGGAGGATATGCCCAAAGCAACAGGACCTAAGGAATAAAAGTAATAATTGAGAGATTGGGCATTCTCCAGGAAACTATCGGCAAACTGGTTGGTAGTCTTCTGGTATTCGTACCATTCCTGAACTTCCTTGCCATTCATGCTTTCATAAAACAACTCCTCTGCCCCCTGAAGCATCCGGTTGGCAAACATACTCTGTAATTTATGATTTTTATATTCAACTTCCGTCACTAAATGCTTATCATGCTTTGCATAATATTCATAATTGAGATAAGTACCCTTTTCTTCATAAATAATGGCAGTTTGCACATTTCGTATTTCTTTGATGCCAAGAATTTCGGATTGCTGCGAAATAATACTACAGACTTCGAGCATATCGTCCTTTTTGCGCATACCCATAGCAACCGTCCTTACCCTTTCGAGTGAAGATTCAATTTCCAGCTCGCGGTTTTGCATTTCAACCGCTTTGCGTTTTTGTTCCAGTTCTTCTATGGTTTCTTCCAAAAGAATGGCGGTGGTGCGCTTCACTTTCTCGGTGCGGTCGAGCTTAAAGGTGGTAATGGACAGCTCCTTATCAACATTGGATACCAACCCAACAAGCAAAGCTTTTTCCTCAGCAGATAAATTTTCATTATGTTGAATAAAATCAAGAATCGTTTTTAAGTTCTGATCCATACAAGAATTCCTTATTTAATATTCATTTTTCTTAAAGTCCGGCTTCTGTCTTCCGACTTTGAAAATTTTTATTTTTCTTTCAGTGCCACACAACAAGTGGTCAGGTTGTGCATTTCCAGGTTACCTCCAGTAGCTCTTGCCAATTCGGCATTAGAAAACATGCCCACCAGGGGTACATTCCATATTTTTTTAACACCTTCAATTTCCATGTTCATCATAGGGCCAAATGCCAGGATACGCCCGGCACAACTGAAAACCACCAATGCATCAGCCTCAGGCATTTCTGTTGCCTTTAAATTTTCAACCCCCTTTACTACTTTTTCCATCACATCCCAATCCGGTGGCAATGAAAAACGAACTTTAGATCCCTGTGGTACCGAGCCACTGGTATAAAAAGAATGATCTGTCCAATCTACCTGCAGGCCAGGCCTCATGATGGGATCGCCTTTTTCCCGCTGCAATTGCAAAGGAAAATTGGCTGCGATTTCGATCAGCAGATTTTTATTTTCCGGGTTTACATTTTCCAACCCGCCATATTTGGCTGTTATATCCAGAACAGGAATATGATCAACGGTATACACATGATTGCCTTCACTTTTTGTCACTATTTTTTCTGTTCCCACTGCTTTCCATCCACAGGTCGCAATCCCTTTTATTTTTACCTTCTCCTCGTTTAACGCCAGACAGACTATTCCATTAGAACTTTCTTTGTTATTGGTAAAAACCAGGGTTTCGGTAAAAGAATAATCGTCACCGGCAGCGCCACCAAAGGCATTTACCTCTTCCCCAACAACATTTAATATACCGTGTAAAATTTCTTCTCCATCTGTGGCAGGATTGCTCGTGGCTATCAGGAATGCCGGCGTGTCAAATTTCGCTTTCGCCTTTTGAGCAATACCGGTGGATACTTCCCCATAATTTCTATCGGGGTATTCTTCAAAATAAATTTGAAAATACGCTTTGTTTAAATCAAGTAATAAAATGGCAGCTGATTCTTTTTCTGTTACCTCATCAATAAACTCTCCATTGGTGGTGCATCCAAAGATTGCTATACTTTTTGCATCTAACAAATCACTTATTGATTTTCTGTCCTGACTTTTTGAGATAAAGCAGATCGCTAAAGTTGGCTTAAAACCGTCGGCCATGCTTTGCGCTAAGGCTGTTTTAATTTCTTCAATTGATTTTCCTTTAATTGATTTTGCTTTCATTATGAGGGAATTAGAAAGGGAATGACAATGGCGTTATTTTCAAAGATAGTTTTTTTTAGATTTGAAAGGTAACAAGTAATACATAAAAGGATTAAAATTTAAAAAGGATATAAGTAGCCTCAAAACCGCGTATTGGGTTTTTTAACTGGCTTTTTTTCTGGTGGGCTGTTTGAAAAGAGGCTAATTTTGCGTTTAAGGTTTGTTTTTATCACTACCCAGGTCCTGGTCTATCCGTGCTATCATGCGTTCTATAAACACACAAAATGCCAGCTTCGAATTTATACGAAGCTGGCATAGTTGTTCATCCGGCGGGCAAACAATACGATTTGCAGTGCGGTCAAATATCACAGACAATTTTATCCATGATTCAGGTTCAGATTTAGTTTCTTTAACGAAAAATGCTTTTACATAATTCCCGCAAAAGCAAAATGCTAAACCTTAGCTATCATCAGGAATTAAAGGGATGTCAATGTTTTTTAATTCAAATCAAAATCCACTTTGTTAATTGTACCCTTAAAGGCAAAAGGTGGTTGATAATTTTTTGAAACCGGTGAACCTGTATCTTCTCCGATACCAAAAGTATCAATACCAAAGCGGCCCGGGACAGTCTTCTCCACATGGCCTTCACCTACTTTTTTACCATTGATGTAAAGTATACTTTTACCGCCTTTGGCCATATCTTCAATGCTGGCACCGTCATAAATAAATTCGTATTTAACAGTAGACTTCCCAAACGGAACATTTTCAGAGGAGGTAACAATATACCTGTCTTCGTCAAACCAGTTGTATTCATAAACCAGTTTACCATTGAGCACATAGAAGGCAAAACCTGCTCCTAAGCCACCTTCTGCTACAATCACACCATCACCTCCTTTTTCCGGTATGGTTATATCAGCAGTAATGGTATGAGATCTGTTTTTAGTATTGGGCGCTGCATTTTCAGCAAGCCTTACAGCACCCGCATAGTATGTAAAATGTTTTCGGGTAGGGTCTGATCCGCCGGGTGATGGTTTGGCTTCATAAATACGGCCGGTACCACGATCATCCAGGGGGTAGACATTATTCTTTTTTGCTTCCTCATCAAACAAGGCTTTCATCTCTGCCAGCTTTTTTGGATTTGAGGCGGCCAGGTCATTTGACTCACTAAAGTCATTATCTATATTGTACAATTCCCATTTGTCATTGTCCCAGTTTCCGGGAGCATAATCCTGTCTCCATGGAAAAGTGTGTTGGGCTGCAGCAATCCATCCATTATCATAAATAGCCCTGTTACTAAATACCTCAAAATACTGCCTTGTGCGAACCGGTTTTGCATTCGAATCATTGAAAGTTGACATGAAAGAAACACCATCCAGTGGTTTTTGTGGCACCCCGTCAACCGTTTTTGGTGTAGGTAAATTCGCGGCCTCCAAAATGGTAGGCACGATGTCTATTAAATGTGTGAATTGGGTTCGGATACCACCGGCATCTTTGATCTTTGCCGGCCAGGAGATAATCATCGGGTTACGGGTGCCGCCAAAGTGAGACGCCACCTGCTTTACCCATTGAAATGGCGCATTGCCACTCCATGCCCAACCAACCGGGTAATGCGGTTCTCCATTCGGTCCGCCAATTTCATCGATGTGTTTCAAATTTTCTTCCATAGGGGTAGAAAATCCATTGAGTGCCTTAACTTCATTAAGCGTACCATCCGGACCGCCTTCAGAACTGGCTCCGTTATCGCCCACTATATAAATGATCATCGTATTGTCAGCATCTGGCAATGCATGAATGGCATCAATAAGTCGACCCACTTCATGATCTGTATAGGCAAGGTATCCGGCAAAATTTTCAAAAAGGCGGAGGTACAATCTTTTTTGATCTACCGAAAGCGTATCCCACTTAGGTACCCAATCCGGCCGTGGTGTAAGTTTGGTATCAGAGGGAATGATACCTAATTTCAACTGCCTTTGATATGTTTCTTCTCTCACTTTTTCCCAGCCCTGATCAAATTTGCCTTTAAATTTTTTACTCCATTCTTTGGGTGCATGATGTGGCGCATGTGCGGCACCCGGGGCAAAATACATAAATAGAGGTTTGTCCGGAGCTACCGCCTTACTGTATTTCATATAATTAATGGCTTTATCAGTCATATCGGCTACTAAATGATAGCCTTCTTCCGGAGTTTTTGATGGCTCAACGGCTTTGGTATTTTCAAAAATTGCCGGGTAATACTGATGTGCTTCACCACCAATAAAACCATAAAAATATTCAAAGCCCATACCTGTTGGCCAGCGGTCAAAAGGTCCGGCCACACTGCTTTCCCAGTCTGGCGTATTGTGATTTTTACCAAACCATGAGGTGGCGTAGCCATTCCCTTTTAAAGTAGCCGCTACGGTAGCTGAACTTTTTGGAATCATACAGTTATAGCTCGGAAAACCGGTAGCCCATTCTGCCAAAAATCCGGAACCTGCATTGTGGTGGTTACGTCCTGTAATAAGTGCAGCTCTTGAAGGACCACAAATGGCGGTGGTATGAAAACGTGTATAACGGAGGCCCTGGGTTGCCAGTTTATCCAGTACCGGTGTAGGAATAGGTCCACCGAAAGTGCTTACTTGTCCGAAACCCACATCATCCAGCAAGATCACTACCACATTGGGTGCACCTTTGGGAGGTGCAGGCAATTTTGGCCATTCACCTTTGGATTCCTTATAGGTTTTTCCAATGACCCCCTCAAATTTTGGTTCGGCCAATGGAATGACTGATCGATCTATTTCACCTGGTTTATTAACAGTGGGTTTGATTTGAGCTACTGCTTGTGTAGTATTTACTAGTGTTGCTAACACTAAACAGATTGCAGACAGGATCGTTGTGAATAGGGTTTTGCATTTCATGATAATATATTTCATTTTGTTATTGTTCACCTGCCATCAATGTTTTCATCAATTCCGAAAAATCAAATGTTGCCGCTTTTTGAACCGGAGGATATTCCATTAAAGTTTTGATGTGCTCATTTAAGAGCTCCTGTATTGGTTCGTTCAAAAACTGCTTGCGCTGAAGCATATCTGATCGGTCTGTTAAGTTATCAAAGCTTTCAAAAGGATCAAAAGTCAGATTATAAAAGACAGGAAATTTTTCCTTCACGTAAGGAGAATAATAATTTTCACTGGTTTGGAAATTCAATTTCCATTGATTGAGTCTGACTGCTCTAACGTCAGATTCGTGATAGTAAATAAAATTATTTCTTTTACTTTCATTTGTCTTTCCTAACCAGTAATCCAGGTTATTTACTCCATCAATATATTGTTTTCTCTCTTTGCGCATTTTTTCAACCACATTAACCTCTCCTGCTGCTGCTGCAAGTGTTGTAAAAATATCCATATGCGCCTGAATTCCTCTTAAAATTTTCCCTTGAGGAATGTGATTCTTCCACATCACCATCATGGGAACTCTAACGCCTCCTTCGTAAGTAGTCATTTTCTCTCCTCTAAAAGGGGTTGTTCCACCATGTGCACGTGCACTATGCTCCGGACCATTATCTGTAGAGTAAATAACGATTGTATTTTCCAATACACCCATTTTTTCTAATTCATCCAACAGCATCCCTACCTGCATATCATGCTCAATCATACCACTTCCATACACATCATGCTCAGTAGTATATGGCAAAGCCAGATAGCGGCTTTCAGGCTTAAGATGCGTGAACATATGCATCCGGCTTGGATTTAACCAAACAAAGAATGGCTTTTTATTGGCTTTTGCTCTTTTGACAAAATCAAGTGAAGCCCCAATAAATTCTTCGTCAACATTCTCCATTCTCTCCCTGGATAATTGTCCGGTATCTTCGATTTTTTGTTTGCCTACTTTTCCAAATCGAGGGTCAAGGGTAGGATCATCTTTGTCGGTGGCCCAAGTATGAAGAACACCCCTAGTACCGTGTTTTTTGAAATATTCCGGATCTTGAGGGAAGTCTTTCTGTTGGTATTCTTCCTGTGTGTTCAAATGGTAAAGGTTACCAAAAAACTCATCAAAACCATGTACCGTTGGCAAATGTTCATTCCTGTCTCCCAGGTGGTTTTTGCCAAATTGACCAGTGGCATATCCTTGGGCTTTTAACACTTCAGCAAGTGTAGGTGATTCTTTTTTTAATCCCAGTTCAGCACCTGGTCTTCCAACAGTTGTCATGCCGCTTCTAATAGGATATTGTCCCGTAATTAAAGCCGCACGGCCTGCTGTGCATGAGGGTTGGGCATAATGATCAGTAAACATAATTCCATCACGTGCAATCCGATCAATGTTAGGCGTTGTGTAACCCATAGTTCCCAATCCATAAGCGCTTACATTTTGCCAACCCACATCATCAGGGAATATGATTAAAATATTCGGTTTTTCGGTATTTAAATTAGGGCTTGAAACTACGGTAGTTTTAGGCTTTGGTTGTTGAGCCATTACGCTAACAACTGTCAGCGTAATTAACACGGAAGTAATAAAATAATTTTTCATATTTGTAAAATTTTAATTAAGATTTTAATTAAAAATATTTTTAAAGCTGATGAATGGAATGCAAATTTTGAATACAACAACTTCTGGCGATCTTTCACTTTTTTATAAAGTATAACATTAATAACGCCATTTTTAAGGTTCGATAATATTAAACCAATATTCGAAATTGTCAATATTGTTTAAAAATGCTTTAAAAGCATCAGCGTCTCCGTCTATTTTAATTTTTCCTGATTTTATCAGGTCGTCCAATTTTATACCTTTTCCTGAAGTTAATATCGCAAAGTCTAACCGACTCATAGTAATGGTTGCTGTTACATCTTTTTCAATGTGTGAACCAATTCTTGGATTTACAACTCCATTGCTTACTATTAAACTTGCTTTTTCATTTCGGTCGGTGAGTATAAAATTGAAATTGTATTTGTTTTTATTCTCTTCAGTGCCCTTATATCGCATAGCGATGTAATTAAAGAACAATTCAGAAGACATCCCAGTAATCATGTCTGGTCCTGATGAGCCTGCCATGGGAATAACTTTAACCCCCATGCGCAATTCCTTGGCTCCTGTTAAATAGAAATTTCTCCATGGACCCGATTCCGCCTGGTAGCCCATTTGCTCATAGGCATCGGCGAGCAGATTTCTGGCTTTCTGGTTTTTTGGATCGGCGAATACAAGATGCTTCAGTACCTCACCAACCCAACGGTATTCTCCTTTGTCATACGATTTTTGTGCCATGGATATGACATTATCGGCACCACCCATAAATTCCACATATTTTGCACCGGCTTCACTTGGTGGCAATGGATTCAGATTTGACGGATTGCCATCGAACCATCCAAAGTATAACTGATACTGCGCCTTGGCATCATGGCTTACAGTTCCATAATAGCCCCGGTTGTAAAATTCTTTGTCCAGTGTTTCGGGAAGTTTAAGCATTTCAGCAATTTCAATGGGCGTATAACCCACGTTGGCCAGCCTTAAAGTCTGGTCATGAATAAAGCGGTAAAGGTCACGCTGCTTTTCCCAATAATTTATTATGGTTTCATTGCCCCAGGTAGGCCAATGGTGCGATCCAAATGAAACTTCAACATCTTTGCCAAACATGTAAATACACCTGTCAATATATTGGCTCCACTTTTGTCCGTTACGTACCTGCGCACCCCTAAGCGTATACAGATTATGAAGTGTATGGGAAATATTTTCAGCCTGACAAAATGCCTTTAAATCCGGAAAATAAAACATCATTTCAGCCGGTGCTTCAGATTCTGGTGTAAAAATTAAATCAATTTTTACGCCATCTATAATGCGGGTTTCCCCGTTTTCATTGGTAATATAATCTGTAGGTTCCAAAATACCTGTTTCACCCTTTGCGGTGGTTGTGCCCAAACCGGAACCCAGACTGCCATTAACACTTTTGGGCAAAAGGCTGCCATACATATATGCGGCCCTACGACTCATTGTGTTACCACCCATCACGTTTTCACTGATAGAATGTTCAAAAAATCCTGCCGGTGCAAGAACCTTCACTTTACCGGATTTCAAGTCTTCCTCTGATACAAATGCCCGCATCCCTCCAAAATGATCTATATGGCTATGGGTCAATAGTATAGCCTTTACAGGGAAGTCTCCTATTTTTTCTTTTACCAACGCCATGGCAGCTTTAGCCGTAGCAGGAACAGTAAGCGGGTCAATAATCAACCACCCCGTTTTTCCTTTGATTAAAGTCATATTGGCTAAGTCAAAACCACGGATTTGGTAAATATTTTCAGTTACCTTAAATAGTCCATTGATGCTATTCAACCTGCTTTGCCGCCACAAACTGGGATTGGCAGTGTTGGGCTGATTTCCGGTCAAAAAATCGAACTCTTTCATGCTGTAACTCAAACTGCCATCATCCTGTAAAATTTCACCCGAAGGAATCGTTCCCATAAACCCTTTTCTGGCATTCTGAAAATCGGTGGTGTCAGCAAATTTGAGGTATTCCAATAATGCATCATTATGTGCAATGGTAAAAGAAGAGGGCTCTTTAATCAGATTGCTTATTTCGTTTTCCGCTTTAATTTCAGGTTTTTCTTCACATGAATTGAGTAACAAGCTACCTGCAAATAATAGTATGAACAAATTTTTCATAATTTTTGATTTAAAATTTATAACTAAAAAGTATTTTTAAAATATCTCCATTTATCCCATCATCAGTTGTGGCAACAATTCCTCCGTAGGTTATATACCCTCCAAATTTAGGATTTATGTCAGCCCCAAGTGTAGCGCCAATTGCCAGAGAATTGATTTTATTTCCCTGTGATATTCCATCAACATTTGCCTGTGCTCCGTATCTATATTGGTAGTCGAAAGAGCCCCAAAATATTTTTGTAAGCTTTTGTGTTACATGACCCTCCAAATTAAACAATGCATCTTGCTTTAGCTCATCTCCATTTGAGATGTCATTATTACTTGTGAAGACAGAAAGACTGGGCAATACTTCAATGGAGGTAACCTTTGTAGTTCCCCAATTAAAAAATTTCATCATCGGAAAACCCAATTTAAATTCCCAGCGATTGGTACCGATATTGATACTTTTTTCCGAATCATATTCGCCCGTCGGAGCCCTGATCCCTATAATTACATCTACAATTTTATCATATCTGGTTTTTATATAACCCTCGCCATTTACGGCAGGAGCCCCATACAAATTAATCAAGCCAATCAAGTAGGTATCTGTCAGCCCTTCGCTTTCACCCTCAAAAATATTTTTTATACCACCCTGCGTATTTCCGTAACTAACCATCCCTACGGCTGCAGCCGTTCTGCCCGCAATTTCGAAAACATGGGTGTACATCAAGCCATATATATTGGTATCGAAATCGGCCTTTGCTACAAAAAGTGTATTATCAAAACTACTATTTGAATTGACGTGGGAATATATTGGCGCAACTATATTTGTGCCCTTAGGTGCGGGCCAATAAGCTCTCGGCCCATCACCCTGCCCATAAGACCTGGTTGAAAACATCAATAGACAAGCCAATAGAATGCCGCAATAGTAATTTTTTACGGCAAAATAATAACTAATAATATGTTCGAAAGTCATAAATTTTATCACAATTATTGCAGCGGTTTCTTGATGCTTTCCATGATATTACTCATATCAAAACTTTTTGAACCTTGTACAGGTGGGTAGTCCATAAGTGTTTTTATGTGAGCATTTATTTTTTCGCCCATGGGTGCCAAAAGCCAGCTTGTTTTTACAATATTAAATAACAGTTACATACAATTATTCCGAATTAATAAAAACTTAGTATTGAAGTATGTTTCAGGATTAATTATCTTTACATTTTACATTATATGGTTTTTTCGTTAGTTGAACTTTTCAATATTTTTGGCGGTTTCCTTGGACTGATTCTCTTAATGATAATCTGGAATAAATCAAGTGGAAAACCCATTGTCAAGTTTAGCCTG
>Ga0209392_1000145_pt1 | contig 13998 bp, 19 predicted proteins | sample PPLLak3cmMay2015_FD_187252 | JGI IMG/M metagenome (GOLD analysis project Ga0209392, IMG submission 187252) | Freshwater sediment microbial communities from Prairie Pothole Lake near Jamestown, North Dakota, USA - PPLs Lake P7 Core (1) Depth... | ecosystem: Environmental > Aquatic > Freshwater >...
GTTGTCGCACGTCAAAATGGCAAAAGTTTTTTACAGCAAATCAGAATCTTAGGCGGGTTATTCCTATGGGACGAGCCACTTCAAATTGGTTCAGCTCACAGATTAGCGACATCGCTCGAGCAATTTCGTCAACTGGTTAATCTAATTGAGAGCTCGGAAATGCTATCTAAGCGCGTACAGCGTATTAGGTGGAGTCATGGCTCAGAGGAAATTGAAGTCAAGGGTACGACCGGGCAAATTAACCGATTTATCGTAAAGGCTGGCGGATCAGCTGCTCGAGGTGTTTCCGCGCCGTCGGCAATACATCTAGATGAGCTTCGAGAGATGAAAGACTTAGAATCTTACGCGTCCCTGAGATATACCCTTATGGCTGCTAAGAATCCTATGATTATGAGCTACACAAACGCGGGCGATTCGCACTCGGTCGTTCTTAATGCGTTCCGAGAGCGTGGACTAGCTGCTGCCGCTGGAGCTAACGACGACATCGGGTATTTTGAGTGGAGCGCACCGACCGACGATATTCAGCTCGAATCGAATTGGCTGGCAGCAAATCCAGCAATCGGTCACACTATAAATATCCAGAATATCCAAGCCGTTCTCAATGATCCGCCAGAAGTCGTGCAAACCGAGGTATTGTGCAGGTGGGTTCAAACTATTTCCAGCATTATAGGAGCCAACGAGTGGAATAATTGCCACGATGAAAGCGTCGATCTCGACCCAGAAAAATTAACGTGGCTCGCGATTGACATTTCACCGGATCGCAAATTCTGCGCGTTAGTCGGAGCTCAGAAATTGGGCGACGAACGTTTCGTCGTAAAGCTGCTCCATACATGGGAAAACTCAGTTCAGCTTGACGATCGAGAGATCGCTAATGAAGCTGCTAAGTATTGCCGAAAGTATCCGCTCGAATACTTGCTTTACTCGAGGCGAACTTCGGGCGCGGTAGCCGCCAGATTCCAGCCCGCCGGTATTCCGATCTTTGACATGGACTCGGTTTACCCTCAGAGCTGCGACGAACTACTGGGCGCGATTAACTCGGGTCGATTGCGACATCGAGGGCAAAGCGATTTAACTAAACAGATTCTTTCGGCTGTGCAGTTAAAGCGCGGCGACGGTGGCTGGGTTATTGGACGTCGAGCTTCTCAAGCTGCGGTTTGCGCTGCGGTAGCGACGGCGCTAGTTACACACTTTGCGACACGCCCAGAAATGGACTTCGATATTATGACGGCTTAGTGCTATAAGTCTGTAAGAATTGTCGCATGGGTATTCGTGATCTATTTGCGTCAAAGGTGGAAGCTGTAACGCCGCTCCAAGGTAGCGACATCGAGGCTTCGGTTTCACCTGTTTTCGCGTTAGATTCGATCTATACCTTTAACGGTGGCGCTACTCAGGCTACGCGCGAGGAAGCTATGAGTGTTCCTACGATCGCACGTGGTCGCGGGATCATCTGTTCGTCTATTGCTTCAATAGGGTTGCAACTCCGGGACAATACGACGGGGCTCGAAGTGCCAGCGCCCCGCGTAATTCGTGACCCTGATCCACGCGTACCGGGTAGCGCAACATATGTTTGGACAGCTGAGGATTTATTATTTTACGGTTACGCCTATTGGCAAATTACCGAACTCTTTGCCGACACTATGCGAATTCGTTCCGTTCAACGAATCGTTCCTACACGCGTCGGCGTTTTCTTAAACAATAACGGAACCGAAGTTCTTTATTACACGATTGACGGAAAACAAATTCCAGAATCGGGAATTGGATCACTAATTGTTTTCTATGGTAACGACGAAGGATTATTAAATCGCGCTGGTCGCACAATTCGTACCGGAGCCGAACTAGAGCGAGCAGCTGCTAACTATGCTCGCGAACCTGTCCCGTCTATGGTTTTAAAATCAAACGGAACAGCGTTACCAGCTGATCGAATTGCAAAATTGCTAGAATCATGGGGCGTTGCTCGACGTAATCGTTCGACCGCGTTTTTAAATGCGGACGTAGAATTACAAACAGTCGGCTTCGACCCTGAGAAATTACAGCTCGCTTCAGCCCGTTCCTACATAGCAACCGAATTGGCAAGGGCGATCGGAATTCCAGCCTTCTACGTTGACGCCGAAACTGGATCAAGCATGACTTACTCAAACGCAAACGTTACTCGCAAAACTTTGCTTGATTTCTCGCTGATTCCTTTAATGACAAGCATAAGCACCAGACTTAGCATGCCGGACTTCGTTCCGTCAACACAATCAGTTCATTTTAAATTAGAGGATTACTTACGCGGAAGTGAAGCCGAACGAGTAGCAATTTACAAAACATTATTTGAAATCGGCGCAATCAGCGTCGAGGAAATCCGACAAGCTGAGGAAATGATTAAATGAAGCTAAACATGCCGCTAACAATTACGTCAGCCGATAGCGAATCTCGCACTATTACCGGACGCGTCGTAACATGGAACGAAACTGGATCAACGTCCGCGGGACTTACGACATTCAAACCAGAATCAATCGCAACTAAGAACGTTAAGTTATTACTTGAACACGATCGCACTCGACCAATCGGAAAGGTCTTATCTATGACCGCAACCGAACAAGGAATCGACGCGACTTTCAAAATCGCGGAGACAACAGCCGGAAATGACGCACTCGTGGAAGCCGCGACGGGTCTCCGCGACGGTTTTAGTGTGGGAGTAAAAGTTAACGCGCATGATTTCGTTGACGGAGTCTTGGTCGTTGCTAAAGGATCACTCGACGAAGTGTCTTTGGTTTCAGAGCCAGCAATCGACAGCGCTCGAGTAAGTTCCGTAGCTGCAAGTCAAGACGGCGAGGAATACGACGAGGACGAGGAAGAAATGAAAGCGACAGATGAGAATTCTGATCCCCTAGATGAGGAAACAGAAGAAACAAATCCAACAACCGAAGGAGAACAAGTGTCAGACACTACCGTTCCAGAGAGCGCCGCTGCCGAAACGGTAGAAGCGTCTAAGCATGTCCCAATGGCGTACACCGCGCCACGTTCACCTATTGTCGATAAGGTTTCTTATTTACAGTATTCACTCAAGGCGTCAGTTTTACACGACGAGGACGCTCGCCAATATGTCAAGGCTGCCGATAACACAACATCAACAGCTCCGGGCATGGTTCCAACACCACAGAGCCGAACAGTTATTAACGCGTTAGCAAATGCCGATCGTGGCATGATTGACGCGCTATCTCGCGAAGCTCTTAGCGCAACAGGCATGACATTTGAATTGCCTAAAGTTACAGCGGTTCCAACCGTTGCAAATATCGCTGAAAATGGCGTTGTTACAGAGTCAAGCCTAAGCGCGACTTATATTTCAGTACCAGTTCAGAGCTTCAAGGGTCGCGCAATTTCAACAATCGAACTTATCGATCGTTCAGACCCAAGCTACCTAACAGCGTTGCTTCAGAATCTGGAATTTGCTTACGCAAAAGTTACAGACGAATTTGCTGTCGGTACAATCTTTGGCGCTGGTCAACAGACAGCCGTTAACCCAAATACAGCTGAGGGATTCTTAGCTTATACATCACAAGCTGCGGGTGCTGTTTACACATCATCACTCGGCTTCGCTCGTAACCTAGTAGTTAGCCCAACTCAATGGACTAACATCATGGGTTATAACGACAACGGCGCACCTCTTTACAATGCGGCGCAACCTAGCAACGCGGCAGGAAATGTCCGCGGCGATTCACTTCGCGGCGTAGTTTCACCGGGCTTAAATCTATTCGTTTCACGTTCAATCGGTAACGCTGGCGGAACAACAGCCAACGGCGATCACTCTATGGTCGTAGTTAACCCAGACGCGTGGACATGGTACGAGTCCCCACGTTTTGAGCTGCGCACTAATATCCAATCTGACGGAACCGTTGATATTCTGTATTACGGTTACGCTGCAATCGCTCCAAAGATTCCTTTTGGCGCTTGCTGGAACCAAGTCTAAAAAATAAATAATCATCGGTCGTTTCGCTCCCGAGGCGACCGAGCAGAATAGAGAGAGAGGATCGCTAATGCCAATTATTACCGCGGACGAACTTCGCGCCGTTTTAGGCGTTAGCGATTCTCTTTACCCTGACGCGTATCTCGATCTTATAATCGCCAGCGCTGAGGGCGCGATCCTTCCGTTACTAACTGGTTATCAATCAGCAATTACAGGGATCGAAGTCAAGGACGGCATGGCTTTTTACACGACTCAGCGAATTAACTATTTCGTACCGGGTCAAGCTGTAATTATCTCAGGTTGCGGAGCTGCGTTCGATCTAACCGTTACGGTTAACGATCACCAAATCGCGCCATACATTTTTACGACCGCAACAGCTGCACCGGATCAAATTTTTACACCTAAAATTCCAGCTGGTTTAGCCGTACTTAATGGCTCAACAGCTGAGGACTTATATTCAGGCGTAGCGCCTGTAAAGTCGGCGCTGCTAGTCGTATCAGTAGAAGTTTTCCAATCGATCACAGCTCCGGGCAATACTTCGGCTCAGGTTGATTTCCAACCGGCGCCGTTCGTGCTAGGTCGCTCGTTACAAAATCGCGTTATCGGTTTACTAGCTCCGTTTATTGACGTCGAAACTATGGGTCAATAAATGCCGACTTCAATTCAAGCTAATGTCCGCGCACCGCTGGCGACCGCTCTCGCTGGCGTAGCCGCGTCGGTTTACGAATCAGTACCCGAAGCTCTAATCGCTCCAGCTTGCTTAATTATTCCTGACACTCCGTACATGGAAACGACGCTAATTAGCAGCTCGATTCAGGTCAAGTTAAATTTCACAATCACCGCCGCCGTCGCGTATAACAACAACGCGGGCGCTCTCGATAATCTCGAGAAGCTACTCATGCAAATTCTCGCGGCTATTCCGTCGGGATACATCGTCGGCGACGTTTCGCGTCCGTCGATTACGGCGTTAGGTTCGAGTAATTTCCTTACTTCGGACATCGACGTTTCCACTTACTACAAGCAAGAAAACTAGGAGAACAAATGCCAACTACAATCGTTACCGGACGCGACATAACTTTCACTATTGACGGTGCTACTTATGACGCTCAAGCAACAAGCGCGACTCTAACTATCGAGTCAACGATCAACACTTACCAAACTCTAGACGGTAAGGCTTATTACACTACTGACTCACAAGGAACTTTCGCGGTCGAAATGCTCGCGGACTGGACAGCTGGCGGGTCACTTTGCAATTCACTATGGGACGCTGCGGATACAGCTCCAAACACTCCACTAGCGGTCGTTTTTACAGCTGCAAGCGGATCAGTATTTAACTTCGACGTACAGCCAATTTTCCCAAGCGCCGGTGGAACAGCTCCAGACGCGCAAACAGTTTCACTCAGCTTTACATGCGTGACAACTCCAACACTCTAAAGAAAAGAAATCGGGAGCATGAAACTACAAATACAGATCGAAACGAACGACGGTAAAGTTACTACAACAACAGCTCAGCCCCCTGAGTTTGCGAAGTGGGAACAGAAAACAGGATTCACGATCCAACAGGCTCAAGAGAAAATCGGAATCTCTGATCTAATGTTTCTAGCGTGGAACGCTTTAAGACGTGAGGCAGCGGGTAAGCCCGTAAAGCCTTATGAAATTTGGTGCGATACGGTGGTCGATATTACGGTCGGAAACGACGAAGCCCCAAAAGCCACAGCCGAGGAAGCCTAAGCTACTTAATTGTAGAACTCTCGATCGCAACGGGAATTCCAATGAGTGAGTGGGTGGACGCGGCGGATATATTGACAGCGCTCGAGATAATGGAGAAGCGAAATGGCGGAAAGTAAGGAAGTCGTCCAGTACGACAAAGCCGAACTTCGCGCCATTACTGGGGCGTTTAAAGCCATGGACGCGGAAGCTCTCGATCAAGCTAAAACTCAATCGGGAGCGCTTGCCAGTTATTTACAGGGCAAAGTTATCTCGGCAGCTGGTCAATTAAATTCGGCTCCAGTAGCTAGTCGAATTGCTGAAGGCTCTCGAGTAAGTAAGTCGTCCAAAATTGGAGAAATTAGTTTTGGTTTTGCAGCTCAGAAATTTAGCGGCGGCGCTACCACGCAACAACTTTGGGGCGGCTCAGAATTCGGATCGAATAAATTTAAACAGTTCCCAATCTGGTCGGGATCAACCGGGCGAGGTTCGACGGGGTATTTTATTTATCCAACTTTAAGAGCTGAGCAAAGTTATCTAATTGCTGAGTGGGAAAAAGCATTTACTGACATAGTTAAGAGGTTCGACTAATGGCTACTGGATCAAGAACGCTCAAGCTCTCGATCCTTGCGGACGTCGATAACCTTAAAAAGGGACTGACCCAAGCTGGGACGGACACCGATTCGTTCGGTACAAAATTAGGCAGCTTTGGCGCTAAGGCTGGAGCTGCGTTCGCCGTAGCTGGAGCAGCTGCACTCGCTTATGCTGGCGTTCTATTGGTGGACGGCGTTAAATCAGCAATCGCCGACGAAGCGGCTCAAGCAAAGCTCGCAACTACTTTGGAAAACGTCACAGGCGCAACCGACGCACAGATAGCAGCAACCGAGTCATGGATTACCACTCAGGGACTATCTCTGGGCATTACAGACGACGAATTACGTCCAGCCCTAGAACGATTAACCCGAGCAACTGGCGACGTCGGAGAAGCCCAAAAACTAGCTAGTTTAGCCTTTGATATTTCAGCGGGTACGGGTAAGAGCTTAGAAGCCGTATCTAATGCGCTAGGCAAAGCCGTCGAGGGCAATACGACATCTCTCGGAAAACTGGGAATCGGAATTGCGGCAGCTGATCTCAAATCTATGAGCCTTGAGGAAATTACCGCAAAGCTCGCTGAAACTTTTGGCGGACAAGCCACAGACAAAGCCGAAACGTTCGCGGGCAAAATGGATCGTTTAAAACTGGCATTTAGTGAGGGTCAGGAAACCGTCGGCTCGTTCGTATTAGACGCATTAACGCCGTTAGTAACTATATTCGTGAGCAAAGTAATTCCAACGATCACGACACTAGCGAGCGAAATTGGCGAAAAACTTCAACCAATTTTTAAGAATATCTCAGACTTCGTCAACGATTCAGTTATTCCGGTATTCACCGATCTCTGGGATTACTTTACAAAAAACATCGTTCCACTATTTACAAGCTACGCGAGTTTACTTAGCGTTACTTTACTTCCAGCGATTAAAGCTCTTTGGGGATTCGTTCAGGATTATTTAGTTCCAATTTTTAAGGCTACCTTAACTCCGGTAATTACTGGTCTTAACATAGTATTTGAAAAGTTAAAAAACTTCGTCGAGGATAACAACGCGGTGTTTACATTTTTAGGCGCGGTCATCGGAGTAATTGGCGGAGCTGCAAAAATCCTAGCGCCAATCATCGGCACAACTTTAGGGCTTGCGTTTAAAGGCGTCGGACTAATTATTGACGGCGTTAGCCTTGCGATCTCGGGCGTCGTCGCTGGAATTAACTTAGCAATTAGCGCGGTTAATTTGCTCATTAAAGCGTATAACGCCGTAAACAATTTATTCGGCGGTAAAGATATAGCTGAAATTCCAACCATTATTTTAACTAAAGGCGCCAAAACTGAAACTGTTACTCCAGCAGCAGCTAAAGCCGTCAAAGATGAAATTAAAAAAGAAGTGGGCGACGTAGCCAAGGAAGTCGCAAAACAGACCGCAGCAATAACAGCGGAAGCTACTAAAGCAGCTGCAAAAACTGTCACGACCGCCGCCGTTGACGAATTGGCAGCGGGCTTAGGCGGAACTACTGGCAACATCGGCGAAGCCATGTTCGCGATTCGTCAAAGGGAATCAGGATTTATCCCGCCAGTCGTACCAGTCGGAACCGACGTCGGCGAGCGCATGTTTGCAATCCGTCAAAGAGAAGCGGGACTTACACCGCCGACGACTATTAACGTGAACGTATCCGGAGCGATTGACTCCGAGGGTACAGCTCGAACAATCGTCAACACGCTAAACGATAGTTTTTATCGCGGAACTAATGGCGCTAGGGCGTTAGCAATATGACCGTATTTAATCCAGTTTGGCGCGTAAAGATTCAGGGTATCGAATATACGACGTACGTTCTGGCTAATCTAAGTATCGCCAGCGGTCGAGATAATATATATCAGCAAGCGCAAGCGGGCTATTGCAATTTACAGCTGATAAATCTAAATCAGGCAATCGTCAACATAAAGATAAACGACTCAGTTTCGATTGAGCTAAAGGATTCGACAAATACGTTCGTCCCTATTTTTGGCGGTACAGTCGTCGATTTTGGAATCGAAGTTTCAACAGCTGGTAACGTCGCAATAAACCAAACTTTGAACATAACAGCTCTAGGAGCGCTAAGCCGTTTACCTAAAGCGCTGACCGACGGAATTTTGGCTAAGGATTTTGACGGCGATCAAATCTGGGAAGTTCTACAAGATTTACTATTAAATAACTGGGGCGAAGTTCCAGCAGCCGAACAATGGCAGAACTACAATCCAACCGAAACATGGGCGACAGCTGCTAACGTGGGATTAGGTCAAATTGATCGACCAGGCAATTATGAGCTAGACGCTAGATCGTCGGATCGCACCGACGTTTATTCAATAGTTTCAGCGCTTGCCACTAGCGGACTAGGTTACATTTACGAGGACGCGAGCGGACTTATTAGCTACGCCGATTCGACTCATAGGTCGATCGAGTTAGCTACTAACGGCTATACAGATTTAACCGCTAATCATGCGCTATTTAACGGGCTAAAGATTCAGACTCGAGCGGGCGACGTACGAAATGACATAACTATAAAATATAAGGCTAACGGCTCTAGTGAAGTTAGCGCCGAGGATATTGAATCGGTCGAGCAATTTGGTCGCTTAGCCCAGATCATTACTACCACGCTAGATAAAACGGTGGACGCTCAAGATCAAGCCGATTTTTACCTAACGCTTCGAGCTACGCCTCAAGCGAACTTTACGTCGATCACTTACCAGCTTACAAATCCCGAGTTAGACGACGCGGATCGCGATTCGCTAATTAACGTATTTATGGGCTTACCGCTACGAATCAGCGACTTACCGCCAAACATGGCAGCCGGTACGTTTCTCGGATTCGTCGAGGGCTGGACGTTTAAGGCTGCCTATAACGAAATCTCAATTACTCTTAATCTTTCGCCGATAAGTTATTCGCTTCAAGCTATGAAGTGGGAGCAAGTTAACATCGCCGAATCGTGGAATACTATAACCGGGTCGCTAACGTGGGAAACCGCGCTAGTCGTAGCATAGGAGAATAAATGACAAACCCAACGAGCAATTTTAACTGGCAAATGCCAACGCCGACGGACTTAGTTACCGACTTACCAGCTGATTTTGAGGTTTTTGGTCAAGCGGTCGATACGTCGATGGCTGATTTACTGGGCGGCACTACTGGTCAAATTTTGGCTAAGGCGTCAAATAGCAACATGGATTTTGCATGGATTACTAATGACGTCGGCGACATAACAGCGGTTAACGTCACTAGCCCAATTACAGGTGGCGGCAGCTCTGGCGCTGTAACTATTGGAATTAACGCGGCTACGACTAGCGTCGTGGGTGCGGTACAGCTGAGCAATTCGACTTCAACTACTTCGAGCGTTCTAGCTTCGACTCCAACAGCTACTAAAGCGGCTTACGATTTAGCCAACGCAGCAATCGCTAAGAGTGTAGTAACCACAGCGGGCGACATTATTTACCGGAACGCAACCGTCCCAGTTCGTTTAGGAATTGGCACAGCTGGACAAGTTCTAAGAGTTAACTCAGGCGCTACCGCTCCAGAGTGGGCAACACCAGCGGGCGGCGGCTGGACACTATTAACTAGCGGAACACTCTCAGGCGCAACAACTACGACAGCGGCATTTTCAACGAGTTACGTCGATCTTAGAGTTATCGTAACCCAATTTAAACCCGCTACGGATAACGCCGAATTTCTAATGAGATTTAACGCTGATTCTGGAGCAAATCGACATTTCGGAGCAAGCAATTCGCCACAGTTAAACCAGCCTTTCGCCCAAACTTCGTGCAATATGGCAACAGGTAACGATAACTCGGTGGCTACTGGCTTAATTATTATTGACTTACCAGGTTATTCAAATACAACAACATGGAAACTAGCCAACTCAAGAAATATCACAGTTAACGCAACGACGACAGCTAATTTCAATATCGAAAATAGAATCGGCGCATATAATCAAACTACTGCAATTAGTTCACTTCAATTTATTCCTAGCTCGGGTAACTTTACATCGGGCAATTACTTCGTATATGGAGCATAATCATGGCTGACTTAATTCATCGCGTTTACTCCGAGGACGGAAGTTTTATCGACCGCCCATTTACGGATGAGGAAATAAAAGTTTATGAGGAAAACAAGAAAGCCTTTGAGTTTGAAAAATTGCAAACTAAAAAAGCGACGGAAAGCGCTAAAGCAAAATTAGAAGCGTTAGGTTTAACCATTGACGATCTTAAGGCGCTTGGATTATAGAAATGAAGTTAACAAGTTATAACGGCTGGACAGCCTCAAAGGATCAAGCAGAAATCGGAATTAAGTCCTACGCGATACCGGGGACTCAATTAAAAATTCGCTGCGCCGAAGCTGTCGCACCTTTGATCGTAGGATTCTGTAAAGAATTTAACGAGCTAATCGAGCCAATCGACGGCGGACAGCTTGACGACTGGGGCTATCACTTTCGTATGGTTCGCGGTACTACCGACAAATTGAGCAATCACTCAAGCGGGACAGCGATCGACCTTAACGCCACAAAGCACGTTCTAGGAAAAGTCGGGACGTTTCCAGCGGAAAAGGTTCCAATGCTTCGAGCACTAGCTAAGAAGTACGGTTTATTCTGGGGCGGCGATTATAAGAATCGCAAGGACGAAATGCACTTTGAAATTAACGTGCGCCCAAAAAAAGTCCGAGAGCTAATCGAAGCTCTGGGGTTAGGAGAAAAGTAATGAAAGAACTAAAGGCTATGGCTGCTAGTTATGGACGATCAGCGCTCGCGGGAGCGTTAGCCGTTTACATGACAGGCGAAACCGATCCCAAGAAATTGGCTTACGGTTTTCTCGCTGGCGTCGTTCCGCTTCTAATGCGTTACCTGAATCCTAAGGACGTTACGTTCGGCGCTCAAAAGAGTGAACGCTAACGACTGGGCTGCTATGGGCGTGGCTATGGTCACGCTCACAGCGGCGTTCTTTACGGTTATTCGATACCTAGTTAAGTATTACCTAAGCGAGCTGCGCCCTAATTCAGGGTCAAGCGTTAAGGATCAGGTTTCCAGACTAGAAGCTCGGGTCGATGAAATTTACACCTTGCTAATTAGCAATTCGACACGCCGTTAAATAGGCGTAAGGCTTGAAATTGTCAGACATTTAGTTCACCCTATAACTAGGGAGCGAATAAGTCGTTCCCAGAATCGGGAGCTAACATGTTTACTATATTGGAATTAGCGGTGGTAGTCGTCGCTTGTAGTGTCGGCTGGTTTTTAGTCGGCTGGACTATCGGTTACAAAGAGGGCGTTAAGGACGGCTTTAACCGCGGTCGAGCCGCTGGACTTCGTGCCGCTACTGAACGCGTGAGAAGCTACTAATGGCTATCCCACTAGAGGGCTACGAATCCGTAGCTGAGCGAATCGAAAAGTTCTGGATCAAATATCCAAATGGTCGAATCGACGTCAATATCGTATTTCAGGACGGGACTCGATACATAGTCCAGACTGATATTTACAAAGAGCTAACCGACCAGTTACCTTTCGCGACAGATTTCGCCGAGGAAATCAGATCAAACGCTAATCGCTTTCCACTCGAGAACGGATCAACCTCAGCAATAGGTCGAGCCTTACATACTGGCGGGCTAAGCAAGTTTAGCGAAAATCAAAATCGCCCGTCCTTTGAGGAAATGAAGCGAGTCGAACGCCCAGTCGTTACAGCTCCAATAATTCTCGATCAAAATAACAATGTCGTGTTTCCAAAGGAAGCGATACCTAATGGCTCTTATGACCCTTGGGACATGACTAAAGCGGTTGCCGAAATTGGTGGGATTCTCACCGGTAAGTCATGCGCTCACGGGGTAATGATTCGTAAAGAGGGAGTCGGAAAAACTGGAAAGCCTTATAAGGGCTGGGTTTGTCCGGACAATAACCGGACGTGTGCGACATGGGAGTAAACAAAATCACGCTTACACGCGACGAGGAAGTTCAAGCGGCAGCCGCCGCGTTTACTTGCGAGTTCAAAGGTGAGGAAAACTATTACTTCCATGACCAAGCCATGCGCGGCAACATACACGACTCGATCAAGCGTACAGCTGAGGCGTTTGGTGCTGAAATAGCAGCTGCTAAGTTCTTTGGAATCCAGAACTTTAAGATCGAGCTCGACAAGTTCAAAATTCGAGCCGATATTGGCAACCGAATCGAAATCAAGCATACGCGTTGGCTAGACGGTCATTTGATTTTGCAGCCTAGAGATCGAGCGGACGATCTAGCCGTTCTAGTCGTAGGAGAATCGCCAACCTATTACGTTAAGGGCTGGATACCAATTCGAGCAGCTAAGACATCTCGGTTTAAGCATGATAAGACAGAATCATGGTGGGTCAGTCAACATAATCTAAACTCAATGGAGAATTTAAGGGAGTCTAACTATGGACAAATTGAAATTTGAGTGCCGGCGCTGTAAGCGCGAAACCTTACAGGTCGAACGAATAGTGACCGACTTACTTCCGCCGGGCGTTAAAACGCTGGAGTGTACGGTTTGCGGAACTATGGGCGTCTGCCTAGTGGGTAGCGATAATGCCTAGTTACCTTTACAGGTGCGACCAATGCGGTGGCGAGCTTGAGATGAGCCACTCAATACCTAGTAACGGCGACTTATCGCCATTATGTTGCAGCTATCCCATGATGAGAGTGTTTAGCGCGCCAGCCGTAATCTTTAAAGGTACGGGCTGGGGAAAGGATAAGAAATGACAAATCCACATATGAGAACAGTATTAGCTGAACTAAGAGAGCTAATAGCACGTCAGGTCGAAGCTGAATTTATGCCGCTACACGTTTGTAAACAATGCGACAACTTAGCCGAAGGCGCTTTAGTCGAACGAATCGTGGCAGCTATACGAGATGAGGACTAATGCCGTTTGCTAATCAGTATTACCGGATCAGCATGAGAAGCCAAGTTATGGGCTGCTGTAACGAGATCCAATTCATCTATAATTGTCGCAAATGCGGCGAAAATATGGGCTGTTACTTCTGCTCATTTAATTACGATGAAGCTCATGAGTGCGATGAATAGTTATCCACAGATTAGGAAAGTTATCCACACCCTGTTGGAAACGCCCAAGAATACGCTCATGCTTGCAACCTATTTGACGCACTCGGTACGATCAACTCTCTCGACGAGAGCCCCACTAGGGGCGAGCTCGCGGCGAGTCCTACTATCGGGCGTACTATGTTTAGCGGTGGCTATACCGAGTCCAACATGGGCTGATACACAATCATCTAAGGATAGATTTAAGCTCTATTTACATACTAGAGTCATTAAAGATAAGCAATATCAATGCGCATATAACCTATATATGAAAGAGTCTAAGTTCGATAGTCGAGCCGTTAATGGTAGCCATTACGGGATACCTCAGTTGCGTAACAAGAAGCTAAAGAACATGGACGGATATACTCAAATAGATTGGGGTATCCGGTATATCGCTCATAGATATAAGGGTGACTATTGCCTAGCATGGCAACACTTCAAAGACAAGGGGTGGCACTAATGGCTTCAGCTGTTGATAATGGAACGTCAAGTCAATGGGCAAAAATTAGGCAAAGGATACTTAAACGGGATAGTTATTGCTGTCAACAATGCGGACAAGATAACGGAAAGTTACACGTTGACCACATTATACCAAGGCGACTAGGTGGGACTGATAATGACCAGAATTTGCAAGTATTATGCCAAAAGTGCAATTTGAGCAAAGGTGGTCGGTTTTTTGGTAGTGCTTTAACAC
>Ga0209392_1000150_pt1 | contig 13790 bp, 10 predicted proteins | sample PPLLak3cmMay2015_FD_187252 | JGI IMG/M metagenome (GOLD analysis project Ga0209392, IMG submission 187252) | Freshwater sediment microbial communities from Prairie Pothole Lake near Jamestown, North Dakota, USA - PPLs Lake P7 Core (1) Depth... | ecosystem: Environmental > Aquatic > Freshwater >...
TGGCTTCAGCCACCCGGTCGATATCGATATAGAGCTCATTGAGATACATCCGACTACTCGGCGAATACGGACTGATGTGATAGGGTCTGGTGTTCTTCAATGCGTGTAAGGGGTTCAACCCGATGACACCGGCGCTCAACTGTGTGCCCGCCCACTCGACCAGCGTGAACAAATCGCCAAAATCTCCGATCCCCCAATTCCGTTCACTTCGCAGCGAGTACAACTGCAGGGCGAGTCCCCAGGTCCGGCAGCCGGCATGAAACGATTCCGGCACATAGCAGCGCGCCGGTGCCATGATCAGACGGAACTGGAGTTCAACCGACGCCGGCCCGCCCTGCACCCAGACCCTCACATCGTAATATCCGATCGGCAAATCCAGCGGCAGTGGAAACGCCAGCCGCACATAGCGACAAGCCTGGATCACCCGCTCCTCATGAATCGGAAGACCCGGCCCCTCTTTCCACTCACCGTGTTTTTCGCCACGTTCGCCGAACACCATCCAATGGACGTGAAGCTGACCGTCATCCATGGGCTCAGAGCGCACGTGCAACGGCCATTCACGGGGAGCTTGGCCGGTTCTGACCACACAGACCGGGTCGCAGCCCTGCACCCACGGCCGCTGATCCCATGCGGTGAGCTCTTCAATCAGTGCGGAACGATCAGCCACGCGAAACCCCATGGCCGAGAGAATAGCCCGACGAGTTTCATCGGTCGTCACATGGCGGGTCCCGGCTATGTCGTGATAGTCTGCGGCAATACCGGCACGGTCGGAGAGAAGATACAGGAGTTCGGCTTCCGGCAGATCGTACATGTCGGAGAGTGTGCGGGACGACCTTCAGTAAGTCAAGCTATCCTATTGTTTCCGTGGACTATTTTAGACTATTCGAAATGCCGGCGAACACCTCCACTCCCCGCTTCGGCACGAGTTCATGGGCCTACGAAGGCTGGCAAGGACTCGTCTACCATCGAACGTATCCGAAGAGTCGATTCAGCCAGGACACGCTCGCGGAATACGCCGCCTACCGCATGCACGGCTCGCCACTCTTCTCGACCGTCGGTATCGATCATTCATTTTATCGACCGGCCAGCGCCAAGCAATTAGCCCACTACGCTGAGCAAGTACCGGACGAGTTCCGCTTCTGCCAGAAGGTATGGGAAGAGGTCACCGTCCCCGCCTATGCCAATCTCCCCCGTTACGGGGCGAAGGCCGGCAAGCCCAATCCGCGGTTTCTCGATATCGGCGCCTTTTGTGACCTCGTACTGCAACCGGCCTTGGAAGGCTTGGGCCAGAAGCTCGGCCCCTTCATCTTCGAGTTTCAGCGCTGGGGGCTCGATCCAGCCGTCTTTCTGCAGCAGCTCGACCGGTTTCTCGAACAGCTGCCACCCGGCCATGCCTACGCGACCGAAGTGAGAAATCCCGCCATCCTCGGCCCCCGCTATCACGACATCCTTCGCGCTCATGCCGTGGCCCATGTCTACAACCATTGGACCGCCATGCCGCCGTTGTCCGAACAACATCAGAAACTGGCCGGCACATTTACCGCCCCCTTCACCGTCCTTCGACTCCTGACTCCGCTGGGACTGGCCTATGAAAAAGCGGTCGAACGCTACGCCCCCTACGATCGCATCGTACAGCCGCAACCGCGCATGCGGCAGGAGACCATCACGCTGGTCAAGCAAGCAGCGGCGGAGGGACGATCCTCCTATGTCCTCGTGAATAATCGATCGGAGGGCTGCAGTCCTCTGACCGTCCAAGCCTTACTTGAAGCCCTCGCCATACCGACCGACTCGCCGTTGTGAGGCCGTCAACCGCGTGGTAGCATGATGCTCATCAGTATGGAAACCTTGAATGATTCTCATCCGTCCACCGCAGAGGAGGCGTTATGTCTGTTCGTCACTCCACGACCGGTGTCCTGCTTCTCTCTGCACTGATCGGCATTCCTCTTCCGTTGCAAGCGGCGGAGACCATGAACGGCCGGCTCGAAATCGCCGGCGAGTATCGGTATGCCGCGCGCGAATCAGAATCTGTCGACGATGCAAAAGCACTTGCCTGCCGGGAAGCCTGGCTCCAGGCCGTGACCAACTCATCGCTCTATCGGGAATACACCGCCGCCGTCATCGACTCTCCCCTCTTACGCGAGCTGTCCTATACCCTCGCCAATCGCCATGTTCACGACCCCCAGATCGTCGAGCAGACTGAACGGGGGCGGACCTTCTCCTGCCGAGTGCAGGGATATCTCCAGACGGACGAGAGTGCGCGCGTCATTCGCACACAGCTGACCAGCGGCCCTTCGGCGACGGAGGGGATCGATCAAAATCGCGCGTTGCGCATTCTCACTGTGCGGGAAGAAGCCAATAGCATCATCGCGATCCAGTACCAGGCTCTCAAGCGATTAGACTGGCTCGGCACCCACTATCAGGGCGGGTTACGGGAGTCTGCGGACATCATGGTGGATTTTTATGATGCTCAAGGCTTGCTCATGAAAACCGAGCGCTACCCGGCCAGGCGCACGGTCACCGGCGATGATGTCATGAATCCCGGCGCCATCGCCGTCCTGAAAGTGTCCAAACCGGCCGGCAGCAAAACATATCGTGCATGGCTGGTGAAATAGCCCCGGTCACCCGCTACTTCCCGCCTCGTCCTGACCCGACTCCGAAGATTCTTTCTGCCTGCCCCATTAGTTCGACTCGATCACAACCGATAGAGATAGCCGAGAGCCTCCCCGACGAGCACCTGGCTCTGCGGAAAGAAGCCCAAGGCCAACTACAAGATACCCTCTCATTCATCTATCCACTGGCGATGGCGGCGTAGAGTCCGGAGCGACTGCCCACTCTTCCGAATCCCCATTATTTCAACGCGCCATCGCATTCGGCCCACCAGCGGCCTCATCCCTCGCGCACGATCTGCCGGCACGGGACATACGTGCCCTGGCCTCCATGCCGCAGGGAGACCAGCCCACCCCAAGCCCATATATGCAAAGATACCTTCGCGCTACGTCCACTCCCCTCTTTTGAGGAGTGGCCATACGCAGGCCCTACGCGGTAGGGTATCAAGCCCGACGGATCTCGATGACTGGAATGGAAGGGATAATTACCGTATGAAGATGCAACGGTTCCGGCTGCTCTTGGCAATGGCTCTGTTCACCCTTGCCGTCCTATCATCCCGCCTGTTCGGAGGCCAACAAGAAGACGCGCTGGAAACAGCACGGCTACTGGCGATCCTGCTGGATTCCGGGCGAGTCACGGTCGCCAAGCACCAGGACCTCATCAATACCCCGACTCAGACAGACAAGAAATTCACGCCGGAATTATTTGAACAGGAAGTGCACGCTGAGTTCCAGCGGAAGACCGGAATCACACTGAATACCCTTGAAGACGCGACTGTTCCTGCAATGGCCAAGCCGCTTCTCGCCCAACTCCTCAGGGACAGCATTGGAACCATCCAAAGCTACCAACCAGTGCTCAGCGTTCCAGGGGTGCGATACAAAGGCCTCATCCCGGCGACCTTCGGCACCGAGACCGCCGCCCGGTTTCAAAAGTTTTCACCGATCTATATGAAACAGACTGCACCCGACCATTTGGTAAGAAATCTGAAAAACAAGCCCGACGCCTATGAGACGGCCGCCTTCGAACGGTTCGGTGGCTCCGCGTCCGGCAAGCGCCAAATCATCAGCGAGTTGGTGGACGGAGGGCGCAGTGCTCGTTTGATGCTCCCGCTCTACTATGAAAAAACCTGCCTGGCCTGCCACGGTGAACCGAAAGGCGAACGGGACATCTCCGGGTATGCACGAGAAGGCGGCAAAGAAGGCGACCTCGGCGGCGCCATCAGCGTCATCGTCCCCATCCAGTAACCTTACTTACCTAGAGAAAGAGTCGGGGCCCAAGAGCGATGCACTGAGGGTTATCCGCGCAGTAGATCGCGGACAGCGCGGGCCATCGCAGACCTTACTGCAGCGAATTGAGCGAACCGCAAGCTATTCGACAGAAGCAGCCCCCTCTTCCTACTACTGGTAAAGCTGTTCTCGATATGAGCTTCAAGGAACGGTTGCGATCGGCCTGCTGTTAACCAACCGTGCAAAGGCTGTTGTGTCCCCAGTGGGATTCGGGGGGCTTTACCAACACGTTCTTAACTCCTAGGAAATTCACTTCCACCGCCTGGTGGAGGCTGCATGATCACCTGGCATCCCCTCCCCAACAATCAATATAAATCAATCAGTGGAGGCCTGATTTCAGGAACGGGATACCCATGCCCTTGTCGATGAGATTCGGCGTAATGGCGGGAGGGACGGTCCCGGCAGATACTCCCACCCGAGAATGATTTCCGGCGGTGATGGATACGGACGTGCAGGAGCGGTCGAGATCACTGCGAACAACCGCCGCCAAATCACAGCAGAGTCCATACTGCTACTCTTTATATACAGCACAGCGCCTTCTTCCTCATTGGTAAATCAGAGGACCTTCACTATGATCCCATTCTGCCAGAGGCTGGCGGATAATTTAGTCTCTAGCGCCACAGGACTCAATGCATCACCGTCGGTGCGGCTCACTAGGGGGACACCTAGTGTAGTGATGGAGTGTTCTGTAGGATAATGATGCTCACGTGGCATCCTCGATCCAGACTTTTCGATCCGCAATTACCTATCATCCATCTAAGGAGGTACGTATGTCGACCATTGAGAAATCTATTGAGGTCAATGTACCTGTGCGGATTGCCTATAACCAATGGACACAGTTCGAGCAATTTCCTCGGTTCATGGAAGGTGTGAAAGAAGTCACCCAGCTCGATCCGAAGCGTCTTCACTGGAAAGCCGAAATTGCGGGTCTAGAAAAAGAGTGGACTGCAGAGATCACAGAGCAAACGCCGGACCAGCGCATTGCGTGGACGAGTCGCAGCGGCGCAACTAATGGAGGGGTGGTGACCTTTCATCGACTCTCGGATGACAAGTCCAAAGTGATGCTGCAATTAGACTATAATCCTCAGGGGTTCGTAGAAAATCTTGGCGATACGTTGGGGATAGTCTCGTTGCGCGTCCAAGGAGATCTAGAGCGATTTAAGAAGTTCATTGAGATGCGCGGTCATGAAACAGGGGCATGGCGCGGTCAGGTCTGAGGTTATCCACACATAGTGTCCTAACCGGAGCGAGGGGATCGCTGCTGACCTGACCCAGCAGTTCCCTTAAATGGTACCCTTATGATCGAGTCCTCCTTTTGCTTTCTCACAGGAATCGGTCAGAAAACTGAACGCCGCTGGTGGCAACTGGGCATCGGAACCTGGACGGAGTTCCGCTCAGCCCACACCATTCCCGGCATAGGGCCCTGCCGGAAGGCGGTCTACGATGAAGAACTGGGTCAAGCGCAGGCCGCTCGCGCACAAGAGGACGCTCGATATTTCGGCAATAGATTACCTGCCATCGAGCAATGGCGACTCTATGAATGGCTCCGCCCTCGGGCCGTTTATCTCGACATTGAGACGAATTCGTTTGGAAAGATCACGGTCGTAGGTCTCTATGGGCCGGGCGGCTTCACCTCTCTCGTAGAGGGTGAGTCACTGACTCGGCAACGCCTCTGTGATGAACTCGCACAATATGACCTGCTCGTGTCGTTCAATGGGGCCTCATTTGATCTTCCACTGCTCCTTGCATCCATCCAAGGACTTCCTCTGGACCAGCCTCACATAGATCTATGCTTGCTAGGTCGGCAGCTTGGGTATCGTGGCGGTCTCAAAGCCATCGAGAGCCAGCTGGGCATCCAACGTCGCGCTGATTTGTGGGGCCTGAGCGGAACCGATGCGGGTCAACTCTGGAATCGGTGGCGGCATCGTCGGGATGAGGAGGCGAGAGAGCGACTATTGGCCTATAACGAGGCAGACTGTGTGAACTTACAACCCGTGGCGGACTTATTCTATTGCCAGATGGTCCAACAGCATCGTAATGGCTAAACCTTACTAGGCACACTGGTGGTCCAGCCGGACGACCAGTAGGGAGGTTACGGATGGATCTCACTGCCCTCTCGGCAGGGCACCGACCTCATCCAGACGCTGGAAATGGCCCGGCGGCTCAACTCTGGTTCGAAAATGGCCCAGGTAAGTCGTGCGTGCACCAGCCTAGCTGGGGCCGGGAGAATCTTCAGGATCTTCTCCCGTGAGCGACTCGGTTTCTTGCGCTTCGAGTGGTTGCAGATCGGTCAGAATGCTCTGTAGCACCTGCCGGCGTTGTTGCAGCCCCTTCTTTGGGATATCTCGTGCCGTTGGTTCCTGAGCGGATTGGGGCAAATTTACCATCGCTTCGGCTTCCCCCACGGTAGCGTATTTGTAAGATTCCACATACTTATGATTCGCCCCGTATATCTTGATCAGCATGTCCTCCGTGTCAGCGTCAAACTGATCGAAGGTAGGATTTACCGCCGAGTTGTGGGCAAGGCCTTCGAGCTTATCGATCTGCGCCTTGAGACCATCACTCCGGGATTGCGTCGAATTGATTTCAGCCATAACCTTGTCTCCTTCCCTGTTGATATTGGCATCCTATCAACCCCATCTTCCTTCGTGTGAGCAATAGTGATCAACCCATAGTCCCCGTCGTCCTCGAACAAGGTCGGGTGCGCCCTTACTCCAGCGTATTCAGTGAGCCGGTCGAGCGGGCGAGGTTGACGCGGGCAGCATTGAGTTGGAAGAGCGCGTTCACCAGATTTTCTCTCCCCCTGGCCACGCTGGTGAGCCCGTTGGTCAGTTCGAAGTAGCTGGCAGCGGTGATCACGGCGTAGCGTTCCCGTGCAAGGTCGAGTTCCTTCGTCGCCATCTGCAAGCCGGCTTGCGCAATGGCCATCTGCTCTCTAGCCGCTGTGACGGCGGCCAGAGCATCATACACTTCCATCTTCACCTGGTTGAGCACCATCCTCATCCGGAGTGCTTCCTGCCTCAGCTGACTTCTGGCTTCGGCAATCCGCCCTTCCCGTTGCGCGCCATCGAAGATTGGGATTTGGAGCAAGAGCGCCATATTGTAGGTGTCGAGTGTGCTACTCCATCGGTTGCCGATGAGCCCGTAGTCTCCCTGCGCAACAAGCGAAGGTAATCGCTCGCCGGCAATCGACGAGTAGGTCAGCTCCGACGCCTTCACGCGGGTGAACTGCGCCTGCACCTCCGGTCTAGCACCTAACGCACTCTCCACGGCACCTTGCGAAGAAGGGATCTCACCTATGTCGCTTTTCAGATCGTCCGTAAGCGCCAACTTGACGTCATATGGGATGGCCAGCAGATTGAGCAATGTGAGCTTACTGTGCTCAACGTCGTAACGGGATACGGAAGCCAACTGCCGCTCCGTCGCGATCTGGGCATCGAGCCGGACGATGTCCAATCCCGTCGCGACGCCGCCTCGATGCCGTTGCTTCACCAGCGCGAGCAATTCTTCCATCACCCGCTGATTCGCCTCATGCATCTTGACCATCGCCATCGCCTTGAGCCCTTCCATGTAGGCTAAGGCCGAGCTGGCCATGACATCATACTTTCGGCTGTCGGATTCAAACTCGGTCACATGCAGCGATTCGCGCGAAGCTCGCCACCGCTGGATGAGACTTACGCTAAAGAGGTTTTGGGAGGCGTTCACCCGCCCGTCGAAAATGCTGAACGGATCAGTCCGCTGAGGAGCAAGCCCGAAGGTCCCGAGAAACTGCGTTTGCCGCGTCTGGCGAACCGTGCCTGCGAGATTGGGCAGGAGGCTGCCCAATTGCGTCTGCACCTGTCCCTGAGCTGCCTCGATCCGCTCCTTATAGAGCTGCACATCAGGGTTATTGTCAACCGCCGCGGTCAGTGTTCCACGCAACGTCAGCTTCAGGACGGCTGGTGGAGCAGGCGCTGGGGAGCCAGTGGTCTCGGCAGCCCACACCACTGGGCTCAACACGAGCACGGCGAACCCCACGGCCCCGGTCAGCACTCCTCGACACATCATCGTTCCCGCAGACTTTCATTCACGGATTTCAGCAACGGGCTGAGGAGATACTCGATGACCCGCCGTTGGCCGGTTTTGATTTCCACGGTGACCGCCATTCCCGGAGTCAAATTCACCTGCTTACCCTCCACCTGGATCGTGCCCCGGTCCATACTCACGCGGGAGGGATAGATCAGCCCGACTTTCTCAATCGGCGCAGCATCGTCGGACACCGTGAGCACCCGACCGGGAATGGTGCCATAGAGGGTGAACGGAAAGGTTTCGACTTTGATCTCGACCGGCAACCCTTCCCTCACAAACCCCACGTCCTTGTTTTCCACCAGGGCTTCGACTTCCACCGGATGGTCTTGCGACACGACAATCAGCAATTGCTGCGCCGGAGTCACGACGCCCCCGACCGTATGCACGGCCAGCTGCTGAACGACTCCATCGATAGGCGTTGTCAGCCGCTGCAGATCAGCCTTTTGTCCGGCCTTGGTCACGTCCTGCGCCAGCGAGGAGGCCTTAGTTTCGGTGGTCGAGAGTTCGACCTGCTTGGCCTGTTGAAACTCCAACAGCATCGCGCGATAGTTCTTCTCGGCCTCAGCAAGGGCCGATTGATCCTGCTTTACCTTATTCCGTTGCCCGGCCAGCTCTTGAACCTTGTCGATGCGCTGACCTTCCGCTTGCAGGAAATCCATCTTGGTGACTGCATCATGCTCGAGCAGCCTCTTGTAGGCCTCAGCGCGTTCCATCTCCATAGGGACGGTCGCTTCAAGCCGAACGATGTTTTCACGGGTTTGTTCCAGCGCAGCCCTGCGTTGGTCGATTAAGTGTTGAGCAGCCGCTACTTTCGCCTGGTATTCGGCCAGCTGATCGACGAGTAACTGCCGGTGCAGCGCCACATACTGCGGATCGGCATCGGCCGGCGGCTCAAACGTCGACTTTCCCGCAATCAACGCGCGCAGCCTCCCGGCTTCCACCCTGGCCGCGCGATATTCGTTGGAGGCCCGGTCGTGGTCCGCACGATTCTGCGTCGGGTCCAACTCAATCAGCACATCACCTTTCCTCACAACCTGACCGTCCTGGACATGGATCGCCGCAATCACGCCGGTCTCATACGGCTGAATAACTTTCGAATATCCACTGGGAATGATCTTGCCCTGCGCTGTCGCCACGATATCGATCCGTCCGAAGGTGGCCCAAAGGACCGCGGAGGTGAAGACGGCCATGATAGTCCAAAGAATCGCCCGGCCGATCGGTGACGGAGGTGACTGCTGCACCTCGAGCATGGCAGGAAGAAAATCCGCTGCCCGCCCACCCGCGACGGCGCCAAGCGGCGTCCCGCGCTCGGCTTGCCAGGCAGCCTTCCACACGGCCCAATGTCGTGCTACTGCCCCGAATGCCATCAGTGATCTCCTGCGGCTCCTGCGTCTCGGTTCCTTACACCGGTATCGGCCGTACGCCGTCCTGATGCCGACACAGCCTGGCGTAGATTCCGCTCAGCCGGACCAACTCATCATGTGAGCCTGACTCAACGACTTCACCCTTATCAATGACGTAAGTACAATCGGCCGGCCGCACTGTGCTGAGGCGGTGAGCGATGATGAATACCGTGCGTTCTTTGCAGATTTGAGCCATGTTCTGCTGAATGATCGCCTCGGATTCATAATCCAAGGCACTCGTCGCCTCATCAAAGATCAAAATGCGGGGATTCGCCACCAGCGCCCGGGCAATCGCAATGCGCTGCCGCTGACCGCCGGACAGCGAACAGCCATGCTCTCCGACCAACGTGTCGTAACCCTCAGGCAATTCCAGAATGAACTCATGAGCGCCAGCCAGCTTTGCAGCGTGCATCACCAGCTCCATCGCCAACCCCGGATCGGTCAGGGCGATGTTGTCGCGCACCGATTGATTGAACAGAAAGTTTTCTTGGAGCACGACGCCCACCTGACGGCGCAACCAGGCAGGATCCACCTGCGCCAGATCGACCCCATCGACCAGAATGCGCCCCCGCTCCGGCACATAGAGCCGCTGAATCAATTTGGCAATGGTGCTCTTCCCGGACCCCGACCGTCCGACGATACCGATGATACTGCCGGGCGCCACGGTGAACGACACCTTGCGCAATACTTCCGAACCGTCCGGCCGGTATCGAAAGGTCACGCCTTCGAACACCAAGTGTCCGGCGGCTTGCGGCAGCGTAGTCCGGTTCGGATTGTAAGAAGGCTCCGGCTGGGTATTGAGGACATCCCCAAGCCGTTGCACCGAGACGCCCATCTGCTGAAACTCCTGCCAAAGATTGACGAGGCGCAACATCGGGCCGGTCACCTGTGCTGAGAGCATGTTGAACGCAATGAGTTGCCCGATACTGAGATCGCCTTCGATCACACGATAGGCACCGACCCACAGTACCGCCACGACGGTAATTTTCTGGATGCAGGTGGCCATCTGGCCCGCCACCGTAATAAGACTCGTCGCGCGAAAACTGGCGCGCACATACCCGGCCAGCTGCTCTTCCCACTTACGCAACAACGGCGGCTCCACCGCCATGGCCTTCACCGTCTGAATCCCGCTGATCGCCTCAACCAGGAAGGACTGGTTCTCCGCGCCACGATTGAACTTTTCGTGAAGCCTGGCCCGGATCGCCGGTGTAATAGCCACCGACAAGATTGCATAGAACGGCAGCGACACCATCACCACACCCGTCAGCATCGCGCTGTAGAACCACATCACCACAAGAAACACCGCCGTAAACAGCACATCCAACACCACCGTGACGGAATGGCTCGTCAGGAACTGGCGGATCTGCTCCAATTCACGGACCCGGGCCACGGTATCGCCCACACGCCGGGCTTCAAAATACGCCAGCGGCAGCGCCAGAATGTGGCGAAACAGTTGCGCGCCGAGCCCGACATCGATGCGATTGGTCGTATGGGAAAAGAGATAGCTGCGCAGCCCGCCCAGCAGGGAGTCGAAGATTGCGAGTGCGATCATCCCGATCGCTAACACATGCAAGGTCGTGAAGCCCTTGTGCACCAGCACTTTATCAATCACTACTTGGGTAAACAGCGGCGTGAGTAACGCAAAGAGTTGCAGAACAAACGAGGCAACGAACACTTCCCCGAGAAACTTGCGGTACTTCACGATGGAAGGAATGAACCAGGTGAAATCAAATTTCAGATCTTGCAGGCGCAGATTCGCCCGCTTCGTAAAGAGCAGAAGGTCGCCTGACCAGACCGACTCAAACTGCTCACGCGAAAGCACCAACGACCGCCCGGCCACAGGGTCTTGAATCAGCGCCTTGTCGCCCTCAATCTTGGCCAGCACGACATACCGGCCGTCCCTGCGTTTCGCCATCGCGGGAAACGGCGTCCCGGGCAATTTGTTCCAGGATGTTGTGAGCGAACCCGCTTTAAACCCAATATGCTTCGCCGCACGCAAGAGCTCCGTATCGGAGAGCACCTGCCCCGACTGCGCAAACTGATGGCGCAATTGTGACCCATCAGCGGGAACATCGTAGTACCGGGCGAGTATAAGAAGACAAACAAGGCCTGTATCCGCTGAATCCACAATTGTCTGGGGCGGGTCTGGCTGTGACGAAGAAGGGGGAATTCCACCTGCGTCGATCGGCATGGCGCCATACTATAGGAATCCGAACATATAGCCAACCGGTTTTTTGAGAGACGCGGCAAAGTCACTCACATGCACCCATTACTGCTACCACCTCAATTCCGTACCGCGCAGGAGCAAGCAGCAAGTCCCCTGCCGTCTATTCCCGGAATCTTAATGCTTCCAATCAAACCGACTCATTATATGACACCTACTACTGCCAGCTAGCCGCCAGTACGGTTTCAACATCCTGCGGTCGCTGAGCGATGGCTTGGTCCCAGGTGAGACCTGTCTGAGTCGTGAACGTCGCCATGGCCTGAATGAGCTGATCCACTTGCGTATTCAGCAACGTTTTTCCATTGCCGGCCTGGATCGTCTCTATCTGATTAGCCGTCGGACGCGTATACCAATTTTGCACCGTGATTTGATCGGACGAACCGTGGATCGTGAACCGAAGATCGTTCGCCTGGCGGCTGATCACGAGATCGAGTGGATTGATCGTTTCGCCAAAGACCGTGCGATCCTGATTCATCGGGAACGGATCGGTATCGATAATCGTGTCTTGACCGTCACCGCGGATGAAGGCATACACATCGTTACCCGAGCCGCCAGTCATTGTATCGTTGCCGGAGCCGCCCATGAACTGATTGGCGCCGCTGCCTCCAGTCATCGTGTCATTGTCTCCTCCCCCAAAAAGCAGGTCATCGCCCGAGCCGCCGTCGAGCGTATCGGCCCCCTCACCGCCGTTGAGGACATCATGGCCACTGCCTGCATTCAGCACGTCGGTGCCGAGCCCGCCGAGAAGCTGATCGTCGCCACTTCCAGCGAGAAGACTGTCATTGCCGGCACCACCATCGAGGAGGTCGTTTCCAGCCCCTCCATCGAGAGCATTGTTCCCGCTGTTGCCCGTAAGGGTATTGTTCAGGACGTTGCCCATGCCGTTCACATTGGCGCTTCCGGTGAGTGTTAGGTGCTCCACGTTACCGGAAAGGGTCCAGGTGACAGCGCTCAGGATCGTGTCGGTGCCGCCGTTGAAATTTTCAATAACCGAATCCCCGGCACCCACCACATAGGTGTCGTTCCCTGCGCCGCCCGTGAGCACGTTGATCCCGCTGTTTCCCGTCAGCGTATTATCCAGCGCATTACCCGTCCCGTTGATTGCCATGGTGCCGGTCAAGATCAGCTTCTCAACGTGGTTGCCCAGCGTGTACGTGATGGAACTCTGCACTGTATCGGTGCCTTCGTTCGTGAGTTCCGTCACCACATCGCCGACGACATTCACCACATAGCCATCGTTCCCGGTCCCGCCCACCATCGTATCGATACCGGTGCCGCCGTCGAGCAGGTCGTTCCCCGTCCCCCCTTGCAACTGATCGTTGCCGGCCATCCCGCTAAGCGTATCGTCCCCCCGCCCGCCGGTAAGCACATCGTTGCCGGCCGTTCCAACAAGCGTCTTCGGCAAGGGACCTGAGATCGCGAGCACAAAATCATCGCTCGCGCTCACCTGACTGGCATCCGTAGCCGTCACCAGGATTTGCAGCGTGCCGGCATCGCCTGCGCCTGGGATCCCGCTGAAAGTGCGCATGGTCGAATTGAAGCTCAGCCACGCCGGCAACGGGCGGCCATCCACGAGCGTGGCCTGATAGAACAGCACATCGCCATGCCTCGCATCGTTGTCCGCAAAGGTGTCGGTAGGAATCGTCAACGAGAAAGGCTCGTCTTCCGCCGCCGTCTGATCGGCAATCGGCATCGCAACGGTCGGCGCATCGTTGACATTCTCGACCGTCAGAGCAAGGTGGCCGGTCACACTGAGACCGCCCAGGTCAGTGGCGGTCACCATCACATCAAGCGCCCCCACATCACCATTGTCCGGCGTGCCGCCGAACGTCCGAGTCGCCGCATCAAACGTGAGCCAGGCCGGCAGACTGCCGCCCTCTGCGAGTGAGGCGCCATAGCCCAACGCATCACCATGGATCAGATCGACATCCGCGAATGTTCCCTCCGGTATCGTGAAGCTAAAGGCCGTGTCTTCTTTCACGATCTGGTCAACCAGGGGTGCCACGAGAGTCGGAGCTTCGTTCACGTTGGTCACCGTGAGGGTGAACTCATCAAACACGCTTTCCTGCGCCAAATCCGTAGCCGTCACGCGCAGTTCCAGACTCCCTGCCTGTGCATCGTCCGGCGTCCCACTGAAGGTGCGCGTTGTCGCATCGAAGCTGAGCCATGAGGGCAATGCACCGCCGTTTGCGAGGTTAGCGC
>Ga0209392_1000152_pt1 | contig 13696 bp, 4 predicted proteins | sample PPLLak3cmMay2015_FD_187252 | JGI IMG/M metagenome (GOLD analysis project Ga0209392, IMG submission 187252) | Freshwater sediment microbial communities from Prairie Pothole Lake near Jamestown, North Dakota, USA - PPLs Lake P7 Core (1) Depth... | ecosystem: Environmental > Aquatic > Freshwater >...
GATTGTCGATATTCTACTTGACTTAATCAGTATTCTTGGTATACCGAATCCATTTGAGATTCCTATTCCATTCATTGGAACTGTAGTGCTGTTTGATATAGATGGTTCTCCATACGAATATACTCCAAAGATTATTGATTTATTCACAAAGAGTGGGCAAAGAAAAGTAAAGCTAGCGATTAAGGATGATATTGAAAAAGTAAAGAAATTCCTCGGCATCGAATCTACATATAACGGTGATCTAGGTATAAAGTCTCCTGATCTTGAGACAGAAGAAGTGTGGCATAAAATAAAGAATTGGTTCAGTCAACTTATCAATGACTTCATTGGAAGTATTGCTGATGCTATTGCAAATGCAATAAAAAGTATTCCTATTATTGGCAAACCAATCTATACATTAGTCACAGCAGCAATCGATCCTACTATTACTGTTGAGGAAGCATTTGATATATTGGTTGCTGAGTATAAAGCCAAGATCAAACAGGCTAAAGAAGATGTGTTATCTGGCAAGGCAATCAAAGATCTTGGTGAGGAACTAATGCAGGAGGCGATCGATAAGATTCTAGGTATTCAGATACCATTGCTTGGTACTGTTGGTGACTTATTAGGTATTGATCCTAATACAACTGATATTCGTATGAAGGCTATGACATTTCATGACATTGAAGATGCGTTCAAAGAATTTATTCAGAAGGCAAGAAGATTCTTTAGGGGTGGTATCATTGTCAAGATCAATGAGATCTTAGCCAAGGCCCCTGGATATATCCTGAGTCAGTTTCCTATTGTCGGCAAGATCTTTAAGATCCTCAAGCAGGTAGCTGACTTTCTTTCAGGAAAGAATCCGCTGACTGAATGTGACGTACTCAATATCATTTTGCCGCCTATCTTTAATATGGGAATTTTAATAGAAGCCGCACTACCATCCTGTGTAGACGTCGTCTACGTAGAATAAATAAAAGAAAAAGAGTTACAGATGGCCGATATCAAAAGAATAGATAAGATCACTAGTTCGGAAAAGGCTTCTGAGAAGGCTCCTTATTACAGCGACTTCTATAATAACTTCAATATGCATCCACATAACAGGACTCTTGCAAAATACACAAATGAAAATTCGGTCAAGAGAGCAATCAGAAATCTTGTCATGACACAGCCAGGTGAAAGAAGATTTCAACCAGAGTATGGATGTAATATAAGAAGATTTCTTTTTGATAACATCAGTGATTACGTTACAGGTCTTATTAAAGATGTGATTAAAGAGTCAATCTCCAAGTATGAGCCTCGAGTACGCGTGATTGATGTTTTGGTTATTGCAAATGAAAGTACCAATTCATATGAAGTGACTATCATTTTTGAGGTGATAAATAATGTTAATCCAATGAGCATCAGTTTAACACTTTATAGAGTAAGATAATGGCAAATAGCAGTTTAGTCCTTACACAATTAGACTTCGGTTCATACAAAGAGTCTCTCAAGTCATACTTGATGGAGCAGGATGCGTTTAAGGATTATGACTTTGATAGCAGCAACATCAACGTTCTGCTGGATATTCTTTCGTATAACTCATATCTAAATGGTTTCTATCTGAACATGATCGGTAACGAGATGTTCTTGGATAGTGCGCAACTGAGAGATAGTGTAGTATCACACGCAAAAGAACTCAACTATCTTCCACGTTCATTCGGGTCGGCTGAAGCTTCAATTCAAATTACTGTCACTCCAACAGATTCTGCGGTTCAGTCAGTTGTTGTTCCTAAAGGTACTACATTCCAGTCTCGTGTAGATGACTATACATATGCCTTCACGACAGACGAGAACATCGTAATTACCACATCAAATAATGGCGTATTCACGAGCGATGATATTGTTATCTATGAAGGTAACTATCTCTCTGAAACATATATGATTAACTATAATAATCCACTTATCTTTAAGATCAATAATAAGACTGTCGATGTGTCTAGTATTGGTGTTACAATAATTGAGGACAATGGTTCCCAGACCCTGCAGTACTCACGTGCTACATCTCTATTTGGGTATAATAGTACATCTAAGGTATTTTTCGTCCAGCCATCCATTGGCGACAAGTATGAGATTGTATTTGGCGATGGTGTAATCGGTCGTAAGCCAAAGAACAATGCTATTGTGGTCATCGAGTATCGCGTGTGCAACGGCGAACTTCCTAATGGTGCATTCAAGTTCATCAACACAGGTCGTATCGATAATCATTCGAATGTATCAGTTCGAACTATTTCAGCAGCTCACGATGGTTCAGTTGCCGAAGATATGAATTCGATCAAGTATAACGCTCCTCGTGCATTCACTACACAGGAACGTGCAATTACTGCCGAGGATTACGAGAACCTCCTCAAGATCAACTTCCCTGAGATTAATGCTGTGACAGCATATGGTGGTGAGGATGCCTCTCCTCCACAATATGGTCGTATCTTTGTATCTGTCGATCTTAAGGGTGTCGATGGATTGCCAAAGATCAAGGAAACAGAGTACAAGAGATTCCTTAAGTCTCGTGCATCTGTAGCCTTGGAACCATTGTTTGTATCACCAGACTATGTCTATCTGAAGGTGAATAGCAATGTAAAGTACAATATCAATAAGACTGGATTGAATCCTGAGGATGTTAGAACATATGTCATTGCTGCAATCCAAACATATGCAGCGATCAATCTAAATAACTTTGCACGAACACTTCGTTACTCACGTCTTATCAACGATATAGATAACGCCGAAGCAAGTATCATCAGTAATGAAACAACAGTTGAATTAATCAAGTACATCACACCTGCACTAAATACTTCACAGAATCTTACTATTGACTTTAAGTCACCACTGACTGCAGAGGTGCCATACTTATCAGATGAACATCCTATTATTGATATTCATGCAGTCACGTCTACACCATTCACATATAGTGGTATCACAAATTGTGTACTAGAAGATAATGGTGATGGCATCGTGAGAATCGTTACAGCTGTTGGATCGAACCACAAGAAAATTATTGACATTGGCACAGTAAATTATGAAACCGGTCTTGTATCAATAAATAATTTTAGAATCTCACAGTTTACGGGTACTTCATTAAAGATCTACGGTATACCAAGATTTAAAGATATCACATCAAAACAGAATGTGATATTGAACGTTGTTGAACCAGATATCAATATCACTATTGAACAGATCAGAGAATAATCAACAATGAAAGATATAGAAAAACTAATTTCTCCTCTGGTAGAGAACCAGTTCCCTTCTTTCTATAAGGAAGAGGGTCCACAGTTTATTGCGTTTATAAAAGCGTATTATGAATGGATGGAACAGACTGGCAATATCACAAATATGACTCGCAGTCTTCCGAGTTTTAGAGATATTGATACTACACTAGAAGAGTTTATTGTTCAGTTCAAAGAAAAGTATCTTAAGAATATTCAGTTTGATACTGCAACAAATAAAAGACTTTTAGTCAAGAACTCGTTAGATCTTTATCGTTCTAAGGGGACTGAACGTTCAGTTGATTTATTCTTTAAACTTGTATATGGTACTGATGCTGAAGTAAAGTATCCAGGTGAGAACATCTTACGTCTTTCTGATGGTGTCTGGGAAAAACCAGAATATCTCGAAATCTCGTATAATCTATATAATATTGATTATGTTGGTAAGCAAGTTATTGGTGCATTGTCGGGTGCAAAGGCATTCGTAGAAAAATATATTCGTCGTCGTGTTGAACGTGGTTATGTCAATCTGCTTTATATCTCTGGTATCGAAGGACACTTCCGCAATGGCGAAGTTATTGGTATCAATGTCGACAATGTTGCAGAATATACCAAATCAAAGCGCGCGCAGCTTATAGGATCTGTTGATCGTGTTACAATCATTGACAGAAGCCAAGGTTTTGCTATTGGTGATACTGTATCATTTCAAGGATCGCAGCGTGGTAAGGGTGGCTTAGCCAGAGTTGCTTCTGTATCTGAGGCAACTGGTTTAGTTGACTTCATCTTTATTGACGGCGGATATGGATATACACTAGATGCATCATCACTGATCTCTGAAAAAGTTATCAGCCTGGGTACAATTACTGCGAATGTGCAAAGCAGTCAATATTTCAGACTATTCGAGCAGTTGGTTGAACCATCAATTAATATTGCATTCACGTCATCAACTACTACACTACTTCCAGGAAACTACATATATCGTTATGCTGCAAATGGTCAGATTGCTGGCACTGGAATCATTCTTGACACCGAACAAATCAATGGCAACGGTCAGATTACAATCTCGCATGTCAGTGGTGCCATCACTAATAATGTGACATACTATACTGCAAGTAACGCAGCATCGTTGTTTGCTAATACATTCGAAGATCGTACGATCGGTGGCAAGGTGATGGGTATACCTGAAGTGTATACTATCCAACTTAGTAACCAGAACGGAACATTGCAGGTTGGCCAGAATGTTATTCAGAAGAATACTACTACTGTATTTGCATACGGTACGGTTAATAGTATTGTCCAAACAGCAACAGGTAATGTAGTAGTACTGATTAATGCACGAGGTGCATTCAAGAACAGCGCTATGATAGCCGATGCAACATATATTGCCGGTACTGGTACAATTGATGCTAATACGGCAAACAACATCGTTGTTGGTTCCGGAACAACATTTGATAACAATGCGATCGGCTCCGTTCTTTATCGTGCATCTAGTAATGCAGCATTGGGAACTGTTGAGTCGATCTCAAACTCTACATCATTGATACTTACCACTAATGCTTTGGCCAATGTGACGGCCAACGTATTTAACTACGGTCCTAAGTATCCGATCTATGTCTCTAGCAATAACCTTGTCTATGCAGATGTGCACACTGTATCAGCTATAGTTGGTGTATATGATATTCGTAAGTTCGTCAATACACTTAAGTATCAGTCTGCAAATAACAATGAAATTCTTTACAGCAATAGGTTATATCAGTATAATACTGCTGGCAATGTAATCTCAGAAGCTGTAATCCTTACTGTAGATCATAATAGTGGTACTAGTACAGGTAATGTTACATTTATTCCCGTCAGAGGTAATTTCAAAGAAACCGACACGGTCTATACAAATAGCAATACCGGTTTTATTGTAGCTGTCACAGTAACCACATCCAATTCTGGTGGTGACTATATAAACTCAGAATATGCAAGACTTGTTGCACCTATCAGCAATACACATACCGATATCTCATCAATCAGTTATGGATCTGGTGCACAGTTTGGTGTAGGGACTATTGGTGATACTGAAGTAATCTTTATCGGAACAGATTTAATTGGATCTAACAATGTCGGTACTCTAGATTACGATCGTAAAATCTTGACTGTAGCATCAAATACTGGCTTCGGGCTGGGTGCACATGCCTATCAGACTGTCAACAAGATTGCATTTAATGCTGACTCTTCGGTAGATGCGGCAACTGGATTCATCGCACTTCCCACTGCAAATACACTCTTTACAGTTGGCGATAACATTCGTTATGAAGTGGCCACTGGTAACACTGCATTGACTAATTTGATTCCGGATGACTATTATCACGTTCGCTTTGCTAATACATCAGGACTAATCCTTTCGTATCCTTATCGTAAGACAGATTACATTAACACATCTAACTTCTCTACATTTGCCAATAATAAGGTAAATGAAGAAGGCCACTATCTTTATAAGCAGGTCTACGGCACAGTATTCGAATCGTCTACGGGTGTAGTCAAGATCAAAGACCGAATGAACTACTTCGGTAATACATCAGCATGTACAGTTCCTAATACCACAAGTGCAGCTAATAGCAATCTGATTAAGTACGTCACTCCAGCAACGAATACCATTCTGCAGAATGTTACTGCGTATACTACATTGACACAAGCAAATGTTCCTTATGCAGGTCTTTCTATCAGAGCCGCGGCATATGGATTCCCAAAGAACCCGCAGGGTGATATTGCGGATGTGATTTACTCATGTCTGAACTTCGGCCGTTTCGAGATTGGCACAATCGGTGCTCTTTCACAGGTCGATCCTGGTGCAGAGTACAACGTTGATCCATATGTTCTTGCATATCAACCATATATCTCAGCCTTCGATCGTAACGACTTTGTTATTACCATCACGGATGCTACTACAACATTTGTAACTGGTGAGCGTATCAATCAAACACAGGCCAACCTGATATACTACGATCTTAAAGTTGACTCTGGTGCATACTCAAACACGTATGATGAGATTGCAATCTCTGTAGATACTAAGGATGAAATCAATAGTACAGCAGACTTTGTCTACTCGCCATCAAATACTATAACATTCAATGCAAATACTGGCGTGGCTGCAAACTTCATTACCATTGCTGGTAACCCATTTGCTGCAAATGCATATGTTCGTTACTACACCGATACCGGTAATACTGCGCTAACCGGTCTGTCTAATAATGCATTCTATTATATAGGTATTTCAAATAGCTCAGGTATTACACTGACATCTACTGCAGGTGGTGCAAACATCTCTATCACCGCAAGTACTACGATTGAATCTGGTCACAGTATCAAGAACTATGTTAATAGTTTTGCAAATAACCAAAGAATTATATACAGAACCCCAGCGGCAAATACCGTAATTGATGGTCTTGCTAATAATACAGCATACTATATTGTTTCATCCAACAATGTAGGGTTTAAACTATCAGTAACAAAGGGTGGTTCAGTACAGGCAATCAACGCATCTGCAACGGCCGAGACGCATGCCGTATCTACTATTCCTGGTTACCTCCCTGGTGATCGTGTGTATCAGACAACAACTCCTGTAATGAATGCCAGTGTCCAGTCAATCTTCTCGAATACAACTGGCGACTATGTTCGTGTATCTGGTAATACAACTACGATTAATGTCACCACATCGAATACTCTATTCTCGTACAGCAATCCATATGTCAATGGTGCAGTCTCTACTGCAACTCTATATCAGATCATATCGACTGCCAAGGGTATTATTAAAGCCGGTTCAAATTCGACCGTGTTGTATGTCAAGAGGCTGTCATTCGAGAATACATTCAAGGCCGGAACAGTAGTTGTTGGTGATGTATCAGGAGCGCAGGCTAATGTTGCTGGTATCTCTGAGGATCTAAATGAACTGTATCCGATTGGTCTTAATGCTGTAATTGAAGCAAACGTTATTACTGCGGCCGGGCAAGTTGCTTCATTGGAAGTATTTGATTCGGGATTTGGTTATACAAATGCCGAGATCATTCAATACGTATCAGAGGATAATCTGCGTGCCGGTTCTGCAAAGATTGTGATTGATGGCGAGGGCCAAGGCAAGGGATACTACAGAAGTTCCAGAGGATTCTTATCAGAAGATATGTACATCCATGATGGCGACTACTATCAGGAGTATTCATATGAGGTTCTTTCAAAGATCTCCGTTGATCGTTACTCAGACATGTTCAAAAAGGTTATGCACGTAGCTGGAACTAAATTCTTTGGCTCTGCTCTGGTTGTAGAGGAAGCTAATGTAGCACTATCACTCTCAGAGATTGCTACATCACAGCAGATTCAGTTCAATTCAGCAACAGATGTTGATAGTGCAAATGAAACAATTGAGATGGATATTCAGGCAAAGAACTACGAGTTTGATGCTCTGAATAACGTCAATCAAGAAACCGAATTTTTTACTCTGACAAATCTGCCATCATATAATCCTGTCAAACTAATTGCAGGTGATCTGGTTCAGTACATCTCAAATACAGGGAACTTCATCGGTATCGGTGATGGCACATCAACTATGTCCAATGCTGCGTTCTACTATGTCGCGTTCGCCAATACATCAGGTGTTAAACTATCAACAGTACTTGGTGGTTCTGTGTTGAATGTCAACACAGACGCTATGGTATCTGAAAAGCAATCGCTGCTTCAGTACATCAATCCTTTTGCTAATAGTGATCTAGTACTATATACAATAGCAACTGGAAATACAGTAGTAACAGGTCTTACTAACTATGCTACATACTATGTTGTAAATACTACTCCAAATACTGTCAAGCTCTCACTTACACTCGGTGGAAGTCCTATAAATATAACAGCTAATACAACAAGCAGTGGATCCGCAACTGCTGGACATTATTTGACAAAGACCGTCGAGGAATAAATGGCAACAACACAAAAACTCGTTACATCCAATTTTAATGTACACAGTGCAGCCAGCTTTGTTAACACATTTGCTAACACTGATTACTTTATTTTTGCAGGTAAACATACTCCATATACAACCAGTGATGTAAGCATCGCTGTACCAAACAATAGTGTCAAGTCAACACATCTAGATGTCTATGACAATATGATCTTTGCAAAAAGAGTTTCACAGTCTGATGTAATTCATGTGATTCCTAAGTACACATGGGTATCTAATACAGCATATACACAATACGATCATCGCGACGGCGATCTGTTCACCAAACAATTTTTTATTATGGTTGATGACGATACTGAGTATAATGTGTGGAAATGTCTACACAATGCTAGTAATACTAGTACTGTGGTCAGATCTACTATTGCGCCAAGTCGCAATGGCAGCTCGGCTGATCTCTTTCCATTAGAGACCGGGGATGGTTATCTGTGGAAATACATGTATACTATTACCAAAACAAATTATGAAAAGTTTGCAACACTAAATTATATTCCTGTTACTGCAAATACAGACGTTATCGCTGGAGCTATACCTGGTACGATTGATCTTATTGATGTTGTTGATGCCGGCAAAGGATATAACAACTATATTACTCAAGGCATATTCAAGACAGGTGATATTAATATCGGCGGTGTTAACACAATTTACGGTGCGCCAGATGATGCTGTAGCAATTGACGACTACTATCAAGGCTGTGTAATTAAAATTACTGGTGGTGTGGGTGTTGATCAATATCGCCGGATTGTAAACTACGAAGGCATAGGTACACAGAAGAAGTTTATTCTTGACGCTCCATTTTCAATAATTCCTGAAGTCACAGACACATATGAAATATATCCTTATGTGTATGTGTGGGGTGATGGTTCAGAAAGCACTATTGCTGATGGCCGCGCAATTATTAATACAACATCAAACTCTATCATAAGAGTTGAAATGTTAGATGTCGGTGAAGGTTATCGTTACGGAGAATCATATCCTTCTGATATGTCAGATACTATTCCTATCACAATCAATAGTATATATATTCCTATTCCTGAAGTTATCTCGCAAGATGTTAACTTCAGAACAGCATTACTCCAGCCCATTCTTTCTCCTAAGAATGGACATGGATCGGATCCACTAAACGAACTTAGTGGTAATCGCGTTTGTATCTCTACTAAGTTCAATAACAGCGAAAGCGGAACAATCCCTACACAAAATGACTTCCGTCAGGTAGGTCTTATTAAGAACCCGATGTATACTAACGTAGATATGGTTCTAAAGGGAGCTAACACTGTTGGGAACTTTGCAGTTGGTGAAACCGTATATCAGTATCGTCAATTTAAGTTACATGGCAACGTTGATATTACCGCTACTAGTACTACAGTTTTGAAAACAAAATATGGTAAGCTATCCAATACCGCAACAATTGTAAACGGCGGTACTGGATATGATAGTACAACTAATAATAGTTTGTTATTTGATAACACTGGCGCCGGTGGAACTGGCGCTAATGGATACTTTACCAATAATGTATCTGGTGTAATTACTAGTGTTGTTGTTTCCAATACCGGTTCTGGTTATATCAGGGCTCCTTTAGTAACAATCAGCCCACTGGCTGGCGGTAGTAATGGTTCAATTACGTACTCAATTGAGAATCCGCAAACGCCGACATTCAAGGATTCTTTTGAAGTCGGCGATTATATTCTGATTCAAAAAGGATCTAATAACTTCTTATCAACGGTTTCAAATATTCCACAAGACTATCAGATTACAACTACTACTGCAGCGCAGTTCACAGCTAACAATGCAGATGTTTCTGCGTTAGCCCTTGGCGCATATGGAACAGTTACATCTATTAGTTCGAGTCAATTAACATTATCTAATGTTGCTGGTGTATTCTCTGAAACAAGTAGGGTGATAGGTACAACAACAGGTGCTACATCAGTTATTGAAACATCTAATATTACAGTCACAGCACTTCAAGTAAATGACAAACTAGCTGGAGCATTTACTACGTCGACCCAATTAACACGACTTGTGGGTAATTTTACATCTGGTAGTACCGCATTCATCGAGGATGAGTATATCGACCAGGAAAGTTTGATTGCCTTTGCAAAACCCCGTGGTTATTTGCATCATGTTGAACTTACTGGTGGAACCGATGACGATGTTCTATTCATTAGCAATAAGTTTGGTATCTTCAATTTAGATCCCCTTGGTGTTAGAACGATTACAGGAAATACATCAGGTGCTACCCTCGATAACTTGTCGAATAAATACCCTGGAGACTTTGTAGTAGGAAGCGGCGAAGTTCTATATATAGAGAACCTTGATCCTATTACAAGAAGCGATAATAAATCAGAAATAATCAAGATAATTTTGGAGTTTTAAGTTAATGGCTCTGCAGACCGATTTTAATGTATCACCATACTACGACGATTACGATCCTAAGAAAGACTTCTATCGAGTTCTTTTTCAGCCAGGCGTAGCGGTGCAGGCACGTGAGCTTAACCAACTCCAGACTATTCTACAGAATCAGATTGAAAAGTTCGGTGACAATATCTTTAAGCGTGGTACAATCATTGATGGTTGTAACATCACACGACATGAGATTCTGCCATATGTAAAGATCAAAGATCTTGAAGTAGATGGCGCACCTGTTACTGTAGCTGCGTATGATAATCTTTTTGTACGAAACTCAAGTAACGTACAAGGGTACATTGTAAAGACTGTAGCTGGATTTGAGTCGCGTTCACCAGATCTCAACACACTTTATATCATCTACAACGGATCCGGAACGAATAGTAATACATCATCATTTGCTGCCAGTGATACACTAGACGTATTTGATACGACGTATCCTATCTTCAAGATGAGAGTCAATGATGGATCGTCTAAGTTTTCTAACTCAGATACTGTCGTTGCCATGTCAGCGGTTGCTGTTACTAACTCAACAGGCGGTAACACATTCCCAAGTGGCGCCTTTGTTGCTGGCCATGTAATTCAAAATGGCGTGGCCAATGCTACTATTATCGAAGCTAATGCCACTGCAAATGCAGAAGTTCTTATCCTTAAAATCAAGCCGTTGGCATCAGATCTTCTAGCTGCTAATACTATTAAATGGCGCTTCGGGGCTGGCGATACTATTCGCAATGTGACAACTGCCAACGTTGCTAATGTTGCTGCTATTATTGGTGGAGGTGCTGAAGCATCTATTACAACGGATACACTTGGTAAGGTTACTGCACTGACTGTAACATCTGGTGGATCTGGTTACTATGTGCAGCCATATGTTTCTATTCAGATTGAAAATACATCATCAATTACAACAGCAGAAATTACACAACTCGATGTAACAGGTCTTAACTACTTAACTACTATCACTGTAGCTAACTCTTCAGTTTCATCTGTTGGTACTGGATATGGTGTAACGGTCGACGAAGGAACAATCTACCAGAAGGGATTCTTTAGTCGTGTGGGTACACAGTTGGTTGTTGTCAACAAGTACTCAAACACCGGTTTCAGTAAGTCTGTTGGCTTCCTGACAGAAGAAGCAACTATCAATAGCAACCAAGACACGTCTCTACTTGATAATGCGACAGGCACATATAACTATGCTGCTCCTGGGGCAGATCGTCTTAAGCTTACTCCGGTTCTTTATGTTCTTGATAAAACTGATGCTGATGCCAACACCGAATTTCTGCCTATCATTGAATTTGCAGATGGACGTCCGTATAAACAGAACCTTTCGACTGTATATAATGTCATCGGCGCCGAGATGGCAAAGAGAACATACGAAGAATCTGGCAACTACGTCCTTGATAAGTTCATTGTTTCAACCAAAGATTCTGCTACATTCATTGATACTCCTTCAGTATTCAAAGTTGCTGTAGATCCGGGCATTGCATATATTAATGGTTATCGTGTCAAAACAGTTGATAACTATCTTGCTAATGTTGCCAAGGGTGTTGATACCGCAAACAACATAAATGCTGGTTTGCGACTGGGTTATGGTAATTTCATCCGCGTCAATGAACTTGGTGGTGTCTTTGAATTCAATAAAGGTGCATCTATTGATCTATACGACACGGCTAAAGCCTATATTAGTACAGTAGCTCCTGGATCAGCAATTACAACAGCTGGAACAAAGATCGGTACTGCGCGTATTCGTTCGGTTGTGAATGAGTACACCGCTGCAGAACCTGGATCTAAGGATGCAGTATATCGTCTATATCTTTTTGATATTGTCATGACTTCTGGCAAGAACTTCTCTGATGTTCGTTCTGTATACCATGATGGAACAAACAAGGGGATTGCAGACACAATCATGAACTCTGCTGGTGTTGCGGAACTGTTAGATACTCAAGATTCATCACTGTTGTTTAAGACTGTTGATGCGATGAAGTATGCTAACAACATGACATACACATATCGTACAATTAACCAGGCCGAGTCAGCTAACTCTACTGGATACATTGTCCTGAATCTCGGTGTTGGAGAAGTATTTCCTTATACAGGGTTGCTCAATCTTAGTGAGAAACGCGATTTTGTAGTAATTCCATTGGCTGACTATGAGGGTCAGACTAATGCAACTGGAACTGTTACTACATCTGCTACATCTACAGCCGTAACAGGCGCGGCCGGAATGAATTTCCAGGCATCATTTAATGCCGGTGATTATGTAAAGTTTGGTAATACTACATCCGATGCCATAAAACAAGTTGCGCAGATTCCTGGTGCATCTTCTATGGTTTTGACATCGAATGCTGGGACATCTTATACTGGCGCAACCTTCATGAAGGTTGCGTATCCTAAGAATATTGCAATCTCTCTGACAAATGATTCAACGAAGTGGGCGAATGTAGATTCTAGCCAAGTTCTTACAATCTATCTTGCAAATACTATTGCTAACTCGATTGGCTCAGCTACAACAGCTTCTATTGCAATTGCATATAATGCAACGCGTACGAATGTAAGTTCAGCAGCAAAAACGGTTGAACGTAATATCTATACAAGAATCGTTGCTGCAAATAATACCGGGTCTGTTCGTGGTCCATGGCCAATTGGTGTGTCAGACACATTCCGTATGAGAAATGTGTATATTGCTAACGGTGCATCAGTAGCCAAGACTTTCAATGCTAGCACAGGATTGTTGAATTCGGGTACAGCGGCGGCATTTGTCACACTTCCAAATAACGTATATGCCAACGGTGACTCAGTAGTTTATTCTAACACTGGAATGACTACCGGTATTACTGGTCTTACTAATGGTTCAACATACTATGCCGTGTATGCTAACTCGCTTGGTATGGCTCTTGCATCTACACGTGGCGGTGCAAACCTGACGCTTACTGCATCAGCAACATCAGAGAATCACACACTTACCGGTCAACCAATTTTCTTTGGTCCTACTACATTCGGTGTTACCGATGTAACTAATGACTTCTATCTTGATATGAATCACACTCCTGATTATATGGATACCTCATATCTTTATAGAAAGCCG
>Ga0209392_1000154_pt1 | contig 13618 bp, 9 predicted proteins | sample PPLLak3cmMay2015_FD_187252 | JGI IMG/M metagenome (GOLD analysis project Ga0209392, IMG submission 187252) | Freshwater sediment microbial communities from Prairie Pothole Lake near Jamestown, North Dakota, USA - PPLs Lake P7 Core (1) Depth... | ecosystem: Environmental > Aquatic > Freshwater >...
CTTTATTTTAGTCTTAAATGCTGGATTGTAATTGTTTCCGATAAAGATTGCTGATATGTGTTTAAAATTCGCCGACAAATATTGTGACGTGATGGACGAAAATGTCGGTATAATTATTTACATATTTTCAATGCCATCACAAAAGTATGAACATAATAAATACATAAATAAAATCTTTAGCGGGGATTAAATGATATAATAGTGATACATTTAGAAAACAATTGGCGAATCGAAAGTTTTAAGAAATAGAAATAAAAATGCAATTAAAGCGAAGGATAACATCTCCCGGATAGATGTTTTCTTTCATAGAAATAGAAGATGTTGAAGCTGTTGCAGAAGAATTTAAGAAAAGATCTGCTGTCCCCAAGTATGTTTTTGAAATTCTGAAAGCAATACCTGCTGATTCACACTCTATTGTCATGTTCTATACTGCAATACTTGAAGAAGTTGCTGGAATAAAAAATTAAAAAGTTGTTAGTTATTCAAACGTCACGGATTATTCTGTGCGTTTTTTATTCCTTGCTATGGCCTCCATTTTCTCATCAATAAATTATTATATTCCTAAAAACAATTTTTAATTCTCTTATTACAGAGTAAAAAATGAGCAACCAATCCAATTCATCATTAACAGATTTAAACGATAAACTACTTGCTGGCAAAGCATCTTTAGAGCAAAGCGAGATAGATGATCTTATAATTAATCTTCGCATAGAACTTAGTCGCGCAGTTAGCAGCAAAAAGCTAGCTAACGAGCAAGATGCTGAACAATGGCGGAATATTTTTGATGGGCTTTTCAGTAGTGAACTTGCAAATCCTTTTATGGAAAATATGGATAAGGATTTGTTATTTGGGTTTGGGGAGTATCTTACTTCGCTTTCAAATCAATCCAATGAAAAAATTGTTTCTATAATTCATAACTACCTAAATCTTTTCCGCAATTCAACATTTCTTCGGAAAATTTATGATGAACGAAGATGGGATAATTTAATTCACATGCTCATCGTTCAAAGCAATTACACCTTTGATGTTTTATTTAATCAGCGCGTTAGCCAATACAAAAAGAAAAATCTTTTCCGGATCATTAAAGACGGTAAAACTATTGATTACAGCTGGCAAAAAACTTTTGAATTAGTTTCATCCCATCGTTCATCAATCAACCATATCCTTTTTGAAATTGAAAGCGAAAATAAAATTGTTGCGTTCCTTCTGGAAAACAGTTTAGAAATGGTTATTCTGGATCTTGCCTGTTTAACTTCAGGAATTGTTAACGCAATGATTCCTGCAAACTCTGTATCAGAACATATTTCTTACATACTTAATCAAACTAAAGCTCCAATACTTTTTGCTGATGACGAAAAACAGCTTGCAAAAATCAGATCAATAAAAAAAGAAACCCCCCTTCTTAAAACAGTTGTAATGTTAAAAGGCAATGCTGCGGAAGATTGGGTAATTAGCTTTGAAGAATTTAAAGCAATGGCATTTGAACACAACATAAAAACATATGTGCAGATAAAACCGGATTCGCTTGCAACATTAATGTACACATCGGGTACCACCGGCGAACCAAAGGGAATAATGTTTTCTCACACAAACATTGTTTATAAAAGATTCTGCCGTGCAATGGCAATCCCCGGCATAAGCGATGCTGATCGTTATCTTGCTTTCCTTCCTTTGTATCACACATTTGGCAGATGGCTGGAGATGACAGGCGCAATTTTCTGGGGAGCGGAATATTGCTTTATGGAAAATCCTTCCGTTGAAACAATGATTGATAATATGGGTCTAGTTAAACCGAGCATATTTATTTCAATCCCTAAAAAGTGGATACAGCTTTATGAGTACATAACAACACGAATTGATGTTGAAGTTGATGATGATGAAAAAATGAAAGAAGCGGTTATTAGTGCAACTGGCGGTAATCTTAGGTGGGGACTTTCCGCAGCGGGATTTCTTCCGCCGGATATTTTTAGATTTCTTCAGAGATATGGTGTAGAGCTTATGAGTGGTTTTGGTATGACTGAAGCAACAGGCGGAATTACAATGACACCGCCGTTTCAATATCGTGAGAACTCGCTTGGCAAAGCATTACCGGGAATCGAAATTAAACTTGGGGAGGATGGCGAAATACTAATTCGCGGTCCGTATGTAATGCAAAATTATTACGATCAGAAATTAGAGGAAACATTTGATGCTGATGGCTGGCTTGCAACCGGTGATGTTATGCGGATGGATAAAGATGGATTTATTGAAATAATAGATCGCAAAAAAGAGATTTATAAAAATGTAAAAGGCGAAACAATAGCTCCGCAGAAAATTGAAAATCTATTTCGTGATTTTGAATTTGTAAAACAAGTTTTTCTTGCTGGTGATCATCGACCATTCAACACAGTTTTAATTTCCCCTGATCTTGAATCAGAACACACTCCATTAAAAAACATGGATGAGCAGCAAAGACAGGAATATTTTTCTACAGTAGTTGTAAGTGTAAATAATTTTCTAGCCCCGTTTGAAAGAATCCTGGATTTCAGAATTATCACCCGTGCTTTTGATGATGCCAATGGCGAACTGACCCCGAAAGGAACTTACAAGCGAAGAGTTATAGAAAAGAATTTTGAAGAACTAATTCAATCAATGTATCAGAAAGATCATCTTTCACTTCCGCTTGGCAAGAATGAAGTAAAAATTCCAAATTGGTTCTTGCGCGAAAAAGGTGCTTTGAGTCGTGACGTTTTTATTAAGGAAAATGTTATATCTATTCCAAAGCTTAATTCATCATTAGTGATCAAAAGTGTTAATGAAGAAGAAAACATTTTTCAGGTAGGAAATTATTCATATCGTATAAACTCAATGCAGATAGATCTGCAAAATATTCTAACTAATCCCTTTTACTGGCTTGGAAATTCTGAGCTAGTTGAATTTGCCGGACAGGGAATATTTAGGTGGTATAGAAAAACGGAAGCAGAAAAAGAGATTGAATTTGTTGAAAGAATTAATAAGGTTAAAAATGATGATCAAACAAGAAATAATTTTGCAGAGATTTTAGCTGCCAAAGAAATATCCATTTTAGGATTACACTTTGCAATGGTTATGCTGCAATCGAAAAAAATTACAGATAATGAAAAAGCCATCCAATATTTTTCTGAAATACTTAAAGATTCAAAATCAACGCATTATAAACTTGCTGTTGAAATAGTTTATAGGCCAAATTTGATAAGCGAAATATCAACACAGCGTAAAATGTTTTTAGCAGCATTCCAGACTCTACGGAAAGAGAGTTTCCGGAAGCTATTAGAATTATACACAAAGATTGATTCCAATTTCGTAAATGATGATATAATTATATCTATAATCAACATCAGCCGAGGCGATGAAAACTTACGAGAAATAGAATCAACAATCGAAAATCTAATCTTATCTGCAACATCCAAAACACAATTAAGTAAAACCTCAATACCAAATCTTTTTGAACTACTTATAAGCTTCGGCGTTAATCATCCATCGAGCTATGAAAGAATTAGAAGATTCTTTTTGCAATATGAACTTTACGGAAGCACAAAAGAGATTCGTGCTTATGCATTAAAATCCCGATTGGAAATTAGAAAACAATTCACAACATGGCTCGGTCAGAATCAGCGGGTAGCAATTGATCCCGAGACAGGCGAAGAATACCGATGGGAGGATGTTTTAATTTTTGATCAAGCTATTTCAGAATCTGATCAATTCATATTGAGAAAAGCGATAAGTGAGAGACAAATAATTCGTGAAGCTATATTTCTTTTTTCCGGACACGTTTTAATTTCCTTAAATAATATTCTTCCATCCGGAGTTTGGATTAGTAAATATTCAGAATCAGAAAACAGATCTGTTTTTCGAGTAACGGTTCAAACAAGATTCCAGGGTGGGTTCGATCTGGCAATACATCTTAATCACAAAGAACCTCCTGAAATGATTGAAGAAGAAATTAAATGGAAAGTTATTGCAGGAACCGAAGTAAACGGGGAAAAACTTGCTGCAAAGCTAGGCGGGTTATGGGAAGATTATAATTTATGGACAGAAGAATTTGTTGGAGATGAATCTGTTGAGAGATTTATCAGACGAGAATACAAGCGAAATGATGAGCTGACTATCGAAAAACTTCGTAATCTCTGGAAGTTTTTTGTGTGGAATGCAGCCTCTGCTTATGTAAAGTTCTGGAAATTATCGAATATGAAAATGGAGCTTACTGAAACAACTCCGGAAGGACTTATTATTTCGCCCCATGATTATCAAACGGGCTGCATAATTACTTCTTTCTCAAAACGCAAAAAAACAGAATCCACACTTTCGTTTGTGATTAATTTTTATGAAAGTTTTGTAAAACAAACAGAAGAAAAATATCCACAGATTAAAAAAGCTTCTGTCTGGAATGCAATCTTTTCAGGAATAATTGAAGCAGAGGGAGTTGATGGCGGTGTTCACTTGATTAATAAGTTTCGGCGTGAGCTGGGTGACTCAAATTTCGAAAATAAGAATGATATAATTTCTAGAATTGATTCTTTTATCCATAATGTTAAGAATCATGGTTTCCTGCCAAAGCAGCTCTACTTTGCGGTTAAAAGATTTCATAGGTGGTTCATATTAAATAGAAGCGCCTCTTTATCGGCACAAGCAGAAATGATTTACGAATTATACGAAACTTATCGTTTGTTTGATCTTGAGGAACAGTATCCTGCGGCACGCACAAGATTTTTCTTGGAAACAGTTTTTTATAATTCACCGCAAAGATTTAAAGATGTACTGCGCGAACTTGTAAGAAAACAAAGACATAGAAAAATCTCTAAAGATGAATCACTGAAACTTATCAATGCATTACATTTTGAATTCGAGCTTGATGAGAAAGAAACTTATTTTATTACACGGTTAGGCTATCCTCATCTAAAGCCATCCGATACTGCCGCGCTGCTGAGTATTAAATCCGAAATAGCTGCACAGCCAAATCTTGTTGTGCAGTTGCAGGATGATGACGGCAATATTTTTACGATAAGAAATCCAATTAATCCAAAAGAGATTTCTAAACTGCATCAACTTTACCTTGAAGCAAATCTTAATGTAAACTTCAGGCCAGAGCATCAATTTCTTGTTGCATTATCTGAGCGTGGTTTTATTATTGGTGGTACGTTTTATTACCAATCAGATGAAGAAACAGTGCATATGGAAAAAATAGTTGTTTCTAATCGTTATAGGCGAAAAGGTATCAGTGAAGGTATTATGAATGAATTGTTTAATCGATTAAAGTCTGAAAATATTAAATATGTTACAACAGGATTTTTCCGTCCGGAATATTTTTATCGCTTTGGTTTTAAGATTGAAAGAAAATATTCCGGTTTGGTTAAAGAGCTTTGATAATTAGAAAAGTATAGCATACCATTAAGATGTAAGACACTTTTGCAAAAAAAATGTGGGTCATCTTTGAGATGGACTCAAAAATAAAAAAAGTCCCCGATGTCGGGGAATACATCGGGGCAGTACCGATAATAAGCTTGGGGGAGTACTTATTACCAAGTACAATTTTAAATTCGTTGTAAAAATAAAGATGCTTAGATTAAATGCAAATAGATTTTAAAAGCATAAAAAATATTTTATACTCATTAGTAAAACTATAGTCATATACGATTAAGATTCTTCTGGGAAAAATCAAAGGGTTTTTAAATTGTAAATAACATTTAAAATCACCTACTCGATTATTTTCAAAATTTAACTCATTTCCTTACTTTCACATTCGACATTTCAATCAATAAGGAGAATTAATGAGCAGAGAGATTCATCGCTGGTACAGCCCCAACTTAAATAAAGAAATGGAAATTGTTGTATACGGACATTATGGTTATGCACTGTTAATGTTTCCTACTGCGGGAGCAGATTATCTTGAGTATGAAAGATTTAAACTTATTGATTCAATCGGCGGATTTTTACGTGATGGAAAACTTAAAGCTTTTTCAATCAATAGCATAAACAACGAAAGCTGGTTGAATAATCATATGCATCCAGCCCATAAAGCTATTCGCCATCAGCAGTATAACAGATACATCGTTGAAGAAGTTGTGCCCTTCATCCACAATCATAGTAAGGGATTAGTTCCAATAATCACTACAGGTGCTTCCCTTGGTGCACTGCACGCAGCAAATAATTTTTTCAGACGTCCGGATATCTTTTCCGGTACGATTGCTATGAGCGGAAGTTATGATTTGAAGAGTTACACAAAGGGATACTTTGATGAAAATGTTTACTTTAATTCGCCTGTAGATTATTTGCCAAGATGGAATGATAATTTTATGTTCGATAATATGAGAAAAGGCAGGATTGTAATAGCCTCAGGACAGGGAAATTTTGAGGATCCTGATGCATCAAAACAATTATCAAGTATTTTAAATGCGCGCGGAGTAAGACATTGGTTAGATTTGTGGGGTCAAGATCAGCCCCATGATTGGCCAACTTGGAGAAGTATGCTTCCGTTTTTTTTAGGGAATATTAAGTTTTAGTTGATATAGTCATTTCGAATCTCACCCTGCCTACCGCAGGCAGGTTTAGTGGGCGAGAAATTTTTAATATTTAATGGAATAGATTTCTCGTCGTAAAACTCCTCGAAATGATTTTTAGAATTTGGTTGACAACTAATAAAACATTTATGTACACTGTCGTATGAACTGGAAAGAATTCTTAAAAGATAAAAGAAACAGAGTTGAAGTTTTAATAACCCTGATTCTGCTATCGATTATTTTAATATCTTTAACAAACTTCTTAAACTATATAGAAGCGCGTAAGGGTGCTGTTTTGCCTGATCCTATTTTAGAGCTGTTTAACCCAATAGATTTAACCTGGCTTACGTTTGCATTAATATATGGTTCTATAGTTGTTGCAATTGCTACTCTTTCTAAAAATCCCAATCAATTAATGTTTGCAATACAACTTTATACACTAATGGTAGCAGTAAGAATTATTGCAATGTATTTACTTCCTTTAGACCCACCAGTTAAGATGATTATTTTAAATGATCCATTTGTAGAATTTTTTGGGACAGGACAAACACTAACTAAAGATCTTTTCTTTTCCGGGCATACAGCAACTCTTTTTATTTTATTTTTAGTTTCTGAAAATAAAATCATTAAATCAGTTTTTATGGTAAGTACAATTGTAGTTGCAATATCAGTTATTTTGCAGCATGTTCATTATTCAATAGATGTTTTTGCGGCTGTGTTTTTTACTTATGCTTGTTATAAATTGCTTTTAAAATTTAAGATTCATTATTCTTTATGAATGAAGAACTAAATAAAGAAGAAATCTTTTTCATACAAAAATTTGTTTCAAAAGATTTTGTTAAAAATGATTATTCATCATTAGTTCCAAATAATGATTATGAAAGACTTGAAGAGTTCAGAAAATATCTTACAGAAAAAATGAAAGATATGCTGGATAAGAATTACAATCTCTTAATCAATACACTTTATAGAATAGACATAAGTGAAAAAAAATTAGCAGAGTTATTTTCCGCTAAGAATAAAGAATCCATTCCACAGAAACTTGCTGATCTAATAATTGAACGGCAGATCGAAAAAATAAACTTCCGTAAGCGTTACCGTGAAGGAAATTTATGACAACTTTTAACGACTTAAAATCGTGTGTAAGATTTACATGGTGTAAAATTTTGTTTAATTGAAATTTAGCATCACAATACCTAATTTCATCTTGAATTTTTTTACAATTATCTAATATTTTCGCTAATATAGGCATACTTAATAGGAGCCATTATGGGTTTGTTTGAGAATAAAAAACTACGTGAATTAGAGAAAGCAAACGAAGAACTTCTCTTTAGAATTAACAGTATTGCTGAGAAAGAAGATAACGTTCGCAATCTAAATGATGTTTTAAAAAAGATGCGAATGGAAGTTTCTGATCTAAACGAACGTAGGCTTTCTTTATCCGGCGAGATAGAATCACTGCGTGAACAAAAAAGACTAAATAAAGCAGATATCGAGGGATTCAATAAAGAAATTCTTAATCTGCGCCAATTAAAATTAGAAGAACAAAATACCCTGCTTGATTATTCCTCTCGTATCGATCGAATTAAAAATCAAATAAGTAATGATGAAAGCTTAAGAGATACAAACTTTGATGCCAGTGATGAGATAATTAATGATAGAAACAAAGAAATTGAAGCGCTTAATAAAGAGTACGATGATCTTAAAGATAAAATGTTTACAGCGGAAGAAAAGATAGATGGACTTAATTCGCTTGAAGATGAATTGAATGAAAGAATAAGTGAAAAGAAAAAAGAACTTGAATCATTAAATAATAAAAAGCTTAAAAAGTCCATTAAAGATATTAATGATGTTGAAAATAAAATAAGTGAATTAACAGAGGAACAGCATAGAGTTTTAAATGAAATTCACGAAAAGGAAAATGAAATAACAGAGTTGAATAAGAAATTATTTGATCTTAAGGAAAAGGAGAATAATTCTGTTAACTTGATAAAAGAGCTGGATGAAGAAGTTAAAGAAAAGACAAAACAAGCAGAATATCTCGGATCAAAAATCTCTATTCTTTATGAGGAAGAGGAGAATAGAAAAAAACAGCTTCGAGAATTGGTAAGACAAGCGGATGAACAAAAACAAAAAGTTGAAAACTTACAATCCAGAATAGATAGTCTTGAAGAAGAAGAACACAAAAAGAAATCATTGCTGTCAAAAGTTTTTGATCAACTTAAGTTTAAAGAAAATTTAACACAAGATAAAAAACAGAATCTTGACGATCTTGATAAAGTTGGCAAAGAAAGAATTCAGTGGATTGAAGAGTTATCTCGTGAAGCAAAAGAGCAGGAACTAAGGCTTGAAGTAATCAATTCTGAGATTGCACGACTGTCCGAAGAAGAAATATCAAGAAATAAAAAAGTAGATGAGCTAAACGAACTTATTCGTGTTAATGAAACTCAATTGAATGAAAAGCAAAACCAGGTAAAAGAACTTGAATTATTAGAACAGGGAAGAAAAGATAAAGTTGATAAATTATCTGAAGAAGAAGTATCAAAAACCAAAATTGTGGATGAACTAAACCAGCTGATTAAAGAAAATGAAACTCAATTAAATCAGAAACGAACTGAGTATAGGGAACTTGAGTTATTAGAAGGGGGGCGAAGTGAAAAGGTTAATCAACTATCTGAAGAATTAGAATCACGAACCCAAAAAGTAGATGAATTAATAGAACTTATCAATGTTAATGAAACTCAGTTAAATAAAAAGCGAATCGCATTTAGAGAACTGGAGTTAATGGAGCAGGATAGAATCGAAAAGATTGAAAAATTATCTGCCGATATAAATTTACATGAAGCAAAATCAGATGGGCTAAGAAAAGAACTTGCAATTTTAGTTAATGAGATTGAAAATAAAAAAGCAATAGTAGTAGATTTATCAACTCAGATAAAAAATGATGAGAATTATCACAATGAAAAAATCTTACTAAATAAAAACCTTGATTCTGAGGAACGAGTGAAGGTTTTTAGAATTGAAGAGCTAAATATTGAAATAGAGGAAAAGGAACAGAAAGCTGAACTGATCAGGGAAAATTTATTACAACTTGCACAGACAGAGGAACAGACTAAGGCGGAGTTAAGTAAATTAACGGAAAAATTGAATGCAACCGAATCTTTGTTTATTGAAGAGATTATTCCTGCAAAAGCAGAATTAGAGAAACTCACCATTGAAATTAATAACAAGAGAGAGAGATTAGCAGGGCTAACAAAGCAATTAGAAAGAGAAGAACCATTATTAGAGAAGCAAAAACAGGTTGTAAATGAATTAGATTTTCAACAAAAAGTGTATTCCGAAAAACTTGAAAAGTTAAGTAATGAAATAAGTTCCCGGGAACAAAAGTGTGATTCATTGAAAGCAGTTATCGTTCAATTATCTGAAGAAGAAGATGAGAAGAGAAGTAAGTTTAATGAACTATCTTTTGATTTGGTTAAAAATCAGGAACAGATTGATGAAAAAGTAATTAGATTATCTGCACTTGAAAAAGACGAAGAGGAAATAAAGTTTAGAATAGAAAATCTTTCATCCAAGTTGAATGAGGAAGAACAAAAATCCCAAATTTTAAAAAGAGAAGTTGAAAAACTTACAGATGAAAACATTCAGAAAAAGATTAAGCTTGAAGAAATTAGTGCAGAAATAGATGAGAAGACGGCTGGTGTTACAAATAGAATTATAGCTCTTGAAAGCAGCGAGAGTGAAAAAAGACTTGCTTTAGAAGAGTTAACAAATCAAATAGAGCTGCAGAATGCAGAAGCAGATAAAATTCGTCATGTCCTTTCGGAACTTAATCAGGCAGAGAGAAACACTAGGTTAAAAGTTGATGAACTTGCAGAGCAGATCAAGGAAAAAGTTGATCGGCTGAACCAGATAGAAAATAGTTTTGTTGCTCGTGAAAACGAATCTCAGCTTTTAGAATCTCAAATGGCTGAGAAGTTGAGGGAGATGAATGAAACAAATGCCCGCCAGCAAAAAATATTTGAGACAATCGAAATTAAGCAGAAAGAACTTTTTGCTACCGAAGAATCACTAAGCATTAAAACAAAAAGATTAGCTAAACTTAGTGTTGAAGTAACTGAAATTGAAAATCGTCATAAAGAGCTTTATGATGAAACAAGGCGACTGGAGGATCTTAAAAACGAGTTACATAAACGCACTTTACTTGAGCAGGATTCTTATGACAAGCTGAACAAGGATAAAGAGAAAATAAAAGAGATACTCCCTCTTTTAGAGCAGCGCCGCGAAGAGATTGAAAAGGGCAACCTTGATCTTGAAAACCGATTTACAAAAATGTTTCAGAAATTTAATTCTGAAATGAATGAGATAACTAAAAAAAGATCTGTTATTGATCAAATCGTTCAGAAGAAAGAAAAAGATATTGAAGAAAAAGATCAGCTTTTATTTGAAAAGATAAATGCAATTGAAGAAAGCGATCGTTTATTAAATATGCGGCAGGCTGAGATCGATTCATTTGAACAATTACTAAAATCATTTAATGAAAAAAAAGAGCAGCTTAGAAATGATTTATTAAAACTTGATGAACAAATACTTGAAAAGAAAAACTCTAATGATGATATGAAACTTGAGGCTGAACTGATTTTAAAGAAGAGAATTTCTGTTGAGCAAAGTTTGCAGGAACTAATTAACAATATGAATCAAAAATTTGTAGAAGCTAAAGAAAAACGATCGAAGGTTGAAAAAGAAGTAAGAGGATATGAAGAAAAAGTTGATGACCTTAATCATAAAATTTCTGATTCGATGGATGAACTCGTTGAACTTCAATCTGCAATAAGTATGATTAAGGTAGAGCATGAAGAACATCGGGGAAATATTGTTAAGCTTGCATCAATGAAAAAGAAACTGCAAGAAGAAATATCTAAGAGCCAGCGAGTGCTTCAGCGTTATCAGAAAATAAGAGAAAAGTTGAAGATCGAACAGACGATTTTAAAAAACAGGCAGGATTCTATTAGCAGAAAAATTTCTGTTGATGATTCCTCCGAAATAAATGAAAATCAGCCAGAACAGGAAACAACCAGGTTGTTTAAAATTTAACAAAATTAGTCTTTAAGAATTAAAGGGATCATTTAATTGATCCCTTTTTTGTTTGCGCTAAATAAAATTGAGATACATAATATGCCGTCAGTAAAACTAAAAAAGGGTCGTGATAAATCTTTTAACAGAAAACATCCATGGATTTTTTCCGGGGCGATTGATTCTGTGAAGGACGTAAATTCAAACGGAGAGACTGTTGATATTATTTCGGGAGATGGTAAATTTTTAGGATATGGTTCATATTCCTCACACTCGCAAATTTCTGTGCGCGTTTTGTCTTTCAATCCGGATGAAAAAATCGATCTGGATTTTTTTCATATGAGAATGAAAGATGCAGCAGAATTTCGTAAACAGATTATAACCGATAAAACAACAAATGCCTTTCGGCTTGTTAATGCTGAGAGTGATTCATTACCAGGACTTGTTGTTGATAAGTATGGTGATTATTTGGTCTGTCAATTTTTATCTGCAGGTGCCGAGTTCTGGAAAAAAGAAATAGTTGAAATTCTTATCAGTCTTTTTAATCCAACCGGAATATTTGAACGTTCTGATGTGGAGGTAAGAGAAAAAGAAGGATTGCAGCAATCCAAAGGTATTCTCTATGGTAAAGCACCAGAGGGACTTATAGAGATTCTTGAAAATGGAAATAAATTTTTGGTGGATATTGTTCTTGGGCATAAAACAGGATTCTATCTGGATCAGCGAGACAACAGAAAATTACTGCAAAACTTTTCTTCAGGAAGCGAAATACTTAATTGTTTTTCATACACTGGTGGATTTTCTGTGTATGCTCTTAAATCTGGGGCCAGCAAAGTTATTAATGTCGACTCATCTGCAGAAGCTCTTTCCTTAGCTGAAAAAAACTTTGCTTTGAATGAAATTGATTCATCAACATACGAAAACACACAAGATGATGTTTTTAAGTATCTAAGAAAACTTAGAGATACAAATAAGCAATTTGATGTTATTATTCTTGATCCGCCAAAGTTTGCAGAATCAGTTATCCAGATAGATAAAGCTGCTAGAGGATATAAAGACATTAATCTTTTAGCATTAAAACTTTTAAAGAAGAATGGCTTGTTATTTACCTTTTCTTGTTCAGGTCATATTGTTCCGGATCTCTTTAACAAAATAATTGCCGATGCTGCAGCAGATGCCGGAAGAGAGGTTCATATTTTAAAATATTTAACTCAATCTCCCGACCATTCAATGTTAACAAGTTTTCCTGAAGGACTTTATCTTAAAGGATTAGTCTGTAAAGTAAACTAACCTCTAAAATGTTATTTTAATTTAAATAATATTGGAATTACCATTATGACCTTTACTGGTTTTCCTCGCTGCAAGCCCGGAGTAAATTTCACTTTTTTAACAGCATTAAGAGCAATCATATCCAAATCCTCAGAAATTCCCTTTAACACTTTTGCATCTTCAACCTCTCCCAGTTTGTTAACAACAAAACCAATACTTACTCGTCCTTCTATTTGAGCTCTCCTTGCAATTTCAGTGTAATGAACATTCTTCAGAAGACTTTCTAATCCGCCGATTATTTCTGGCTTAACTTCAACAGCAAAGAATGGAATATCAACCTCCTCTTCTACAATTCTGTTAGACGGTTTTTCTATCTGTGGTGGTAAATTGAGGTTAGCATTCAAATCTATATCTGTAGGGTCAAATTCAATATCAACGATTTCCTCTAATACGGCAACTTCTGGAATTTGTGGTTTAGGAGGCGGTTTCGGCTTTGCGTTTTGATCAGTAATTGGAATGTCAATTGTAGTTATAATAACACCAGGCTTTTCTTTTAACATTATTGTTTCAGATGCCTTTGGTGAAAATTTGAAAGCCGCTATTAGCAGCACAAGAACAATAATTGTACTAGTTTGAAAATATTTTTTGTAGTGAATATTCAAATCAGCTTTTTTTGTTTTTAAGATTGCCATGATCACTTCTCCTAATAAAGTTTAAGAATTAATGATTTTGGTGTTTATCTAATATGAATTTTTATTGTT
>Ga0209392_1000158_pt1 | contig 13464 bp, 13 predicted proteins | sample PPLLak3cmMay2015_FD_187252 | JGI IMG/M metagenome (GOLD analysis project Ga0209392, IMG submission 187252) | Freshwater sediment microbial communities from Prairie Pothole Lake near Jamestown, North Dakota, USA - PPLs Lake P7 Core (1) Depth... | ecosystem: Environmental > Aquatic > Freshwater >...
CGGCCGGCTGCTCGATCGCGACGGGATCATCGTGTTCTCGAACAACTTCCAGAAGTTCAGGCTCGATCCGCTCGTCGCGGAGCGCTTCGAGGTCGAGGACCTGTCGCGAGCCACGCTGCCGGAAGACTTCGCACGCAATCCGCGGATCCACGTCTGTTTTCTGCTGCGTCCTCTTGGTGCAATGGGGTCCAGGTCGTGACGACCTGCTACAAAGCGGGCAGTCGTTAATCCAGGAGACAGCCATGAACCGATGGATCGTTACCTTGGCGGCCGCGTTGCTCACCGTTGGCACGGCCTACGCCGGCGACGACCGGGGCCAGGGCAAGGGCCAGGGCCAAGGCCAAAGCCAGGCTCAGGGTCAGGGAAATCACGGGCAGGTGGTGTCCGAGTGCAACCACCGGGCGAACGACCGCAACCTCAAGGGCCAGGACCGCAAGGACTACACGGAGTGGTGCGAGTCCCGGGGTGGCCGCTACGGCTACGACGACGGCCGCTACAACCGTGACCGCGAGTGTTACCAGAAGGCATACAAGAAGGGCCTGAGCGGGCAGCGCCGCTCGGACTTCCTTAACGATTGCCTCGACGGCGACCCGTCCGGCAAGAAGAACAAAGGCGGCAAGGACAGGAACTGAGCGCCGTGGAGATCTTCAAGGACTTCACCCTCGAAAGCGCGCACCGCCTGCCGAACGTGCCTGCGGGGCACAAGTGCGCGCGCGTGCACGGCCATTCGTTTCGCGTCGAGATCCACGTTCGCGGCCCGCTGGACGAACGCCTAGGCTGGGTGATGGACTTCGCCGACGTGAAGACCGCGTTCGAGCCGCTGTTCCAGCAGCTCGATCATCATTATCTCAACGACGTGCCCGGGCTCGAAAACCCCACCAGCGAAAACCTGGCGCGCTGGATCTGGCAGCGGCTTCAGCCGGCCCTGCCGCAGCTCGCCACGGTCGTAGTGCACGAGACCTGCACCAGCGGGGCGCGCTATACGGGCGACTAGCTCAAGTCCTTGCCTGCTTCGGTCGCGGAGTGTAAACGCAGGTTGTTCGTCGCCTGATCATCTCCCGGTAACCAAAGGAGCGCGCGCCATCACCTCGCACGTGCACGTTCGCCGTGCCACGCCCGGCGACGCCGAGCGCGTCGCGCCGCTGTTCGACGCGTACCGCCAGTTCTATGGGCTCGCCGCCGACCTCGCGCTCTGCCGCCGCTTCGTAGCCGAGCGCCTGGAGCGCGACGAGTCGATCGTGCTGCTCGCGCAGAGCGCGGATGGCGCCGCACTCGGCTTCGTGCAGATGTACCCGACTTTCGCGTCGCTGCGGGCGGCGCGGGTGCTGGTCCTCTACGACCTCTTCGTTGCGCCCACGGCTCGCCGCAGCGGCGTGGGGCGCAGCCTGATGGAGGCGGCCGTAGTCGAGGCGCGCAGCGCAGGCGCGGGCGCACTCACGCTGCAGACCGCCCGCACCAACCACGCTGCGCAGCGACTCTACGAGTCGCTCGGATGGAAACGCGACGAGGAATTTTGCGAGTACTCGCTCCGCCTCGATCCGCCCGTCGAGGGAGGCCCGTAATGGACGCACCGGTGGCTGAAGGGTTCCGCCGTCGCCTGCTGACGATGCGGGCGGACCTCGACGCGGCGGCGGAAGCCTCGAGGGAGGCCACCAGGACGGTGGTGCTCGATCAGGCGAGCGTCGGACGGCTCTCGCGCATAGACGCGCTGCAGGGGCAGCAAATGGCGTTGGAGGGCGTCCGTCGGCGCGAGCAGATGCTGGTCCGGATCGAAGCGGCCCTGAAACGGATCGAGACGGAGACGTTCGGCGACTGCTTCGTCTGCGGCGAGGCGATCGACGCTCGCCGCCTTTCGGTCGATCCGACGATCACCCGTTGCCTGCGCTGCGCCGAGGCGTGACGGCCCGCCAAGCGCCCTGCCGACGCGATCTCTCGGAATGCACGACTGGCCGGGACGGTGCGGCCGGTTCATAGTTGCATCGTACCGGCGCACTGCCGGTCGCCCTCCGCGCTACACCACGAAGGACGCCGTGGTTCGCCGGACCTTCGCAGCCAAGATGGCTGCACGGAGGTCCTCGCCCGAGGCCACGCTCGATCATGTCCGCGCGCGACTGCTGCGCTCAGACCCGCGAGGGGAGGCGCGCCGCAGGTGTTGCGGACTGGCCGCGAGGCACGGTGCGAGTCTCCGCAAGGACCGACGGATGACAGCAAGGAGCATTCACATGACTCACACGACTCGAATCGGAGCTTTCGCGGCGACACTGCTGGCCTGCGTGGGCCTGCTGTTCGCACCGGTCTCGATCGCCGGGGACAAGGTCATCGCGGCGCGCTATGCCGGCGTCGGCTACGACACGTCGGTGGATACCAACGGAGATGGGCTGTACGTGGGCATCACGCTCGCGGACTGGCAGGGAACCTTCGGCCAGGCCAAGCTGGCCATCACGACCGAGTGGTATGTCTTCCCACGTGCCTGCCGGGACGGGTATGACGTACCGCTCGCGCTCGTCAACTCGGCTGCGCTCATCACCTTCGCCGACCAGAGCCAGCTCTTCGCCTTCTCGAAGGACGGGTGGCTCTGCCTCAGCAGCAGCACGGGTGCCTACTACGGCGAGGTCTACGGCATCTACAACGGCGGCACCGGGCGATTCACGGATGCGACCGGCAGCTACACCACGAAGTTCGAGGGCCAGGGCCTCGACCCGACGATCGGCTTCCGCTCGATCCGGGCCACGATCGAGGGCAGTTTGACGAAGCCTTGAACGACGGCGAGGCCAAGTAACGGCCGGACACGAGTCCCGCCGCCACGGCGGGGCTCGCGTTTCTGGCGGGTGTCAGAGCAGGTCCTTCAGCCGGAACCACAGCATCGCGAGCACCAGCGCCGGGGTGCGCAACAGCGGCCCACCGGGGAAGTCGCGATGCTCGAGCCGCGCAAAGAGATCGAACCGCTCCGCCTGGCCCGCGATCGCCTCCGCCACGAGCCGGCCCGCCATGCCGGTGAGCGCGATGCCGTGGCCGGAGAAACCCTGCAGGTAGTACACGTTGGGCGCGAGCCGGCCGAAGTCGGGTGCGCGGCTCATCGTGATGTCCACGTAACCGCCCCACGCGTACTCGAGCTTCACGTCGGCGAGTTGCGGGAAAACCTTCAGCATCCGCGCGCGGGTCGCGCGTTCGGTGCCGAGCGGGTCGAGGCCCGAGTAGCTCACCCGCCCGCCGAACAGCAGGCGGTGGTCGGCAGAGCGGCGGAAATAGTCGAGCACCCAGTTCACGTCTGTGACGCCGATGTTCTCGCGCATCAGCGCCTCGATGCGCGCCCGGCCGAGCGGCTCGGTGGCGACGATATAGGTGCCGACCGGCATGATACGGGCGCGCAGCTTCGGCGCGAGCTCGTCCACGTAGGCATTGCAGCACAGCGCGACGTGCTTCGCGCGAACGCGACCCCGGGCCGTGTGCACGATCGCGGTGTCGCCGTGCTCGACGCGCGTGACCTGGCTGCCCTCGAAGATGCGCACGCCGGCCGCCTCGGCGGCCGCCGCGAGCCCAAGCGTGTAGTTGAGCGGGTGCAGGTGGCCGCTGCGCGTGTCGAGGAGCCCGCCGGTGTAGCGATCGGTGGACAGCAGCGAACGGACCTCGTCGCTCCCGAGCCAGCGCAGCGAGGTGTAGCCGTAGTCGGCAGCCAGTTCCTCCCGCCAGGCCTGCAACTCGGCCTCGTGACGCGGCTTGATGGCGACGTGCATCTGCCCCCAGTGCAGGTCGCAGTCGATGGCGTGGCGCGTAACGCGCTCGCGGAGCAGATCGAGCGCCTCGACCGAAATGTCAAACATCTGCCGCGCGGCATCGCGGCCCACCTGCGCGATCAGCTTGTCCTGCCCCGAGGCGAAACCGAAGATCGCCTGTCCTCCGCTGCGCCCCGACGCACCCCAGGCGATGCGCTTGCCCTCGAGCAGCACGACCTTGTAGCCGCGCTCGGCGAGGTGCAGCGCCGTCGAGCAGCCGGCGATGCCGCCGCCGACGACGCAGACGTCCGCCGTCGTCTCGCCCTCGAGCGGCTCCCGCAGCGGAGCCGGGTTCGCCGAGGCGGCGTAGTACGAGCGGACGTGCTGCATGGCTCAGACGGTGGTGAGGTACCAGGAATACTCGAGCGGCGACACGTACGAGCCGAAATCCTGCATCTCGCCGCGGCGCGTCTGCGCGTAGAGGCGGGCGAAGCGCTCGCCGAGGCAGTCGCGTGCGAACTCGCTGCGTTCGAACGCCGCCAGGGCCTCGGGCCAGCTGAGGGGGATGGTGGGCGTCGCGTCGCGATAGGCGTTGCCGGCCAGCACCGGGCCCGGGTCGAGTTCACGCTCGATGCCGTGCAGCATCCCGCCGAGAACCATCGCCGCGAGCAGGTAGGGGTTGGCGTCCGCCCCGGCCACGCGGTGCTCCACTCGTCGACTCTCAGGCGGACCGGCGGGCACGCGGAACGCCACGCCGCGATTGTTGACGGCCCAGCACGGGTTGAGCGGCACGTAGGCCTCGGGCTGGAAGCGGCGGTAGGAGTTCGCCGTCGGCGCGCAGACCGCCATCGTGTCATTGATGGTCGCCGCGAGGCCGCCAATCGCGTGCCTGAGCGCGGGCGACCCCTGCGGGTTCACTTCCGCAAAGATGTTGCGGCCGTCGCGGTCGAGGAGACTCACGTGCAGGTGGGTACCGCTGCCGGCGTGGTCGCGATAGGGCTTCGGCATGAACGTCGCGTCGAGCCCGTGGGCGAGGGCCACGCCCTTGACGAGCCGCTTCAGGCGGATCGCGTGGTCGCAGGCGAGCAGCGCGTCGTCCACGTGGTGCAGGTTCACCTCGAACTGGCCCGGGCCGTACTCCGCGAGCACGGTGCCCGCCGGCAGGTCCTGTGCGCGGGCAGCGGTGTCGATGGCGGCGAGCAACTCGGAGTACTCGTCGAGCTCCGCCATGGAGTTGATCTGGGTCTTGTCCTCGCGCCGCCCCGAGCGCGGCTGGCGCGGTGGCTGCGCGGCGCCGGAGGGGGTGCGCTCGCGGTCCACGAAGTAGAACTCGAGCTCGACCGCCATCACAGGCGCGAGGCCGCGCGCGGTGAAGCGACCGAGCACGCGCTCCAGCACGTGGCGTGGATCGCCGAAGAACGGGCTGCGATCGTGGTCGTACATAGCGACCTGCATTTGCGCGACCTGCTCGCCGAGCCACGGCACCGGCGCGAGCGAGCCCGGCAGCGGCAGGCAGGTGCGATCGGCATCGCCCTCGTCGAAGCCGAGGCCCGTCGCCTGGATCGTTCCCCCGAGCACGTCGAGCGCGAACATCGAAGCCGGCAGCAACATGCCATTGCGGTGGATGCCCTCGAGTTCCTCCACGGTGACGCGCTTGCCGCGCGGGATGCCCATCTGATCGGGCAGCAGCAGGTCCACGTAGCGCACCGAAGGGTGCCGGGCGAGCCAGGGCCGGGCCTGCTCGAAGTCCGCGAACTGCGGCATGGGAACCCCGAATGTTTAGGATTTAGTGACGGCTCGGCCGCCTGAGTCGCCGGAGGATAGCCCTTCGCGCGCGCGGCCGGCAAGCACTCGCGGCCTGAACAATGGGGAATTAACCACCTGTTTCAGTTAACATTTGCGCCCTTTATGACGTTGCTTGGCGACGACCCCGGGGGCGCTGTGGTTTAATCCTGCCAACCAGCATCCCGCGGCCCACCGTCGGCCGTCTAGGATCTTAAACGTGTCTCGCTCGAAACCGCTGATCGGCATTCCCGCGGATCGCCGGATCCTCGGCCCGCATCCGTTCCATTGCGTCGGTGAGAAGTACATTACCGCCGTGACCGAGGCGGCCGACGCCGTGCCGGTGCTGATTCCCTCGCTCGGCGAGGAGGCGAACCTCGAGGCGATCCTGGCGAGCGTGGACGGCATCCTGCTGACGGGCAGCCCCTCCAACGTCGAGCCGCATCGCTACTTCGGGCCGCCGAGCGATCACGACACGCTGCACGACCCGCATCGCGACGCGACGACGCTGCCGCTGATCCCGCGCGTGGTCGCCGCGGGGATGCCGCTGTTCGCCGTTTGCCGCGGCTTCCAGGAGATGAACGTCGCGTACGGCGGCACGCTCTGGCAGAAGGTGCAGGAAGTCCCCGGGCTCGCCGACCACCGCGAGAACAAGGAGGACCCGCTCGAGGTGCAGTACGCGCCCGTGCACGAGGTCGAACTCGTGGCCGGCGGCGAACTTCACCGCATCGCGGGCGCGAGCAGCGTGACGGTGAATTCGCTGCACGCGCAGGGCGTGCAGCGCATCGGCGACGGCCTCGAAATCGAGGCGCGCGCCGCGGACGGACTGATCGAGGGATTCCGCGTGCGCGGCGCGCGCGGTTTCGCGCTCGCGGTGCAGTGGCATCCTGAGTGGCAGGTGATGATGAACCCATTTTCGCGCGCGCTGTTCGCCGCCTTCGGTGAGGCGGCGAGGGCGCACGCACAAGGACGCAGAACATGAGCACGCCCATCAGGCAATTCTTCAAGGAACACGGCATCTCGGAGGTCGAGGCGGTGCTGCCCGACATGGCGGGCATCGCGCGCGGCAAGGTGATGCCCGCGATGAAGTTCGCGGAGGACGAGGGCATGCGGATGCCCGAGAGCATCTTCCTGCAGACCGTCACGGGCGAGTACCCGGAGGACGACCGCGCCATCCATCCTTCCGAGATCGACATCGTGCTGCGGGCCGACCCGGCCACGACGCGGGTCGTGCCCTGGGCCGCGGAGCCCACCGCGCAGGTGATCCACGACAGCTACTACGCCGACGGCCGCCCAGTGACCATGGCGCCGCGCTACGTGCTGCGCAAGATGCTCGACCTCTACGCGCAGAAGGGCTGGAAGCCGATCGTCGCGCCCGAGCTCGAGTTCTACCTCGTCGAGCCCAACATCGACGCCGACTACCCGCTGAAGCCGCCGATCGGGCGCTCCGGGCGGCCCGAGGTCGGCCGGCAGGCCTACAGCATCGCCGCGGTGAACGAGTTCGATCCGCTGTTCGACGACATCTATGCCTTCTGCGAGGCGCAGGAGATCGAGATCGACACGCTGATCCACGAGGACGGCGCGGCGCAGATGGAGATCAACCTGATCCACGGCGACGCGATGTCGCTCGCCGACCAGGTGTTCATGTTCAAGCGCACGGCCCGCGAGGCCGCCTTCCGCCACAAGATGTACGCGACGTTCATGGCAAAGCCGATGGCGCGCGAGCCGGGCAGCTCGATGCACATCCACCAGAGCGTCGTGGACATCAAGACCGGCAAGAACGTGTTCAGCGAGCCGGACGGGAGCCCGAGCGCGCTCTTTTTCTCGCATATCGCGGGACTGCAGAAGTACCTGCCCTCCGCGATGGCGCTGTTCGCGCCGAACGTCAACTCGTTCCGGCGTATCATCCTGAGGCACCTCGCGCCCATCAACACGCAGTGGGGCTACGACAATCGCACCGCCGGCCTGCGCGTGCCGATCTCGAACGCCGAGGGGCGTCGCGTGGAGAACCGCCTCGGCGGCGCCGACGCGAATCCCTACCTCGCGCTCGCGGCCTCGCTGGCCTGCGGCTACCTCGGCATGATGGAGGGATTGAAGCCGTCGGAGCCCGTGTCGGGCAGCGCCTACGACATGCCGTTCGGCCTGCCGCGCAGCCTCGAGGAGGCGGTGCGCCTGCTGCGCGATTGCCGCCCGCTGATCGAGCTGCTCGGCGAGCGCTTCGTGCTCGCCTACACGGCCGTGAAGGAAAGCGAGACCGACACGTTCCTGCAGGTGATCAGCTCCTGGGAGCGCGAGCACCTGCTGCTCAACGTCTGAGGCGGCCCCCGATGAGCAACACGGTCCCCTTCGTCGCCGACCGGACCACCGAGGCCTGGCAGGCGCTCGACCGCCAGCACTACCTGCACCCGTTCACTGACTTCAAGTCGCTGCATGCCCGGGGCTCGCGGGTCATCGTGCGGGCGGAGGGCGTGTACCTCTATGACTCGGAGGGCAACCGCATCCTCGACGGCATGGCGGGCCTGTGGTGCGTGAACCTCGGCTATGGACGGCGCGAGCTCGCGGAGGCGGCCTACCGGCAGATGCTCGAGCTGCCGTACTACAACAGCTTCTTCCAGACCGCCCACCCGCCGGTGATCGAGCTCGCCAAGCAGCTCGTGGACCTCTCGCCGCCGCAGTTCAACCGCGTGTTCTTCACCGGCTCGGGCTCGGAGGGCAACGACACGGTGGTGCGCCTGGTGCGCCGCTACTGGGACCTGCAGGGCGAGCCCCGGCGCAAGGTGATCATTTCGCGGGTCAACGCGTATCACGGCAGCACCATGGCCGGCGCGAGCCTCGGCGGCATGGCCTTCATGCACGAGCAGGGCGGCCTGCCGATCCCCGACATCGTCCACATCCCGCAGCCGTACTGGTACGGCGAGGGCGGCGACCGCTCGCCCGCGGAGTTCGGGCTCGAGACGGCGCGGGCGCTCGAGCGGAAGATCGAGGAACTCGGCGCGGACCGCGTCGCGGCCTTCATCGGCGAGCCGATCCAGGGCGCCGGCGGCGTGATCATCCCGCCGGACACCTACTGGCCCGAGATCCAGCGCATCTGCGACCGGTACGGCATCCTGCTGGTGGCCGACGAGGTGATCTGCGGCTTCGGCCGCACCGGGCACTGGTTCGGCAGCGACCTCTACGGCATCCGCCCCGACCTGATGACCGTGGCCAAGGGACTGTCCTCGGGCTACCTGCCGATCGGCGGCGTGCTGGTCGCCGATCGGGTCGCGGACGTGCTGATCGACAAGGGCGGCGAGTTCGCCCACGGCTACACGTACTCGGGTCATCCGGTCGCTTGTGCCGTGGCGAGCGTCAACCTCGCGCTCCTGCAGCAGGAGAACCTCGTCGCGCGCACCCGTGACGAGATGGGGCCCTACCTCGCCGCGAAGTGGCGCCAGCTCGCCGAGCACCCGCTGGTCGGCGAGGCGCGCTCGGTGGGGCTCATCGGCGCGCTCGAGCTCGTGCGCGACAAGGCCACCCGCCGCTTCTTCGACAAGCGCGGCGAGGTCGGCACGATCTGCCGCGAGTTCTGCTTCCAGAACGGGTTGATCATGCGCGCTGTCCGCGACACCCTGATCATCTCCCCCCCGCTGGTGATCAGCCGCGAGCAGGTCGACGAACTGGCCGAGAAGGCCTGGCGCTGCCTGGATCTCACGCTCGAGCGCTGCCGGGCGGACGGGCGGATGTAACCTGCGGCGGTTGCGCTGTAAACTCCGGCATCCGCCGCGCGGGCTGCTCCGCGTCTCCGGATCAACCACGAGAGGAACCCAAGACCATGAGTATCAGCATTCGCGCAGGGCTCGTCGGCCTGATGGCCGCCACGACGCTGGTCGCGTGCGGCAAGAAGCCCGAGCCGACGGCCTCCACCGACGCCGTGCCGGCGCCGCCCGCGGCGGTCGTCGAGGAGAAAGTCGTCAACGTCTACAACTGGTCGGATTACATCGACCCGGCGACCCTCGAGCAGTTCACGGCCGAGACCGGGATCAAGGTCAACTACGACGTGTTCGACTCGAACGAGGTGCTCGAGACCAAGCTGCTCGCGGGCAAGACCGGCTACGACGTCGTCGTGCCGGGCGCGGCGTTCATGGAGCGCCAGATCAAGGCCGGCGTGTTCCGCAAGCTCGACCGCGCGCTGCTGCCGAACTGGACCAACCTCGATCCCGAGATCCTCGAGCGCGTGGCGCTGCACGACCCGGGCAACGAGTATTCGGTCAACCACATGTGGGGCACCACAGGCATCGGCTACAACGAGGGCAAGGTCAAGGCGATCGACCCGAACGCCCCGCTCGACAGCTGGGACCTCATCCTCGACCCCAAGCAGGTCGCCAAGTACAAGGATTGCGGCGTGTCCGTGCTCGACGCGCCCACCGAGATGCTGAAGGTCGTGCTGGCCTGGAAGGGCAAGGACCCGAACAGCCAGGACCCCGCCGACCTGCAGCTGGCCGAAGACGCCCTGGTGGCCATCCGTCCCTTCGTCCGCATGATCCACAGCTCGAACTACATCGACGCGCTCGCCAACGGCGAGATCTGCATCGCGGTGGGCTGGAGCGGCGACGTCCTGCAGGCGCGCGACCGCGCCGCGGAGGTCGGACAGGGCGTCGTGATCGGCTTCTCCGTGCCGAAGGAAGGCACGATCATCTGGTTCGACATGTACGCGATCCCGGCCGACGCGCCGCACCCGAGCAACGCGCACGCGTTCATCAACTTCATGATGAAGCCCGAGGTGGCGGCCGCGAACTCCAACTTCGTCAACTACGCGACCGGCAACGCGGCCTCGCTGCCGCTGGTGGACGAGGCGGTTCGCAACGACCCGGGCGTGTATCCCTCCACCGAGGTGAAGGCAAAGCTGTTCCCGGACCTCGCCAGCTCCGATGAGTTCACGCGCCTCGTGAATCGTTCCTGGACGCGGTTCACCACGGGCCAGTAGGGCGGGTCGCCTGCCAGACCTCGGGGCGGCCGGGCGCAAGTCCGGCCGCCCCGTTCTTTTTAGGTCGGTACCCCGATCTACACATTGCATGGGCGCTGCGATAACCTCCCCTGCGTCGGCCGCCCAGCGGTGGCCCCACAACGGACCTGCACAGGGAGTCCCGATGCGAGCACCCATCCAGGCGGTCATGCAGGCGGCCATGGCCACGCTGCTGGCGTCCCTCGCGCTATCAGGCTGCGGGCGCAAGGCGACCGAGCCGGCCGCGGACGCACCGGCCGGTGGCGGGCCAGGCGCCGAGGAAAAGGTCCTCAACGTCTACAACTGGTCCGACTACATCGACCCGGCCCTGATCCAGGCTTTCCAGGAAGAAACCGGCATCGTGGTGAGCTACGACGTCTTCGACTCGAACGAGGTGCTCGAAACGAAACTGCTGACCGGCAATTCCGGCTATGACGTCGTGGTGCCGAGCGCCTACTTCCTCGAGCGCCAGATCCAGGCCGGCGTGTTCCGCAAGCTCGACCGGGCGCTGCTGCCGAACCTCGGCAACCTCGATGAGGGGCTGCAGGCGCGGATCGCGGCCCACGATCCGGGCAACCAGCACGGCGTCATCTACATGTGGGGCACGACCGGCATCGGCTTCGATGCGGGCAAGGTCGGCGCGATCATGCCCGACGCGCCGACCGACTCCTGGGACCTCGTGTTCGACCCGGCCGTGGTCTCGAGATTCAAGGACTGCGGCGTCTCCTTCCTCGAGGACCCGACCGACATGGTGGGCACGGTGCTGCTGTGGCTGGGCAGGGATCCGAACAGCCAGTCCGAGGACGACCTGAAGCTCGCCGAAGAGGCCCTGCTCAAGGTCCGGCCCTACATCCGCACGATTAACAGCGCGCAGTACATCGAGGACCTCGCCAACGGCGAGGTGTGCATCGCGGTCGGCTACAGCGGCGACGTGCTGCAGTCGCGCGACCGCGCCGCGGAGGCGGGCAGGGACATCGACATCCGCTTCGTGATCCCGCGCGAGGGCGCGCTCATGTGGTTCGACACGCTGGCCATCCCGGCCGATGCCGCGCATCCCGGCAACGCGCACGCGTTCATCGATTACCTGCTCCGTCCCGAGGTCGCCGCAGCGAACTCCAATTTCGTCAACTACGCGACCGCCAACAAGGCCGCCCTCGGCCAGGTCAACGAGGACCTGCGCAACGACGCGGGGATCTACCCGACGCCCGAGGTGAAGGAGCGGCTGCAGCCGAACCTCGCGAAATCCGCCGAGTTCACGCGCCTGCTGAACCGCTCGTGGACGAGGTTCGTCACCGGGCGCTGACGCAGCCGTCGCCGACCGCCCCCCCTACGATCTTCCGCAACGCCCGGAGCCCCATGGCCACCTCAGCCCGCGATCCGCAGCTCATTTTCGCGCCCTGGAAGGATGCCGACGCCCAGCCCTACGTGCGCATCGATCGCGTCACCAAGAAGTTCGGCGACTTCATCGCGGTGGATGACGTTTCCCTCGGGATCTACAAGAAAGAAATCTTCTGCCTGCTCGGGGCGTCCGGCTGCGGCAAGACGACGCTGCTGCGGATGCTGGCGGGCTTCGAGCGACCGACCTCCGGCCGCATCTTCATCGATGGCGTGGACATGACCGAGATCCCGCCGTACGAGCGGCCGGTCAACATGATGTTCCAGTCCTACGCGCTGTTCCCGCACATGACCGTGGAGCAGAACGTCGCCTTCGGCCTCAAGCAGGACCGGATCGCGAAGGCCGAAATCGCGAAGCGCGTCGCCGACATGCTCGAGATGGTCAAGCTCGGCCAGTTCGCCAGGCGCAAGCCGCACCAGCTCTCCGGGGGCCAGCGCCAGCGCGTTGCGCTCGCCCGCGCGCTCGTCAAGAAGCCGAAGCTGCTGCTGCTCGACGAGCCGCTCGCGGCGCTCGACAAGAAGCTGCGCGAGCACACGCAATTCGAGCTCATCAACATCCAGGAGACGCTCGGCGTGACCTTCATCGTGGTCACGCACGACCAGGAGGAGGCGATGACGCTCTCGAGCCGCATCGGCCTCATGAACCACGGCGAGATCGTGCAGGTGGGCACGCCGACGGAGATCTACGAGTACCCGAACTCGCGTTTCGTGTCGGAGTTCATCGGCTCGGTGAACATGTTCGAGGGCCGCCTGGTGGACGACGAGCCGTCCTTCGTGCGCATCGAGTCCGACGACCTCGAAGTTCCGATCTTCGTGGACCACGGCGTGAGCTCCGCGCCGGGCGCGACGGTCTGGGCGGCGATCCGCCCCGAGAAGATGCTCATGTCGCGCGCGCGCCCCGAGGGCGCCGACAACTGGACGTCGGCCAAGGTGCGCGACATCGCCTACATGGGGGACATGTCGATCTACCTGCTGGTGCTACCGTCGGGCAAGGTCGTGCGCGTCACGCAGCCGAACGTCTACCGGCACGCCGACGAGCGCATCACCTGGGACGAGCAGGTCTACCTGCACTGGGCGCCCTCGAGCCCGGTGGTGGTCACCAAGTGAAGCTGCCCGACCTGAAGCGCTTCGGGCTGAGCGGCCGTGCCCTCGTTGCGGCCGTGCCGCAGTTGTGGCTCGCGCTCTTCTTCCTGATCCCGTTCGTGATCGTGCTCAAGATCGCGTTCTCCGACGCGCAGATCGCGATGCCGCCGTACCAGCCGCTGTTCGAGTGGGTGGGCGATAAGGCCCTGCACGTCAAGCTCAACTTCGCCAACTTCGCCTTCCTGGTCGAGGACAACCTGTACTGGAAGGCATACCTCAACTCGATCCTCGTCGCCGGCGTCTCGACCCTGATCTGCCTGCTGGTCGGCTACCCGATGGCCTATGCCATCGCACGCACCAAGCCGTCGACCCGCAACGTGCTGCTGCTGCTGGTGATCCTGCCGTTCTGGACCTCGTTCCTGCTGCGCGTGTACGCCTGGATCGGGCTGCTGAAGAACAACGGCCTGATCAACAACGCGCTCATGGCGCTCGGCGTGATCGACCAGCCCA